>Ga0187873_1000636_pt1 | contig 34164 bp, 30 predicted proteins | sample June2016WEW_16_1_2_FD_133012 | JGI IMG/M metagenome (GOLD analysis project Ga0187873, IMG submission 133012) | Peatland microbial communities from SPRUCE experiment site at the Marcell Experimental Forest, Minnesota, USA - June2016WEW_16_100 | ecosystem: Environmental > Terrestrial > Soil >...
CGATTCCGATTGCAACCGCTTCTGCGTTACTGATTGCCTCCAGTAGGCGCGCAAGATCACCCGTTCGCCCGCGTACCGCAATCCGGAAAACGATTTCAATTTCGATATCTCCGATGGGTGTCACGCGTGGCCCTCTAGGAACGCTCTCGATGAAGGGACAGCGGGTGCGGCTGCCAGATAGTGACAATGCGAACATCCACAGCAAGTCACCGCTTTGGTAATGGCTCGAGTTACAGCTTGGAATTTTGCAGGCACTTCCAGACGTTCGCCTCCGCGAGAGTAGAAGACTGGCACGACTGATCCGGCGCTCTCCTTGTCCTTTCCCCAGAGTTCGAGCTCCAGATAGCCATGCACTCCGCGGAACAAGGTCTGGCTCTCCAGAGGCGGGCGACGGCCGTTCTCAACTTCGCCAATGCGGTAGCACGTGATGAGGAGCTCGTACGTGCGCCCCGTCCGCAGCATTTCCACCCGCAACAGGACGGGGGCGACCACCACGGCATGAACTCCATTCACCCCGATGGCATCAAGGGGATGAAGGTAAGCCAAAGGCTCGCCATCTTCCCCGCAGAAGGTCACGAAGTGGCCCATCTCGCGGATAGCCCCGCCCGATTCCACTCCTCGGATCACGTAGCGCCGCGCTAGATGTTGGTGCTCCAAGCCCACTTCCACACGAGCTAGAATTCCGACCTCCCGTAACCGCCTGCGGACTCGCCCGGGCAGGTTGAGACCCCTAGACAACCCGCTTTGACTTCCACCTTTCATTCCTTCGCCTCCATGCCAAATCCCATCGGTGTCATTACGACTCAAACTTCCGCGTTCGGATTGGGCAGCCAAGCGCCTCGCGGATCATCTCCTTGGTGCAACCGGCCCAGCACTTGTAAAATCGCGGATCGTCGATCCGAATCGCCAGGTTGTCGCCGCTGCGGTCATGCCCTGCTGCAGCACAGGATGGACACCGAGTGACGTAGTTCCGGCCTACCTTGCGAAGCTTCCCTACGTGCTCGAGAATGCGAAATTCCGGACGCCCGGAGGCTCCGCGCGGGGCGGTGGGTTCGGTGCTACGCGTGGGGCGGACCACCTCCGCAGGCACCGTTTTTCCCGCGATGAAACGCCTCATCTGCTCCTCACTGACCTTTTTCAATTGCTTCAGATAGGCCATCTGCTTTCCCGGCTCGTATTCAGCTCCGTAGAACCAGAACCGCCGACTGGCGCCCCGATGAATTCCCAGCGGCCCTCGGATGGCGTTTCCGAACTCGCCCGGCCCGAGTTCATCGTGCTTGGGGAAGATTTCGATTCCTTCGGCCAGTCCATTCCCCTTCACCGGCACGCCAAGCCGCGACGCCAGGTTGTGGATGTAGATCCGGCAGTCTCGGGCCAGGAGGGGTGTTTCTAGGAAGATCCATAAATGCCCGCCCCGCTGGCTCATCTCCAACGCCGCCTGGACTTGGTCTTCACTCAGGTAGTACTGGAGCTTCACGAGGTCCTCCATGGCGCCCTTGTAATCAGCGTCGATGGCGACCCACTTGCACCGCTGCGTGGCCGGGTTGATGGCGTAGAGGCCGATCGTGATTTCGCCCTCGAGGTGGCGCCGGATCCTGTCTGAGGTCAGGTGAAGCCCTTGGCCGGTTGTCTTGTCTGTAGGCCGGTAGTAGTAGTGCCGAGCGCTTTCCGGGTGCGGCCGATCGGACTGGAGGGTGTACGCCCGCCGGTTCACGAAGAGGCGGAAGTAGTCCTCCACCACGTCAGCGGGCGCTTTCAAAAGAAGCCGCTGCATCTTCTCCTCCGTGAAACCCGGTGGCCGCCACAAGTCCATACTGATTGGAAATAAAACGAGAAATATTTTTCGTCAAATGGGGTGGCTGTCAGTTGGGCCGATATTGTGTTTTCAATTACTTGCAGGTGGGGATTCGTTGAAGGCTCTGACTCTGCAATTTGCAATCTGGAATTTGCATTGCGGCCGAAGGCCGCGCTTTGATCTTTGCGAGGGGACCTGCGCTCAAGCTGGGAGTCTCCCCAACACTGTGGGCCTCTGGCCGGGTGCAACGAACCATTGGACGGGCGATTCAAGCAATGCCGGGGATTCCACGAGCCCGAAAAAGTGGCATTGGCTGATCAGAACATCGAATTGCGACGGGCTATACCCACCGTAGTTCCGATCATTGAAATCAACCCAAAGCCAGACACACCGCTTCCGGTCGTAGACATAGATAGCCCCGCAATCTGGCGCGTCATCAGGGGCCAGAAAGACCATCAGGGCCGTTGGAAACTGGAACCAACGAACAATCTTGGGATAGTCAGCAAACTGCAACAGCTTGGCAACCGCTTCATCAACTGTTTCCAGCTTGCCCAATTGAAACATCTTGGTAACGTGCATTTTTCCGAACACTCGATTTTGCTCCTTTCGGCGGTGTGATTTTGCAGATTTTGCAACTATAGGTTGTCAGAATTGGTGAAATTCAGAGTTCCTGAGAATTCGGGTCACAGTAAGTGAATAATCCTACTGGGCAGCATCGTAGCGGCTGGCGAAGGTCTAAATAGCGGATTCGCCTACGTCTATTTACACATGCTCAATTCGCCATTTGCAAGCGTACTGTGTCCTGTTAGTCCTGTGACTCCTCGTGCTTCGCCAAATTTGAGCTGCTCGCAGAATCAGAGATTTATCCATCGACTGAAATCTTTTCCAGCCAGAATCCTATTATGTAGGGCAAGGAAGCGTCGCCCCAAGAAATTGCAACTGCTCATGCGAAAATCGGCGTAAGCCTGCGTAATAGTCATCGAGAGCTGGATAAGCAAGATATTCCGGCCGACAGACTTCGCCACACGGAGGAACAACCATGAACTCAAAGAAACGCTACACAGGGTGTTTCGGGCTCGTTCTTTGTGCCCTGCTTGGCATCGGATTGATCGCCGCCCGAGTTGGTGCTCAGACCTTTCCCAACACCATCACCTTCGAAAACCAGTCCGGTGAGAACGCTTTGGTTAAGCTCATTGGGCCTGTACGTTGGAGCATTCCAGTGCCCAACGCGACCGACCGTGCGATCAACGTGCCGGCCGGGAATTACTACATTCTGACCCGCTATTGTGACAGCCAGGGCCGCTGCTCCTATTCAAAGGGTGATCCGTTCACAGTGATTCAGACGGCGACCCAGTATTCGGAAATCACGATCACCCTGCACAAGGTTCCCAACGGCAACTATCACACCTATCCGGTGACGGTGGCCGACTTCGACGGGAACTGAATCGCGCTGCGATGCAGACGCGGGGCGTAGCCTCTCTCGATGTCTTGACAGGGGACGTCCAGCCTGTGAGCCGGATTTCCCGCGGACGATAATGGGTGATACACTCGCGGACAGCGAAACGGAGACACCTATGAGAAGTCGGGCCTTAATCGCGCTGGTGGTTGCTGGCACTGGTCTTATTGGGGCATCTAGAGTAATGGCACAAGCCATTATAGACGAGGCTCTCCAGGACTTTCCCGTACGAACTGGACGGCTTGAGTACTTCAATCCGGCCAAATTGAGCAAGTTACCGAACTACGAGGCCCTGCGGCAGCGCTACCTAGGGGTGCGCCTCCGTGATCTTGAGAATTCCCTGGCCGAAATCGGTATGAAGGAAAGTGACATCGACGAGTTGGCCATCGGATGGCAAGCTGCGAAGGGTTCCGAGAATTCAGAAGGTTGGGAAATGTACGGTCTTGCAGCGGGACATTTTGCAGGTGTCGATATTCTCAAGCAAGCTGCAACCCGTGGCTTGAAGCCGGTGTCCGTTGGCAACATCGAAGTTTACTGCTTGAGTTTAGATAGGGGCGGGACCTGCATCGCGTTGCTGGATGACGAACTAGGTGCTTTTGGCAGCCTGCAGCAGCTTCGCGCAATGCTCGCAGCACACGACGGCACCGATCAAGGGCTCAGTTCCGACATCGAGTTCACCAATTTGGTAAATGAGGCCAGGTGCGACGCCCCCATCTGGGGCGCAACGCGGGGCTCGGCAATGGCCGATTGGCTCAGCTCCTCGCTCCCAGGCCAGGAGAGCATGCACCTTGACTGGTCCAAGCTCTTTTCAGGAGCGACCACGCTGTCTTACAGAATTAGCCTTAGCGAGAAGGCTCACCTGGAGGTGCGATTGGGTTGTGAGTCGCCTGCCGCTGCGGCCAACCTGCGCCAATTGCTCGAGGGCCTGCGCGCTCTGCAGCACATGGCCTGGCAATCGAGGAATCAGAACGTGCCCAATCCTCTCGAGAATGTGGAGCTAGACGCCTCAGGCGACCGCATTGACTTGAAGCTCGAAACCGAGATCCCCACAGCCTGAGGAGGGATCGGGAGACACGCAGAGGAGATTCACTACGATGAAAAAGACAAACTTGATCTATGGCTCACTCTTTGTGGCAATCATCGTGGTTTTCATGACCAACTGCGGTGGAGGAGGGGCGCCATCAGGGGGTGGAACAAATGGGAATACCAGCACTCTCACCTGGGAAATAAAGGACTCCTGTAACGACGGCCAGAGGGTTGAGCTTAGATTCTTTGACGTAACTGATCATGTGCAGTGGCCGGCGGATCCGACACAAATCTACCCTCTCAACTACGGAGATGACAATACTTATAAGCTAAACTGCACAACCGGTGCGAAGATTTGCTATGGCGCGAGCGACAGCACGGGATATTGGGGAGTCGGCGAAAACAATACTGAGAGTTGCTCGGGTTGCTGTAATACATGTGCAGATACTTCAGTTACCCCAATTAGCCTCACCTGTCCGAGCGGCTCCATTGAGGGTAGCCCAGAAGACCGTCATGGTCCCGATGTTGAGCGGAAACCTAAGCCAACTTCGTCCATATCACCGAGCCCATCGTCAGTGGGATCGTTATCGAAGGTCACCCTCGCATTGCTTCATGGCGATCGGGTATTGAATTTGGCATCCCATGCCCCCGGGCAAGAACCGTGCGGGAGTGGCGCGAGTGTAGGCCAACTGCAGCAGGCTACCAATTAAAGTCACCAATGCGCGTGTTGTGTACCTGCTGCCAGTCACCTCGAAGCGTGCGAGTTTCCCGTCCCGAAAGGCATCTGAACACGATGCAAGTAACACGTTCAGAAATGCGGTTTGCGATAGCAGCGTTAACATCTCGGCTTGGGTAGGTCTGGTGCGGAAGGCTGGGGCATAATCTTTGGTAGCGAGAGGCAGGAGGACGCCAACAAAAGAAGCGGCGAGGATCAATAAGAGCTTAACCCAGCGATTTGCGCTTCTCGCCGTACTGTATAGGGATAGTTGGAGTTGTGGCAGGGCGGGTTATACAATAGCGACGCGGGCTCAGGTTTGCACACGCAGGCTGCGAGGCTTATTATGCGGCCCGATTGGAATGGGGAATCGCGAAACCAGTTTGCATCGGAAATCCGTGAATCGATGAGAGGTTTCCATTGGAGGTCAAGAACGGTGTGTGCGACTGGAAGGAGGACGATATGTGGAAGACTGTAATCAACTGCATGCTTGCCTTAGTGGGTTCTTCCTTGATGTTTTCGGCACAAATGCTTGCACAAGCCGAATCCGCAGACCAGTGGAAGGAATTCATGGACCGCTGGAAAAACACAGTGGTGCTAAGAGTAAACAACCAGAACATAACCTGGAAAGACCTTTCGGGATTCTGCGGTGATGCCGACCTGGGGCCCTCCCGGAAATGTGCCGAAGCGTTGGTAGGAATTATCGCATTGGCGCAGCAGGGACAACGGGACCACCTGGACCAGTCTGCGGAATTTCAGCGGAATATGGAGCGACACAGGCTTGAGGTCCTGGGAATAATGGAGTTGGGCAAAAGGCAGAAAGTAGGTAGTCTCAATAGCAACGTCGATGCTGTCCGCGCGGTAACGACGAAAGCAAAGGTGTGGATGAACGAGGACTATTTTAGTGACCCTTGCATCGATTGGTTGAGTTGGGAAACGAATAGCTATGACAGCGACCAGTTGTATATGCTCCGGAGTTGGGTTCAAAGCGGCGAGGAGCCCGTGCTGGCGCCGGAGAAGAGCAGCGCTTGGAAAAAGATGATCGCGTCCCCCGAGAGAGGGCAAGGCTGCGGTCTACCCTTCGAGACGCGTACGTTCAACACCACGCCCGTCACGACCGACCTCCAGGGAAGTAAGGTGGACCTCCAAGCGCACTCCCCTCAAGCATCCCCCGAACAGTCCCCTCAACAGGTCATCGACAATATCCGCGACGGCCCTCACGAGGCGATGCCGCCTGCTCAAGCGACCGCGAACATCCAAGGCTCAGAAACCAATTTGATGATTACAAATGATACTGCTTACTCACTATCGATCTATCTCTCCGGGCCTGTGACCAGAACGGCTCAGATTGCGGCTCACGGGTCTCAGTCTATTTCAGTGACTCCGGGGAAGTACGAAGTTGCAGCCAAGGTTGCCGATCCAAGTGTGATTCCATTCTATGGCGTGGCAAATTACGACCCGAGCACCCAGTACTCAGAAGACTTTTACATTGGGACACACCCAAGATAACAAGGCGAGCTCAGGAGCGCTCCAACGGGCACTATGGGGGGCATACACCAGAACATTACCCAGGATAACAGGGTGGGAACTAGCTCGACTGATTATCGAAAATCCCTATTATTCACAATGTCCACCGTTTAACGTCAGTGGATAGCACGGATCACGCATCAACACTTTACTAATCGAAATGCACGTACCAAAGAGCTTCTATCACTCTGGCACCTTTGACCCTTTCAGATGCCAGCCTCTTACCAAGATTGTCTTTCACATCTACCCACGACTCGAACTGGATGCGTCCGAGATCGCGTTTTCCCATGTTGAACTCGTAAAGAGAAGGAAGGACCTTATCTCGAATCCAGTTATTACCTTCGGGGCAGTCAGGGTAGTAGATATGAAGCATGTAGTCGATGAGGCCAGCACCATATGGAGTCTCCTTACTCAGCTCGATGATCACAGGAAGGGGCAAGGAGCCTGAAAGTTTGATGATTCGTTTAGAAGCTCTCCTCGCTCCGCCAGGCACTAGGTATTGGCCAGCTATCTCGCGCATCATCCACCGTCGGGAGCCGAAGGTGGTTTGCTTACTTTCTGACAGATCACGCAACATCGGCCCCTTGTGAAATATTCTATCAAGGATGCTCATGCCCCACCCTCCCACGGAAATTCACTTATCCGGTTCACCATAATTTACCCCAGGCTCGTGTCATGACGGGGCCGTCCGGCCTTATGTTTGAATCGAGTTTGAAACGCGTTTCTTCTGGCCTTCCGCTCCTTGGATCAATGGGCGCGACTCTCAATGTAAAACTTCATGGAGCACTGGGTGTCGGGAGCGTAGTCAACCACAGGGGTCCTAGCTTTGAGTACTTTTAGCCATTCGCGAAAGGCGGATTCGGTCAACACTTGATTTCCCACCTTGATGACAACGGGATCTTTTTGGACTTGCGGCGACTTGGCCAACGTCGCGCCGCTCCATTTGCCGATTTGCATTGAAGGAGACAAAAAGACAAAGAGCGCGACCATCCCGAAAACACACGCTCCGCGACGCATCTTCAACGTGCGATTCTGAAGTTGCAGCCCAACGAACCGGGTCGTGCGAACGAGGATGCTCATCTTGGCCCGCCTGAATTTCCGTGAGTATAGACCTATTCGTGTCGCGTTGAACTTATCATCGGGCCCGGCAGGTCTTGTGGCGCGACCTTGGCGCTAATAATCGTGTATTGCACCCGCTGGGTCTATCTGTTACTCGGTCCCCCGAACTGGAGGGACAAAGGCATGCATGGCTAAGCATGACCTCCACCTGATCCTCCAGGAGGCTCGGCGACGGCTAATCCCAGCACCAGGGCGACCTGGTGCAGAGCCAGCTGCCCCGCGTTCGCGCCAGTCGGTTGCACAACGTCGCGGAGCGACCGGTGGGGTCACTCTCCGATATAGAACTCCTCGGAGTAGCGCGTTCCCGCGCCATAGTCGCCCACACCATAAAAAGGCAACACGCCGGGACCTGATACGCGTGCGCCCACCTGGTATCGGCCGGGAGCGAGACTCAACTGGCTCGCGCCACCCGCCGCAATGTCCACTACATGTCCTGACGGTCCCGAAAAATAAACATGGAGGACGTAAGCGGTCCGGTTGGTTATCGTCGTAAGCGTTTCACCCCCGTTGGTAACTCCCACCGCCTGTGCAGCAGGCAATGTTCCATGTTGCTGGCCGAGAATTTGGTTGATGGCAGCCGAAGCCGCCTGAGCCTCGGTTGGCTCTCCCTGGGCTTGGGGGATAGATGGGGCCTCGGTTAGCTGCTTCCCGATCGCCGACGACAGTTCATAAACCACGCGGTCGCTACTCCCGGGGTCGTTATCGACTGCACGCACATCTACGGGGACGCCGTCCTGGCGCAGGAGCTTGAGGTTTACCGTCGCCGGTTGGCTGTGACCCACGTAGTAAAGCGTCCTTTGCTCCCCGCCCTCTGGCCTTAGTACCGTAAACTCGTACACGCCCGGCTCCAAATTCAAGTAACGGAATTGTCCTTGAGAGTCGGTATAAACCCCATACGTATGTTCAAGGGGCCTAATCAGGACTGCACACTTCGAACATGGACTGCCGTTACTAAATCGCGCGGTTCCGACCACCCCATGTGTTTCCTTGGCATGTACCGCCCTCGAAAGGTCAAAGTTGTATACCCCGGGCAGGCCTTTGCGGAACCACGTTAGAGAAGCCAACCACTGATGGGTTACTGGATGCTTAAATGCGATCTGGTAAGCACTATTAAAAATAAAAACATCCAAGAGGTAACCGCCCTTGTCATCGGTAGTCGTCCGGGAGACCACCCCAATCCTAAGGATATCGCCACCGCCTGCCATGAAGGCCACTACCGTGCAGTGTACGCACGGCGTGCCGTCGCCAAGGATAATCGTTCCTTTAACCTCACCGGTCAGCGCCGGATTCTGGTTGAGGTCATTTTGCGGATAACAAATGACGCTCACGCCGACTGCCAGCACACAAGCGCTTAACACCTGCCGAATCAGACGGGCTCTATTCATCGTGTCCCCTTTCGTTAAGAAAGATGCCTTGCCGGACTCGCTCAATGGAAGTTATGGCGACCTGCTCTTCGTCCATTGCGGCGATGGGCTTCAGTGCCGGCTCCTTCTTGCCAAGTGACTGGAAACCTGTGGGTCCGGGCCCACGCCTTCCCTTTAGTCCGCGATCCCAAAGGCTCCACGGCGCGGGCCCATGTTCTGCATGGCCCCTCGGCTGGCTCCGTGATGCCTGGGGATGCGGGCCAATTCCGGAAGCCAGTAATCCACGTTACCGTTGCCGAGGCTGCGCTTTTAGCTTGCACCCCCGATTACGAATTGCTCATGCCGGTGCTGGGGGAACTAGAACGCCAGCATCCCGAGCCGCAGCGTGGTCCCAGCTATGCCGTTTGACCCCGAATTCAGCGACTGGTCTCATTGGGTCTCCAAAGAGCCGCGGTCGGAAACGCATTGACCACACATATCCAAATGCATACAATCCCTTGGCGTCACGGTTAACTGCCATGGAGCTTCATCCGGTTTGGTTGTGGCTCGGCCGCGGTGCGCCAAACCCAACCTTCGGGCTGCTAGCCCGCACTATCTGCGTGGAAGGGCGAGCAGATAGACCAAGGCATCCGGGAGTGGATCCGCTCCTTTGGGCTCGACCCCGTTCGGAGTAAAGGCCCAGGCAGGAGGCGAATTACAAAAATCCCGCTGGCTAATAATGGCCCGGACTGACATGTCGACGATAGTAACCTGAAAACATTCCTTAATGCCGGGGCCGACAGGAGTACCGTCGGGTTGGACGTACGTTCCGACCCTCTCCTTTTCTTCGAAGCGCCGAGTGAGCACCACAGTTCCCACTTCCGCGGCTTGCTTCGCGCGAAGGTATTTGGGCAGCGCATCTTGCACTGCCGAATCGACATTTGCTGTGTCCACCCCCCAACGAACTGCCACCACCCTGCCGCGGAGGTACGGCGAATCAGTAAGACGTTTGGCCGTAATCTCGGTGAACCGCTCGCAGTCGAGCAGAGTAAACCCACCGGGACGTTCAATCCATATGACTAGCAGCACCACGCAAGCCGGAATGGTGAGGACCAGCACTCCGCGCAACCCCGCAAGTCGTCTCCCCTTCTGCTCCTGAGCGATATCCCACATCTGAGTTAAGAAGAAGGCAACGACTACTCCGACGACGACGGCGGCGACCGTCGCCCCAAGTTTGTTCATGCCGGTATGAAGAAAGTACAGCAGAGCACCACTGAATCCTACCAAAAAGCTCGCACAAACTAGGCAGAGGATCTTTTCAACCGAAATGTGTTGTTTCATGTCCGAACTCCCAATTGAACTGCTAGCGCTGAAACAGGCGTTGTTTGCCTCCGTCCCCGCACACCCATAATCACCATGCTCTGAGCAGCCCCGTTCACGCTATGCAGCATCGACCCGGGAGGCACTGTCAGCTTCAACGGGCCAGGTCCAGCTTTAGGGGTCTTGGCGACTTGAACCTTTACAGAATCACCGCTGCTCCCGCCCGTCCCTCTGAAGGTCGCAACTACCTTACCGTCTCGCATAGCCTTGTCGAGGGTCACCATGTCCGCCACCTGGCCAAAAGCCATAAGCGCAGGAAGAAGAACGGCAATCACGACATTCATAGCGATGAGGCGATGACCGACTTGATCTCGATCGGGAAACGCTCGCGTCATTAGAGCTCTCCTTTCGCTGACAATAGCTTCCGGCAGCGGCTTGTAATTCGCGTTATGGACACGCACTTCAGCCGATCTAACGCAGGCCGATATCGTATTCCCATTCTGGGCGACGGCTAGCTCAAGTTCAACACGGTAACCACTGCTCCATGTGGCCCCTCCGGCCACCTTATGTTTGAATGAACTCCGAAACACGTTCCTTCTGGACCTCCGGCCCTCGGGATCAATGGACGCGAGTTTGGATGTAAAACTTCTCGGAATACTGAATATCGGGACCGTAGTCTGCCACCCCGTAAAATGGGACCACCGCTGAGTTCGAAACCTTCGCGGCGACCTCATAGTGCCCTGCTTCCAGCGGCACTGTTTGCGTTGACTTGGGCGCAACCTTGATGACGCGGGAAGCCGGCCCTGATAAATACACCGTGAGGTTGTACAGGGTATCGTTGTCGACAAGCATGCTCGTACCTCCACCTGCACTGGCGGGAGTTGCCTGTGCGACGGGCATGGGTGCGTGCCTGCTATGCCGGATCCTCTCAATGCTAGCCTTCGCTACCTGGGTCTCATCCGTTGCCTTGGTGGGTGGTGGCTGCTGAGCCCTGCCAGTGGCTCGATTTCCTGCAAGTCCAGGTAGAGCAGGCGGAGTTTCGTTCTGGACTATTTTCACTTCCCCAGATTGGTAGAGCGGCAAAATAATGATTCCGTTACTATCAAATTCCAGAGAATAGTCCTTGAGGTGGCATACTTGAAATGTCCTTGCGTCCTGTAGAATCAAACTCAATTCCTTCTCCCCTGCACAAGGACCCCCATTGTCCGGGAACTGGCGACTAGCAACGGTTAAGGAGGAGATTCTGTTCAGACGAGCTCGAAAAACCAGCCCCGAATCCGCCTGGACGAAAGTGATGTCCTCCCCCTTGTTAAGAAAAAATCCAGTATTCGGCTTTTCCACAAGGTAGCCCCGAAATTGATTCTTCCCAACCAATAAGGTCAACGGGCTTTGATCGGTTTCCTCCCCCCGCAATGTGTCGAGACTACCGGCGAAAAGACCCGCCACCATCGCAAGAACGAGACTGCAAGCAACCAACAACTTCTTGAGGATATTTACGCGCATGACTTCTTCTCCTTGCGATCAATGAGACCGACTAGCTTATGAGGCTCCGTGGAGACTGTGAACTTGCTGCGAACGCTGAGATCACTCTCTCGTCGACTCCGTTGCGCCTCAAGGTCTGCTCATCGTCTGCCACATTCGGCCCCATTAGAGCGAAATCTGTCTTGGCCTCTCGAATAACCAGAACAATCGTATCCGGCGAGACGCCAGCGTTTATCATCTTGAACACGTCTGCGGTGGTTAGATAAGCAGGTCGGGATTGCGCCCCCAGGCGAGCAGAACACACGAGAACCAAAAGAACCTGGGCCACCACCAAAAACCGCTTCTGCATTAGATACCCCCTTCGGACTCGACAGAGACGGAATTACTGCTGAGTTGCAATGTAAAAGGTCTCAGAGTACTGGGTGTCCGAGCCGTAGTTATGCTCTCCGTAAAACGGGATGACGCCCGGGTCTGACACCTTCGCACCGACCTGATAAGCACCTGGAGTCAAGGAAACTGATTGGGAACCATGGGCGGCTATCTGAATGGTCTGGCTCATTGGTCCCGTGAAGTAGACCCACAGCGTATAGGGCGTGCTGTTTGTGATGGCTATGGTCGTTCCAGAACCCGCAATCGTTCCTGTCGCCTGGGCTGGGGGCATCGCAGCATGGGGACCGTTGCGGATGCTGTTGATGGCCTGTTCAGGTGTTTGTGCTTGCACGGTAGGACCAGGGCTTGGCGCTGATTTCACTATGTATGTCTCAGTTTGCTGAGAGTTGCGGAGAATATAAATTGCGTTTTCTAGCGGCGTCATAATGTACAGGTATCCTGTCTTTATTCCAGCTGCCTTATTGTGTTCTTGTTGTTTTGCTTCGGCAGCCTCGCCCTCCTTCAAGAGGTCATCATTGACCCAAATTGAGTTCTCCAAGGCAAAAGCGGTCGTGCGGAAGTTCCGCAATTCGGCCACCTCGGCTTTGGCCAGCAATTCGACCCGTTTAATCGCTACCCATTCGTTTAACTCTCTTGAGATATCGACGTGGTCCCGTTCTCCTTTCTGAGCCAGGGCCAGTAAGACGGCCAGAGCCATTGCGTCTTCCCGTTGTTGCTTTGCGTCGATATGCGTAGGGGAGGTAGCACTGAGCTGGTCAAGCCATTTGAGAAAGACTGATTGAGTCAGTACTTGGTTCCCGACCTTGATGACAACGGGGTCTTCTCTATCCTGCGGAGACTTGGCCAACGTAAGACCGCCCCACTTGCCACTCTGCATTACACTAGGCATAAAAACAAAGAGTGCGACTCCGACCACCCCCAAAACAAGTGCTTTCCGACGCATCTTGGAAGCGTGTTTCCGAAGTTCTGGCTTGGCGAATCGAATCGTGCGAACGAGAATGCTCATCGTGGCCCTCCTGAATTCCCCTGAGTAAACGTTTTCTTCCTTTCGCGTTGGACTTACCGTCTTCGACGGCCGCATGTATCGTAGCCAATTCTCGATTCCGATTAACCCGGCAAGGCTCGCGGTTTGACCTGGACGGTTACCTTTTGCCGACGCTATGGAGCTTCCGGTTATAACCGTCAATCGACTCATGCAAGCGCTGTCGCTCAGATTTGACTTGTTCAAGTTGGACGTTGTAATTATCAACCGCCTGATTCACGCGCTGTTGCTGGGCTCTGAGCTGCTGCAATGAAGCGTTATAATTGCGAACCGTAGTGTTGTAATTGTCTACCGCAAACTGACTTGTTCGGTCCAGTGTACGGCTCTCAGCGTTCAGTTGGCCCGCTAATTGATTCACCTCATTAACCAGTATGTTATATGCAGCACGTTCGTCATTTACTTCGCGTCCCAGCCGGTTCAACTCATTGGTCAATTCATTCACCTGGGAGCGCTCCAGGTCAATCCCCGCGCTCTGTATGTTCAATCCGAAACTTTCTGATAGAGGCACCCGATATGTGCCTGGAGGGAGTGTTTCCTGTGGAGCGGAGCTGGAATTACCTGCACTGTATGAAGATGCCGCTGAAGCTTCACGCCGAAGTGGGTGTCCCGTGGGATCGATAGCTTGCAAGGCGGCAGATGCTGTCTCTCTTACCTGAATGTCCGAATCCCTCCTGGCCTTCACTAGCGTAGGGATAGCAGCACGGGCAGGGGGACCGATGTCCCTGAGCAACGCGGCTGCCCTTTGGCGAACCTGCACATCGTTACTCCTAAGATTTGCGACCAATCTCGAAACGGCCTCTTCAGGCGCAATCTTTGATAGAGCTTGGGCAGCAGCTTCCTGCACGGCCGAATTCACGCTACCCATCGCTCCCTCCAAACTTGCCGTGGCGTTCCTCGCTGCGGGACCCATATCGCGCAGTTTCTCCGCGGCGTAACGCCCTAATGTTGGATCGGGGCTTGCCAACTCCGACGTGAGAATGTCGACAGCGGTCTGAGGTGAGACCTTCAATAGTAGGTCCGATGCCACTACTCGCAACCCTAAAGATACCGGATCAGTACCGAATACTATAGATCGCAGGTTTAGGCATGCCGCGGCGCTCCGAGCAGCAGGATCTGCCGAGGGAAGAATAGCTGAGAGTTCCTTCAGCGCGTGCGCGCGAAATTGCAAATTCTGCCTTTTGTCAGCCGCGGCGTCCGAAAAACGTTCAGCGGCTCCGCTCTTGCTCAGTATCCCGATGCGATAGAGATCACGCGTACTGGCAGGTGTACCGACTGCAAAGCCCCACAGGAGCGGAATCAGAGACAGGATAAGAGGAATCGGGATCCAAAGAGCAGCCATTGAGACAAAAATCGGCTGTTTCCCCTCCACCCACCGTCGGAACGGCTGCCAATCAGCAAGCCATTTACCGCGATCCGGTTTGTATCGTGTGATAGCACTCCGGGCCGAAGGGCTCTGGCCAAATCGCCAACCCTGCTTCTTTTGTTCCTGAATAGTTCTGAACTCGAACTTCTTCTCTTCCGCTGCCCGACCTTTAAGCAGGACTCTCCCTACGGCGCGCCATAAGTACAAGGGGGTGATAAACGCTACCACGGCCCAGAAAAACATGTACCAACCTGCCGCGTCCTGCCCTTCGAGATATTCTCCCCACCATTGGATCGAGAAAAAAAACGCGACAACTGAGAGAAACGCCAGAAATCGCCCCACTGTGCGCGCCGAAGCAGCCCTGCGGTGAGCACGTGCACAGTCGCCACAGCGGGGCACCTTGAAGGTGTTGTGCTTCCATGTTGTGCGAGTGGTGTTGTACCCCACTCGAAAACTTTGGACATTACCGTGCATCGGAACGCTTGCCTCTTGATTGCTTACCGGCGGCTTTTCCTCACAGAAGAAGCAGGTACCAAACTCCTTGTTCCCCCGCACGGTCCGAAGGTTTTCGTCGATCCTGGTGCGTGCGGCGCCCCCTGCTGCAATCGGCATAACCTTCTCAAGCAGCTCAAGAGATGTTCTCCAGTTCTCGGTTTTGTTCCCGAATAGGATCTGGCAGGTCAGCGCTCGTAATGCTACCTGATCGTGGACTCCGTCTCGCACCGTATCGCCTGGCGGCAATAGACTGTCAAATGCTGCAAGAAGCGGCGCGCTCTCCTCCAGCAGCCGCTTAGTTACCGCGTCGGCATGCCTCGGATCTGCATCCGCTTCCTTCTCTGCTGCCTCGCACATCGTTGTGACCAACTGCTGTAGGGGTTCCGCGACCTGGCGAAGTGACTTCTGGACGACTTCGTCACCGAAACCTGCCCCTTTCATCAACGCCACATGGCGCTGGGCTTCTTTGGGGTCCCCGCCTTGGGCGGCGCGCCCGGCTAGTTGCGCATTAATCAGCAGCAAAGCGAACGGCAGCGATTCCCGCATGCATTGCGCCGTATTGGCCGTCAATCTCGGATCTTGCATTTCGCCAATGCGGAGAGACAGACGGCTCCAGAACCCCTCTGCACTTATGAGCTCCCTCCACCTTTGAAGTGCCCCCGCCCAAAACTGCGCTAGCGATGCCGCAGCAGCGGACGAATCGGAGTGTGTATGCCGCTGCACCTCCATATCCAGAGCTTTGGCGTGCAACAATACTGCCAGGTTGTGTAGCGCGACATCGCTCGTTTCAGGATGCTTTTCCTGCCCCGTCCAGATCGCGAACGCCTCCTTCTCTTCCCCGCGCACCAGCGCGTTCAGCGCTTCATCTTCGCTGCTGGAGCCGAACTTTTGTGGCCAGAACCAGAAAAATTCATCCAGCAGCCGAATCTCGGGATCCCGCAGGCGCTGGATCGCGGTTCTGAGAAGATCGGCATCCGGAGGGGGATCTAAGGGAAGCGGACCGTTCCCGTTCAGGCTGGCGCCGCCGTACTTTCCGCCCATGCGCAGCCTGTCGACGCGGCGGGTGACCACCTGCGCGCTGGCGTCCACCGGCAAGCCGGTGATGCGGAAGCCGTTCGTCCGGAAGACATCCGGCCGGGCCGCGTTTAGCAAAACACTTGACCCGGACTCTGCAGCAATCGAACCTTCATTCGGCACCATGATCGACCTCTCCGCTTCGCAAAATCTTTCCGCCGTCCGCACCGCCTCGAAGCCAGGTCCTTATAGAGTGGTACTGGAGTTTAGGTGAATTATCGCAGCCGCGAAGCCGCTCTCCATCGAAAACCAGGGTGGATTTGTCGTATTGTTTACTACTGGTGGGACCCCGGCTGCACCGGAAGGCACGATAACCAGAAGGAGTGTGAGACCGACCAGAAGTCGCTCTTGCATCGGACACCACCTTTGGCGGCGACCTGCGGTCGCAGGCCAACTACGAGGGAAGGTGAATATACACCCGAGGTACCTTCCCTGCAAGCGACTCCTTGTCGTGTCAGCTGTTTCGAAATGTGCGGATACAGAAGCGTTCCACCACGGTTTGGAACGCCCTCGCGGGCTAATCGCAAGGGTGGCGTGATCAGGGGGCCATCTTTCTGGCCTCCCTTATTGCTGTTGCCTGACACCCATACGGCAAAGTAAGGTGCGCGGGAGGGCCAAGAGGCCGGGCGAAGGGGTTGCCGGTTGCCTTCTCAAATGGAGTCGGTCGCGGGCACCGACCTACCCAGGCTGAGTTGCCAAAGCAGAAGCGGTGCCATGACGGTACGCACGGGGTGGGTGCCCCGATGGAGATAGCGCTGCCGATAGAGTAGTTCTGCGGTCAGGGCCAAACACGTCAGAAGCCAGATCACCAGTGGGCTGTTGGCCTCAGGGTGGCGGATGTGTTCAAGGCCGCAGCGGTTCTTGGCGCCGTTGAACCCCCGGTTCTCGATTTCCCAACGGCTCTTGGCCGACCGATACAAGATCCGGCTGCTGACCTGAGAGGAAGGGAAATCCGTGCCCTCGCCGGTAGGCCATGGATATTATCTGTCCAGGTTTTTGATAGTTCTGTACTGATGAGAGAGCCATATTGATCCGCTTTCCCGGGCTTTCAACTCATCGTGCCTCGCCCAGGGTCTGAAGCAGTGCGCTTGCATCTTGCTGAAGGGAATCGTAAGCTCTTGCGATCTTTACGTCCTTTAAACGCTTATCGAATCGGCAACAAACGCAACTGGAGCTTCGCGTCGGAGCAATCTGGGTCTGCACGAAGAGCGCTTTCGAATTGCGCTCTTGCCGTTGCATAATCACCCTGATGTGCGGCGATCCTCCCGCGTATGGTGTCCACCACAGCCCACGACTGTGGTTTCAGCTCGCTGCCGAACGACTTTACCACTAGCTCAACCCATTCCTCTGCCAGGCCCAAACATTCATCTGAGGCAAGCCGAGTCATCGAATCAGCGGAATTGAGCGGACCGACTATCGGATGCGCTAGAACTGCGTCACGGAATGCGGTCAGAGCTTTCTCGACTTGTCCAAGTCCGTAAAGCGCCTCCCCCTTTGCGGACTGACCGATTGCCCGTCCTAAATCTGTAGGCGAAAGGTTGAGGCCTTCCTCTACATATGTGAGCGCCTTCTGGAATTCGCCACGTTTATTGAGGACTTGTGCCAAATTGAAGCAAGTGGAGCGCAGGAGCTGAGCTACCTCCGCGGATTCTTCCGAGGATCCCGGCGCTCGCAGTGCGACGGCCACGCGCTCGTACGCTTCTGCCGATTCCTCGTAGTCTCCACGGTCCGCGAACTGTGCTGCCTCTTGAAACAGCGCCCGAATGCGAATTAGATCCATAAATCACCTCGCATTTTGGTGGCACGCACATTCCTTTCGTAGACTACCCACATTATCCTGGTTATTGCGGGACTATCCTGATTCGCAGACCAACCGTTCGGTTGCGTGTTTCCCCATCAACGGCTTCATTAGGGAAGGGAGCCGGTGTGCCGCTCTGGAGGAAAATGTGCCGTGCCGATATACGTCCAAAACGGATCAGAAATAGGGACACCACTTCCGCTCGGGCATCAGCGAGGTCGAAATTGTCACGGAACCTGGAGCCTTTAAAGACCGGGAGGCAATCGGTGTGACCCTCGACTATCACTTCTATCCGCTCGCTGTTTGGACCAAGCTGACGAGCGAGGTCCTCAAGGATTCTCGCGGCGGCAGGCCGCAGGATTGTGCCCTCTGTGAAGAGGCCTGACTCGAAGTTCACTTCGTCCTCCGCTTCACCCTCCCTAACCACCGCCCCGGGAACATTCAATCCAAGATCAAGAACCTTCGTTTGAGACGCGCTCGTGCCTGACAGAGGATTACCCATGCTCGCATGAACTGTCTCTCCCGCGGAGGTGCGGATGCCACGAATGTGATTTCTAGCTGCCATCGTGACGCCGGCAATCAAAACGACTCCACATGCTAAGACAAGTAAAATCCTGGAGATGCCATACCATTGTCCCCAGTCAATGAGCTTCTTTGTTGCGACTACAGCTCTCTTCGAGCGATCGTCGTTCGCGTTCAACCTGATCAGATCCATCCAGAGCTTTTGGGCTTCTATGAGTCGCCCCTGCTGAACGCGAATGCGCGCCAGAAGATCCGTCGCAACTTTGACGTACTTTGGATCCAGCAGAACATCCGTGACCAGTGACTCCGCCCCAATCAGCTTACCCCGGCGGGCGAGCTCGTTCGCTCTGGTAAACTCCAATCCACGGAGAATAGAGAGTATCTCCTTCGCAGCAGCCGAAGTAGTGGACATAAATCTCGTAACTCCCGCAACCCGCGTGCGGCGCTTTCAGGCGCCTGCCCCTCGATGGAGGCCCGAATTAAATCCGGCCTCTATTTCCTGCCTCTGGACGAATGGCAAGAGGGCGGCCAGTTGCTGAACAGCAGTCTTCAACGCCTGCACGTCGTTGTTATTAATCGATCGTCGTCCTTGAGCAATCCATTGCTCGGCCTCCACCCTATTCGTCATGCTTGACTTGATTTTCTCTAGCTCGTCCAACCAATATACCCACCAGCCTGGCTGCTCACGTGAAACTCTCAATCGAAGGCCAGTAAGTTCCGAAGTCTTACGGCGCAGAACGTCTGGCTCGCGCACCTCAATGGCTTTCCGAATCTCCTTCTCTAACGTCGCCATGGCCTGCTTGTCTGCGTTCTTGCCGTGCTGGTCTATGATGGTGTGCGAATTGGAAATCTCCTTCTCTGCCGCCGCGACGAGGCCAGGCCATTCTAAAGCATCCTCAATCTCATCAATTGCGATCTTGAGATCAGTAAGCCGGTTGTTGCATTTGTCTGCCGCATCTCCGTCATTCTGGGCGGCTTCGAGCGCGGTATCAATTTCGTGAACCATGTGCTCACCGTCAATTCGCTGGATGGCTTCCTGCGCCTTTTGGTCGCCGACTGCAGCCGCCTTTTTCCGCGCCCCGTCAAGTCTTGCCTCCTCACGTCTCGCTGACCGCTGAAGCTCATCTTGAGTCAACCGCTTCTTCTCGAGCGGCAACACATTCTCAAAATCTTGATCAAGGATTGGAACATACGCTCTTGCCGTAACGAGCCTAGACCTATCAATCTCAATTGTCACTTCCACCTCGCTGCCGATTGGAATGTCCCGTTTCAAATCTCGACCTTTAACCGCCAGGGCGCCAATCAAGCGATTTCGGTCGGCCTTGCGCGTGTATTCGCCCTCTACAACGGGAACCGGCAATACGTCTGATTCTTCTCCTCGCCTTACTCCCACAGCCGTTCGAAGCGTTATCCTCTTGCGCGCCGGAAGGGGTGTACCTTTTTCAAAGAAAAGCTCGACCTCATTATTCGCCAGGGCAACCCCAACAGAATGGATCAAGGGAGGGTCTGTCATGACGATGCCGATTGTGTAAGTGAAGTTACTCGGGGCCGCAGGCAAGACGCTGCCGGCTCGGTCTCTTAGGCGAATCTCAAATGTGTTCGTCAGCCCTTTTTGAGCCCAGAGTTGCGTAATAAAACTACCATCTGGGCCAAGTCCTACCTTCCCACTAGCCCACTGTGGCCGGCACGCCGTGTTGATAAACTCGATCGTGAAGCCCGACAAGGCCGAACCCTCCGGCGATGATTGCCCCTCAACTACCGAACCCAGCGGAACCGCAGTCGGCCCCGGCCACACGCGCCCGCCGATCATCGGTTCCGGATCGTACGCCACGGCCTTGTAGTCTAATTCGACCCTGTATTCCCCGGTTTTCGGTGGCACCGGAGATATACCTTCGAGACGCTGAGTTCCCGCAAACGCGGCAGCGCCCCGAGCGACGACGGTAAGAGGATCTATCTTATATTCCAACTCAATGCCCAGACCATCTCCGACGCGCGCCTTAATGCGCTCACGCAGATACGGTGTCAGCGTGGGCCCACCAACGAGCAAGACCTTCTCGATATCGCCAGGACCCAGGCGCCGTTCTGAAAGGACCTTCCTGCAAATGTTTAAAGAGCGCAAGAGGAAGGGTTCAATAATGCGTTCGACATCGCGCCTATGGATTTCGCAATAAAAGTCCACGGGCTCACCTCGATCATCCTGGCAAAGCGCATGGTCTTGGGCTTCGACAGAATCGGTCCCCGACAAGTCGATCTTGGCTTTCTCCGCGAGCAATTTTAACTTCTGGAATGCGCGACGCCACTTTGCATTACCGCGGCGGAAATCGCTGAGTAATTGATCCTTCTTCAGCGCCGGCACGAACACCTGCTCGACAATCTCCCAATCGATCAACTTTCCGCCCAGATGATTATCTCCGCCGTGATTCACTACCTGGATAACGCCGTCTCGAACTTGGATGACCGCTGCATCGAACGTTCCCCCTCCAAAGTCGTAGACGAGCCAGAATACATTATCTTTATCAGATTGGAATCCGTATGCCATGGCGGCAGCGACTGGCTCTTGCACAAGTGGGCTGAGTGCAAGCCCGGCCAGTTGCGCAGACTTCTTTGTTGCCTCACATTGTGGCAGCTCGAACGCCGCGGGGACAGTAATGACAGCTGCCTGAAGGTCCTCTCCAAGTCGCTTCTGCACGTCAGATTTGAGTGACTTGAGAACCTCGGCCGATAGCTCCTCCGGCCTCATCGACAAACCGGACCTTGCAAACCGGTACTCTTGCGCAGTTCCCATCTGTAGCTTAAATTCGCAGAAAGCATTTTCCGGATCCTGTTCGATTTGCTCTTTGGCGCTTTGACCCACCAGAAGCGAGTTGTTGCGTTTCATGTACACTGCGGACGGGGTGTACTCCATGCTCGCCTCATTCTTGATGATTTCCAAGGCGGCGCCGTTCCGAACAGCTATGCTGCTGTTTGTGGTTCCGAGATCAATGCCGAAATCGATCGTCATTCGACTCATGTACGTGGTCCTCTCGATAACATTAAGGCTTTGTTCTCTCAGGAGTGGCGACAAAGACATCGCCCATCTGGACTAACTGATTCCTGTAATACACCGATGGCTTGATGGTCTCCATGATCCTATCGCGCGAAATTCCTTGTTGGGGTTCGAAAGCTAGGACCTTGACCTGCATGCCGATTTCAAAAGGCGTGTCCGTATGATCAATGACTTCGATTCCCGCAGACACAAGAACGTCCCAAGTTGACTCTAGGTGTCGGTAGGCTCGGCTCATTTCGTCCAGGGGCCGCGTGGTGCCCGGCTTCAGCATTCGCTGTTTCAAACGCCATAGGCCGGTCCCAATGTCAGCTAAGATTCGGACCATCTGATCCATTTCCGTGTTTCCTAATACCGCAGAATCGCCGGATGCTGCATGGAGCTGTTGCAGTGCTTCTTTCAGTTCTTCATCGCGTGAGTCGTTCCACGACGCTGGATCGATGCGCAACGGCGAGGGATACCGCAGTTGCCGCAAGCTCTCGAGAATAGACCGTAGACTCACCATTGCACCCCCGGCCCGCGCAGCGTCATATCATAATTCCTCGACGCCACAGCTTCACCAAGTACTCCTTGTCAGCCCTCAGATCTGGCCACTTATTGAACGCCTCCTCAAGGAGATCAGCAGCCTCGCTTAGCTTACCCGTCCCCCTCGAGATCTCGACCGCCTGTTCAACCATCCGCCGGGCTAGGCTCTCGTTAGCAGGAGTGTGGGACCCGAGAACACTCTTCGAAGCATCTGTTGAATGGCTCTTTTGTAGTCCACGGGTACCGCTCGGCCGAGGTTTCCACCTCGCAAGATCGGCCAGGAACTCGATCGCGCTTGGATAGCGGTCCTCGGACTTCAACGCGAGAGCGCGGAACACGATTTGATCTAGAACCGGATCCACCTGCACGTTTATTCTGCTGGGTGGGATCATTGGCTGTTCAAAGCATTTGCTGTCAAAGAGTTCGATGTCGGACTGGTTGCCGTATGGAAGGCGATCAGTCAGCAACAGGTAAAGAACCGAACCGACCGCCCACACGTCTCCCGCTGCCGAATCAGCCTTCAAATCGCGAAAAACTTCGGGCGGTTTGAACGAGCGGGTACCGCGAGCGCTCGCAAGGAGAGTCAGCGGATTTACCCGCTTGGCAAGGCCGAAATCGCTCACACGCGCCCTCAAGCCTGCAGCATCATAACCCACCAAGATGTTTTGCGGCTTAATGTCCCTATGAATTATGGGCGGCTTTTCGGAGTGGCCGACAACAAGCCCGCGGCACACCTGCGTGATCACATCCACGGTCGTCTCGACGGGAACGAGATTGGTTCCGTGAGATCGCCAAAACTGGTCGAGTGTTCCCCCCGCTATGTACTCCATCGTGAAAAAGCCGCAGATTCCACCGGACGTCTCCGTTACGTTCGCGTCGAAGACCCTGATGATATTCGGGTGGCCAATCCGAGACAGCATAATGGCTTCGCCAAGCAATTGTTCCGTCTCCTCGATGGTCATCCCGATCATCTTAAACACCTTCATCGCCTGACGTCCGAGGAACCGGTGTTTGACTCGCCAAACCTCGGCGAAAGCTCCTTCGCCAAGTTTTCGCTCCACTTCGTATGTGCTACGAATAATTTGTCCTTCTTGTAGCAATCCCATCGGCAACAAGATCCTTAGTCCCGGTATTCTACTACTTTGGTATAGCTCTTGTTGAAGCGCTCGGTACCGTCCGCGGGCACCGCCGACCAATACCCCATATGCGGTATACGGTCCCGATCGTGGTCTTCTCGCATCTGCGGGTTGGGCAACGCCGGCTCTCTCTATGCCGTCCCAGCAAACTCCGATAAAACCGAATACGAGGCCCGTCCGCCAATGGGGAGCGGCTTCAGGCCATCCAAAATGCTAAGCAGCTCGGATCGGCTCGTCCCGATGCCGTTGAGCGCACGCTCTATGCTTGTGCTCGAGATCTGCAACAGCGCAGAAATGAGGTGTTGTTCGAGCACAACAGGTGAGCCTTCCACCTTGGCTTTCGAGCGTGCAATGTTTAGCACGTGCGTGTAATTTGCACTCGGTGTTCGTGTTGCTGTACGCACCCTGGGTAGCCCCTGGCGTAGACGCTGGATGGCTTCGTTCATGTCCTCGAAGCGATGGACGAAAACCGACTTTGTAATCCCTTCTTCACAGGCAAGAAGACCAAGAAGGAGCGGAACAGTGCCCAACCGGGTCGGCACCGCTTCTGCAATTTTCCCAGCTGCGCAAATTGACCTTTCTACCGGTTCGCTCCAACGCGGCTCGCCGGCGTAGGGAAGTGGCAGTATTCCATCTCGCCTCGCCGCTGCGATATCCAGACCGAACACGAGTTGGCCGGCCTCAAGGTGTTCAAGGGCTGCAGTACAAGAGGCTGCGAATCCGCATCGAAACCTCGAATCAAGAGTCGTGCCATTTGGATCAGCCCATATGGCGCCCTCAGCCAAACGTGCAGCATCGCACTCAATGGGATTCAGGCCTGCTCTCACCTTGCGCCACAAACCGACAAGCGCGTGGAGCTCTGAGGCAACATCGACAATCGCCAGTATAGCTTGAAGCCCAAGGTATTCGAGACAGCCGGCCAACAGTAAAGCGATATCGAGACAAGTTCCCTGGCCGACTCTGGAGGCGGGGTTTTCCAGAAGCTGATGAGGGAGCCGAATCTTTTGGATCCCAAGCCCATAGCTCGGAGGTTCCTGTCGATAGCTAAGAGACCATTCGGACCGCAAATGGTTATACACCGCCTCAAAAATGCACGCCTTATCCTCGGAGATTGCGATATTACGGCAGGCATCAGAGGCGACTTGTGACACGAGAGGATGATTGGGCAGCACAAAAGCTGCCAAAGATACTCGATGCTGTGGCGCATGCGTCCATTCGTTATGTGCCAGAACCGAACAGTAAACCGCCTCGCCTTCCAGTTTGGCCCCATCCATCTCAACTGAGAACGCCGCTTGGGCGCGTTCGAATTGCCCCTCAAACAGGTCAGGACGAAACTCAAAAGGGGGCAAGGGCAGGTCGATATTGTCTCCGGATTTCATGGGCGGTAGCGGCAGGTTGTTTATTCCACCGACTCCAGAAAACGCAATCCGAAGGAAAGAGGGCCTTGGCCGGTCAGCTTCCGCGCGGAGAACCAGGTGCGAGAGCGGAGTATAGCCACAATGCGTAAGGGGAAAGCTAACCTCGCGAGCCACCTCCAAGTCGAGGACTATACCCCTTCCGCGAAGCCGGAGCCAATCTGGCGGGGCCAGCATGAGCAACGTTTGACCGATCTGCACTTCGCTCCACTGGTCAAGACGCAATCGCCCTTCTATCGGTCTCCCCTCCACCGCGGTTCCGTGTTTGCTGCCGAGATCCTCGATCCACCACTGGGCGGATTCAAACCAAACACGCGCATGATGTCGAGAGGTCCTTCCATCTGGCCAAAGATCGATATCCACCAAGTGTTCCTCGGATTCCGCACGTCCAATAACAGAAGACTTGTGGGTCGTAAGTGGCCACCGATCGCGCTGCTGCGGCCCCCGGATACGTACAAGATGGAACTGCTCACTCACTGTTAAGGCCCCCGCACTCGCAAAAAGGTTGCAAGGCGCTCTGACGGCGTGGCGCTGGAGCACTCGCTTTTGTATGAACTTCCAGCAACCAATACCAGTTCTCCATCGCCTAAGGGAATCGCGCCAACCGAGGGTTGCGCAGTCAGGCAACCTCAAACGGCTCGATACCCAACAAACCGCCCTGTATTTCCACTTCTATTCGGTTTCGCAGGTGGTCTGAAATAGCAACTGCTCGCCATCAATTTGTACGATTACCTGATCTCGTTCTCGCAGCTTCCCGCTTACAATTTGATCGCCGATGGGTTCCTCGATGAGGCGCTCGATTGATCGGTTTAAATCGCGAGCGCCACATGAATCGCTATACGCCAATGCCGTCACGAAATTGACCACGCGGTCATCGGCTCTCAGCACAACCTTTTGCCGGTCCAACAACCTCTCTCGCAGTCGATCCAAGCGCCGCCGAACGATCTCCACCGCATCATTTCGGTCAAGCTGTCTGAAAACGATGATTTCATCGATACGGTTCAAGAACTCGGCTCCAAAGTCTTGCCGTAGAGCCCTCAAGACGGACTCACAATCCGAACTTTGCGTTTCGCCAGATTCGAAACCGGGGCGCCCGTGCACAATGCCCCTGTTCGCTGTCATCACAAATATGGCATCAGTGCATGATATGAGATGGCCTTTGGCATCAGTGAGTCGACCGTCTTCGAAGACTTGAAGAAAAATGTTGAGGACGTCAGGATGAGCCTTATCGATCTCGTCCATGAGAACCATACTGTACGGCTGGTCCCGCAGACGCCCGCTCAGTATGCCATCCTTCTGGTAACCGACGTATCCAGGCGGCGCACCGATGAGCTTTGAAATCGAATGCGGCTCCTGAAACTCCGTCATATCTAAACGAATTAAACGACTGTCAGACCTAAATAGTGCCTCACCCAAAGCTCTCGCCAGCTCGGTTTTCCCGACTCCGGTACCCCCTACAAAAAGAAACACTCCAACTGGACGGCGACTGTCGTGCAGTCCCGCGCGAGCCCGTCGAATTCGTCGTGCGACCCGTCGTATTGCCTCGTCCTGTCCGACAACGCTTCCTAATAGTTCCGATTCGAGATCCAAAAGGCTCTGTGCTTCGGCTTCATGCAGCTTCTGGACCGGGATCCTCGTCCATTGGGAGATCACTTCTGCGACAGATTCTCTTGATACGAGCTTTCGCTCGGCGGACTCGACCGTAGCGCAATTGCCGATGTAAAGGCCCGCAGCCTTAACCAAGGCGCACGCCTCATCCAACGCATCCAATGCTTTGTCTGGCAATTTTCGGTCGCGGACGTAGCGAACTGACAAATCAAGGGCTGCTTCAAGAGCGTCTGAACCTATTTCAACGCCATGGTGACTTTCAAGAGCGGACTTCGTGCTTTTGAGCATTTCGCGCGCAGCTTCCCGACTAGGCTCAGTGACAAGAATCGGCTGCAGACGGCGCTCAAGAGCGGCGTCAGCTTCGACGAGTCGCCGATACTCTTGAGCAGTAGTTGCGCCGATGCACCGGATTTCGCCGGCCGCTATCGCTGGCTTCAGAATATCTGCTGCACTGACGCTGCCCGCTGTTTGCCCAGCTGAGATCAAAGTGTGTATCTCATCGAAGAAAATGATTATCGTTGGATCCGCCCGGGATTCCTCGATCAAGCGGAGCATTCTCTGTTCAAATTCTCCCCGATATTTGCTTCCCGCCAGTGCCGAGCCGATAGAAATCGATACCAGGCGAGTCCCTGGAAGGGCCTTACCCGAGATGATTCTTTGAGCGAGTCCTTCGACTATTGCCGTCTTTCCGACACCCGGGTCGCCGACCAGGACCGGGAAATTCTTGGTCCGTCGGCTCAAGGCTCGGACCAGTTGTATCAGCTCTTTGCGGCGGCCTACAACCGGCAGGAGCCTTCCCTCTTTCGCCGCCCGTGTGAGGTCCTTGCCAAACTCGTCCAGAAACGGCGTCACTTTTGAGCACCTGGGCTGGTCAGAACACCTCCCAAGCGGATCAAGATCCCCAATCTCCGACCATCTGGCCAGCAGTGGAGGGAGTTCCGAAGGGTCGAGCCCCGCATTATGAACTGCTACTGCAATGTCGTCATGCTTGGACTGGAGCAGAATCATCAAAAGATGTACGGCACAAACCGCGGAAGCTCCGTGCTTCTCAGCCAAAACCTCCGCCCGGGAAAGCACCTCTTGACATGCAAGACTTAGTTGCGGTGGCCCACCCGTTTTCTTCGACGGTGCGTCAAGTCGTCGGCGAATAGCGCGGCGCAAGGATACTGGTGACAGCGCCAAATACCGAAAAAAACCATCCAAAGATTCCGACTCAACCTGAAGAGCCTCAGTTTCGCCGCTGGCTGAAGCGATCCCCGATCCTTCATCGAGGGCCTTTTCCAAGCTACAGAGGCCGATCAGCAGATGTTCCCGCTCGATAGAGGAACTGTTGTTGTGATGCGCTTCGGCACCACCAATCTGAAGTGCGACGGCGGCCCCTGCAGAAAGCTTTTTCACGATTCCTCTAATGTTCGACGGGCTCAAGTGCTACCAGGTAGTCTCCTCGACCCACGCCTTCAAATCGAGCAATCAAGTATGATGTCCCAGGTACTTTTCGAAGTTCTCTTACGCGGGGTAGTGCACGTTGAGTCACCGGGCAAAGCAAAACGAGTGGACAGGAGATCCCAGGTGGCATATTGTCAATTCTGATCTCGATTTCCTCGGCTTCGCCACTGATTGCTACTTTTGCCCCGGGCGTCCCTATCGCAATTGCGATCGGGGGCGCGGCCGGCGTGGACGTCCCTCGAACTGGTGTCAGCGACGGAGCCTGTTGTAGCTCGAAATGCCAAAGTGCCTGCGGTCGGAGTGTCGCCTCCAAACCCTCAGTAAGGATGACCGGAGAACTCGCTCCCGCACCCCAAACAATTCGGAGGACGCCCTCAGCACGGCCCCTCCAACGCTCGGCCCAATTCTTCAATCGTTCCTTCCATGTCGCATCGGCGGTCTCGTCGATCAAGGCCAGCAGTGCTGGATAGAGGATCTGCGGAGCGGCGTTTAAGCGCGCGCCTCCCTTCGACCATCGATCCACTAAGAGTGTTGATGTGTAGACCTGTCTCCCCAATTGAGCGCAGGCGTCGCAGACAGCTAAATGCTGCTCTACGGCGTCTTGCTTTTCAGGCAAGGCATCTGGGCTGAAGTAATTCAGAAGCTCATCAAGACTCAGATGCAATTCAGTCGATTGCTCAGTCATTGGACCGACCCATTTAAGATATACGGCTGCTAGCCAGGATTCTCGCACCCAAGTGGCGCAACATTGGTACCTTTTTGGAGTGATCGGTGCACGATCTCGCCAGCCACACGCCTTCTCACTGCGAAGCACCAAAGCGCGACCTCTTCTGCAGGGTTATGTGTAAAGTATTGATTCAGGGAGGTTTCTCCTGTTTTCGAATCGAGGAAATCCTTACAGATTTCCTTCGTCTTGGGCTCAGTGAGGACTTCCATCAGCGGCCGTGCCATATTGTTGCGCAAAAGCCCAAAGTGAGCACGAATGGTGGCGTCACTCAACTCAGAGGTAGCGGCATAGTCCGTCTCGAGTTTTTCCTCCAAGACACGCAGAATTCTTGGGGAAAGTTCGGATATGATCTGTCTTGGCCTCCAACCGAGACGTTCGACGAGTCCAAAGACGATCATCTGGTGCGGTGGGCTCGAACCCTCAAAGACAAGTCTCAACATCAAATCTTCGAGTAGGAGATTCATACCCTCTGGAGCTGACCGGATGGCGTTAGGAGTTAACTTATATAGGAGGTCTCCGATTTCTATCGCTTCGCCATCTCCAAGTTCTGCTCCCCCCATCTCGGTAAACAAGATTGTTGCGCGGTTCGAATTCCGTCGATAGAAATCAATGATTGCAGTTGTGGCGATCATCCGAAGAAAAGTCGAGACAGCTCCGCGAGACGAATCGTACTTCGAAGCGTTTATCCGAAGTTTCAGCCATGTGTCTTGAGCAATATCTTCGACATCTTCGCGGCTATCTGCACGCGGCCGGATGAACCCGTCAATCTTCTTCTTGTACTGCAAGTAGAGTTCTCGAAACGCCTCCTCATCACCCAAGGCGATTCGTGCGAGTAGGTTAGCGTCTTGTTCGTGGGACAAACTCATCTCAAGAATCGCCTGACCCTTCTTGGACGCGTTGCACGCCGGTCCCCGAGCGGGGCCTCCAGCGGATTTGGCGATGACACACCCACCAGAAGCCGCTCACGGATAGATGGAGTCTATGACAACGGCAGACGTAACGCAAGCGATCCACAAGTCGATTTGTAGGATCAACAGACCAATTTGAGCTCCGTTCGGGACCCCACAAAACCCTCCGAAATATTCAGGTTCGCCTTGCGAGAAATGTCCTCCCAGGCCGCATATAGGCATGAAGCTACAAAACGACAGAAAAGGAGAAATACAATGGGGATCTTAGAGGTTATTCTGACGATCACAGCGTACCGCAAGGGATGGAAAGCCATCGCTTTGATTCCAATTGCTGTTGCGTTGTTATTCGGCATCGCGTCCGGCTTGGCGATAAAAGCAAGCGGTGGATCACCACCAATGGCGGCACCGTTCGGTTTCATCGCGGACCTGGCCTGCGTAGCCATTCTGGCTGGGCTCACTGCACGGGGCCCGAAGACTGCTTCCGATTTCTGCGCTCAGGATGACCCCAGCTTCGTTCCGCTAAAGGCGGCCAGTGCTTGCCTTCGTGCTGACACTTCCCACCGCGCAAGCTAGCAAATCGCCTACTTGTATTCTGGAGGAGGGGCTGCCAATGAATCCGATCCAGTCACTTCATTCCCGGTTCGGAACTAGTCGCGCCACCATGATCATGATCGTGGTCTTGTTTATTGTGTCAACTGCACCGGCTATTCAGGCGCAGAGCGGCCCATCTGTGAGTTCGGCCTACCAAGAACTCCATCAGCGTGTCGTGGCTAACACCAACAACTTCTACGTCTACCAGGACCAAGACTCCGGCCTGAATCACGGGTTTCCATCAGGCTTCTTCGGAACCATTAGCGCTATCACGGTCGATACCGGTTGCATCGACGACCCGGCCGACTCTGTTACCGGCTGCTACCCTTCGTCGAACAATACGGCTCTTAATCTCACGCACGGGACCGTGTTCCGCGTTACGTTCGCAGTTCTGTCAGGTGATCAGTATGCTGGCATCAACATTGAAGAACCCCTGAACTGGGGGGCGGCTGGGCAACCGGCAAGCAACGGCTACGACCTCACCGGAGCAACTGCCGTGTCCCTCGACGTGCGCTCTCCCGCCGGAATTTCCGTTCAATTTGGCGTAAACGACTGTATGACCAGCTTCATTCAGCTACCGGCCAGCACGACCTACACTACAAAAACCTTCTCACTGGACACAACTTCGCTAAGCTGTACCCCCGATCTCAGGAGTGTTCACCTTCTCTTCACCGTAACCACCAATGCGTTTGAAGGTAGCGCTGGCGGCACCGTGCTGATGGATAATATAAGATTTACGCCTGCTCCTCCGAGAGCAGTCCAAGGCTCAGAGACATTAAGCTTGCCATTAAGCACCCAAACCTTCGGAGTAGTGCCGCAGTTTCAAATCCCTTTTCCGCCGGACCAAGTTAATCGAAATATCTCCTCCACATATGAAGCCGCTCTTTCGCTGCTTGGCCTTTTGGCACGCGGGACCTCACAGGATTTGTCCGATGCTCAGTCAATCGCCGATGCGCTGGATTACGCTCTCCACAACGACAACCAGGGCGACCTTCTTCCTGTCGCACCGGGGGGATTCGCAGGTCTGCACAACGCCTACTCAAGCGGGGATATTGCCTTGCTGAACGGCCAAAGTACCGGCGCGCTCACCGGAAACGTCCGATTAGCTGGTTTCACTTGTGGTAGCGCCTCGCCCACTGGCTACTGTCTGGTACTCGACGGTGCGACGGGCGGCAACAACGCTTTTGCAGTCCTCTCGCTGATAGCTGCGTATCGAGAGTTCGGCAACGTCACATACCTAAATGACGCCCTCGAAATCGCCAATTGGATAGTTGGCAATCTACTGGATCCAACTGGTTCAGGTTATGGAGGCTACTACTATGGGTATCCGGACATGGGCTTGCCAAAGGTTCTACAGACGAACAAGTCCGGCGAAAACAATGCCGATATTTTCGCGGCGTTCAGCGCCTTGGCGGCAGTGGAATCTCAGTTGGGCAACCCGGGTGCTGCCTCGATGTGGACGACAAACGCTCAGATCGCTGGCAACTTCGTGATGGCAATGTACGACTCGGCCAACGGGCGCTTTTACAATGGCACAGTACCTACTGGCACAGCATCTGGTCCAGGGGTCTGCCCGACCGGCCCACAAAAGGGCAACGATGTCATTAGCGTCTGTGACCTGCTGGATTCGAACACATTCACCACGCTGGCGATGGCAGGCTCAGGGACCTATCAAAACAGCATCGATTGGAATCAGCCAATCAACTACGCCTCGTCGGTTTATCCTCAGACAATCAGCGCGAACGGGTCGTCCTTCCAAGGTGTGGACATCATCTCGCCCCCACCCGCAGGGATCGCCTGGGAATTTACTGGACAACTAGTCGAGACATGCCATTACATCGTCGCGCTCCTGGCGACTTCGGCCTGTGGAACTCTGGCTCAGACTGTTCTCACTCAGATTGGGCAGGTTCAGGCTTCGGCGCCCTTTGCGGACGGAATAGGAGTCGTGGCCGCCACGATTAACGGCGAGAACTCGCCACCAAGCAATTTGCCTCCGCTTAATGAGTGTCTGGCCACCCCGTTTCAATGCATTCCCGAGAGAGTTGGTCTGGCTGCGACGGTTTGGGCGATCCTGGCGAGCGAAAACCTCAACGTATTCTTGCCTTTCCCGGGCGCTAGTTTCTCCCCTAGCAGCCGCACTTTCACCGGACAGCAAGTCGGGACTACCAGCGCTGCGCAAGCCGTGACACTCTCCAACGCCGGGAATGTCAGTCTCGCCATATCCAGCATCGTTGTCACCGGCGCAGATCCTTCAGACTTCGAAGCGACGAACACTTGTGCCGCCAACCTTGCAGCCGGCTCTAACTGCACGATCAGCGTTACCTTCACTCCCACCGCAGTCGGCACCCGCACTGGCTCTCTAACCATCTCGGACAATGCCTTGAACAGTCCGCAGACCGTGAGTCTGACGGGAACTGGGACTGGACCCATTGTTGGGTTGTCCGCGCCGCTGACTTTCCCGTCTGAACCAGTAGGAACCACCAGCCCACCCCAAACCGTCACGCTGACCAACACGGGCAACACCAACCTAACCTTCACGGCCATTGGCGTGTCTGGCCCCTTCGCTATCGTCCCGTCCGGGACCACTTGCTCCGCCGCGAGCTCCGTTCCCGCGTCAGGGTCCTGCACGGTGGCATTGACCTTCAACCCGACCGCTATAGGCATGGCTTCGGGCAGCATCTCGTTCACTGACAACGCCAGTGGCAGCCCGCAGACCGTCAGCTTGACCGGAACTGGGACTGGGCCCACGGTCAGCTTGCCCGCGCCCCCGACTTTCCCGTCTGAACCCGTGGGAACCACCAGCCCATCCCGGACGGTGGCGCTGACCAACACGGGCAACGCTAGCCTCATTTTCACAGCGATTGACGTCGCGGGTCCCTTCGCTATCGCCACATCTGGGACCACCTGCTCGACATCGAGCCCGGTTGCCGCGTCTGGGTCCTGCACGGTGGCAATCATATTCACGCCAACGGCTGCAGGCACGACGGCGGGAAGCCTCTCGTTCAGCGACAATGCGCTCAACAGTCCCCAAAGCCTGGCACTCAGCGGGACTGGCCAGGACTTCACGATGGCAGCATCCTCCGGTTCTCCAACGTCGGCCACCGTCGCCCCAGGCGGCACAGCGACCTATAAGCTGACAATTACTGCCCTGGACGGGTTTGGCCAGGCGGTGAACTTCATTTGTTCCGGAGCCCCCTCGGACGCACCCTGCCAACTTTCGGCAAACTCGTTGACCCCAAGCAGTTCTGGAGCGACACTCACGGTTTCCGTCACTACCGTTGCACCTTCGGTCAGCGTGCCACGACCTCGCCACCTTCCCCCAGTCTCACCCCTATCGGGCCTAAGAGGTCCGCTGATGCTCGCCTTGGTTCTTGCGGCGATGGCATGGACCATCGGGCGCCGGAACCAACCTAGCGGGAGCCGATTGAAGTCCGCAATGGTCCCGCTCGCAGCGGGATTGTTGCTAACTCTGGCGCTGGCAGGATGTGGCGGTGAAGGAGGAGGTGGCGGTACGACGCATAACCCCGGCACACCCGTCGGAACTTACACGCTGACGGTGACGGGCAGCACGGGTTCGGGTTCTTCTGCCTTGAGCCATAGTGTGACGCTTACGCTGACCGTGAGTTGATCGAAGCAGGTGGAGGGCTAGAGCGCCGGCAATCGTACGCCGGTCCGAAGCGCGGCGACTAGCCAGCGCTCCAGCACGGGGTGGGATTTGAGGCAGGGGGTTTCCAGGCGGTCAACGGGGGAAGAAACAAGCTCTGGGTCAGCGAGGTGCGCCATTGACAGCTGACGCCATGAGCTCAGTGGCTGCACGCAGCTTTGGGATATCGGCCTCTGTCATACGGCCGACATCCCCGTATTTGAACGCTCCGCCGCTCGCCCATTCGACCACTTCAGCGATGGCTTGCTTCTTGGTTGTGGCCACACGGCGTGCCACGGCCAGGAACTCATTGCGGAGTTGGTTGAATTCCGAACCTGTCGCTGACCCGTTACCATTGATGTGCGCAGGAGGCGAGGCGGCACCGTTGGCGGGTGGCGTGGTAGATCTATTCCCACCATTCGGGGTCGCGTTGTTTGCAGGGAACGAAGGCTTCGCCATCAGCTTTGGCGCAGTGGCCCCTTCCACCGGTGGCTTGCCCACTCCGTTTCCCCCACTCGGGGCAGTGCTGTTATCAGGGGGCGAAGGCTTCGGCGTTGGCTGCGGCGCGGTAGCGGCGAGGGGTGTATCCGAAGGAGAGCCTGCCGCGGCGCCTTCTGTAGTCACAGAACCATTCGCCGACGCCGGATAGAACTCC
>Ga0187873_1000639_pt1 | contig 34118 bp, 33 predicted proteins | sample June2016WEW_16_1_2_FD_133012 | JGI IMG/M metagenome (GOLD analysis project Ga0187873, IMG submission 133012) | Peatland microbial communities from SPRUCE experiment site at the Marcell Experimental Forest, Minnesota, USA - June2016WEW_16_100 | ecosystem: Environmental > Terrestrial > Soil >...
AAGACGGGTTTTAGTGGGAACGCTCACCGTGCTAGTGAGCAATAAATTACGCAGCGGGCTGACCATCCTGGGGATCGTGATCGGCGTGGCCGCAGTGATAGCCATGCTTTCGGTTGGACAGGGCGACCAGAATTCCATCACCTCCTCGATCAGTTCCATCGGCACCAACCTGCTGTTCCTTTCGGCCGGGTCCGGGGCCAGATTCGGAGGCGCGGGCGGAGGCGGCACTGTGACGGTGCGAAATGTTCGACCGTTGACAATGTCGGATGCACAGGCCTTGCAAGACCCCTACCAAGCACCGGATGTTCTGGCGGTTGCGCCCATTTTACAGGGCGGGAATATCTCCGCCTCGGCCACCAACGGGCAAAGCACCACAACCACCGTGTATGGCGTGCCATCCGATTACTTTTCCATGCGCGATGAAACCCTCTCGGAAGGCGCCATTTTCAGCGACCAGGAAGTGAACATCCACGCCCGCGTGGCAGTGATCGGTCCGGACCTGGCGTCCACGCTTTTCGGCCAGACGACCGGTCTGACCGGGCAGACGCTGCGCATCAACGGTCAGACTTTTACGATCATCGGCGTCCTGCAATCGAAAGGCGGTACGGCCCTGGGGAGTTCCGATAACCAGGCCATCATTCCAATCACCACCGCGCGTGACCGAGTCATCCAGACTCCCGGAAACTATGTGAACACGATCTATATCCAGGCCACCAGCGCCAACTCTGTTACGAATGCCAGCACGGAGGTTTCCAATATCATGCGCATGCGCCATCACGTGGCGGTCGGTGCGGAAGATTTTTCCATTTTCAACCAGCAGGACCTGGCCAACACGGCCTCTTCGATCATCGGCGTGCTAACCGTCTTCCTGGGAGGCATCGCCGCCATCTCGCTGCTGGTAGGCGGGATCGGCATCATGAACATCATGCTGGTCTCGGTGACCGAGCGTACCCGTGAAATCGGCCTGCGCAAGGCCGTCGGCGCCCGCAACCGGGATATCATGGTCCAATTCCTGGTGGAATCTTTAATCCTGAGCCTGCTGGGAGGGGTCATGGGCATTTTGCTGGGCTGGTTGATTGCGCTGACGATCGGCCGGATTGCCTCAGCCAGCGGGACTTCCCTGACCCCGGCAGTCAGCCTGAACGCCATCCTGCTGGCCACGCTCTTCTCGGCGGCAGTCGGCCTGTTCTTCGGCATCTATCCGGCCCGGCGCGCCGCCATGCTCGAGCCGGTGGAAGCTTTACGATACGAATAATACCTGGAGAGGTCATATATGTCATCCCTTGATCCAAAACCTGTGAAGCCAAAAAGAATTCTCAACACAAAATTATTGCCCATCGCGGCGCTCCTGCTGGTGGTGCTGGCGTTGCTGTTTCTGGCCGCTCCGCTCATCCGCCTCGCCGGCGGTACCCAGAGAGCCGGTAACTTTGTCACGCCAGGCAATGGCCAAAGCGGCTCTTCCGTACAGGGTAGCGGTCCGCAAGTGCTTATCGGTGGCGCCGGATCGCAGGCCCAGACCCGCCGTTTTACGGTTGGCACAGGCGGCCGGGGTGGAATTATCCTCTATTTCGTGATGCTGTTGGTTTCTTTAGCAGCAGCCGTAGGTATGCTTTTTACCAGACGCTGGGGACAGGTGCTGGGGATCATCATAGCCGTGCTGTATGGCTTGCTGGGGCTGGTTTCGCTGCTGCCGTTGCTCCTGATAAGAATTGTGGGCGCACCCAACCCGGTCAGCCTGGTCCTGGGGATCGTTCACGTGCTGCTGTCGGTGTCAGTCATTGTGCTCGCCTCGATTCCGGGGAAGCCGGGATTACCCCTCACACCGGCACCGGCCTCTAGCAGTGCTTAACTACCGGCGGCCTGTCCACATGGAATATGGGCAGGCCGCTATTTTATTCATACATCATTTTCTTTAGAGTGGACTGTGACCGGTGTACTCCTAGATGCCGACATTGCTGAGGATTTCCAGAAGCTCGGAAAGCAGGTTCGTCAAATCCGGGTGGCTTGCCTCGAAATGGTGTAGTCCTTCTTCCAATCGTTGGAGGGTCGATGGATGGACCGGAGTGACAGTCACGTCCGGCCGGTCGAGCAGCACCTGGATTTCTGATTCAAGCTGAAGCAACAGTTCCTGGCCTTTTTTATCAACGGTGTGGGTGTTCTGGATTTCAGTGTGCAGTTGTTCGATCAGTTTGCGTAACTCCTGGTCATCCATGGGAAAGCGCCTCCTTCAAAATATGGTTCTGTTCCACCATTTTACACCCGTAATCCAGGAGATTGTCAATAATTATCCCGGTGAGCCTGTCTGATCCGGCCCGGCGTGTTCTTAAAGGGAACTGTCACCGGGCAAATATTTCCGTTTCGACCAAACCGTTCCGCCACGGGCCAGCCGCTGCGGAGATGTTATGTAAAATTAGCTTTCAACCCAGAGTCTGCCTGCCACCTGCTTCCCGATTGCCTCTCCAGGAAAGCCTCCTGCGCAATCCGGCGGATGATCTGGTGGACGGCCTGCTGGCCCGGGCGCATGATGTGCAGAAATAACCGGGATCAACCATGCCTAATAAATTCACGCCCGCAGGATGTTCCTCGGGCGTGAATTTTCATCAGTTTCATCCGCGAAAATAAACTGAATCAGCCTCATCCGCGCTCCATAATAATCCAGATTATCTAATAAATACATTAACTAAGTATTATATGAACACAATATGTGCAGTTTTGTTTTACCACTATACTTCAAGCCGGGCACCAGGTACAACAAAACATCATGGTTTCACCGTAATTCCCTTTCCTGGTGTTATCAGCAGAGGGGTCCTTCTTGAGATATAAAAAACGTCATGAAGGGGTTTTATTGGCTTTCTGGGGATTGCAAGTGTAAGGAAAGAAATAGATGGTGTTGAGCAGAACGGTTTAGGCCCTTCTCAAGACATCAATCCATATAACGGTAACCCATGGCATCTCCCCCAACTGGGGGAGGCAGATTCCCCCCAGTATGGTGATGCGGCTGAGGGGGGGTTCGTTGTATGATGGACTGAATGTATTGGATCATGACGGCCAACATGCCTGATCAGGCAGGTAGAAATTCGCCTGATAGTTCATCTATTGATTTTGGAGGCAAAATGTCAGAACAGAGTGTCATCGGTGTTTACAACAGCATGGCGGAAGCGGAAGAGGCGGTACGCATGCTTGATAAGGGCAGTTTCCCAATCAAGCAGGTCTCCATCGTCGCGCAAGACATGCAGAGCGAGAAAGAAGTGCATGGCTACGTGACCGCCGGCGATGTTGCCAAGTCCGGAGCCAACACAGGCGGGTGGGTTGGCGGGATATTCGGATTGCTCGCAGGCGCGGCGTTCATCTGGGTTCCCGGCTTCGGGCCTTTACTCGTTGCGGGGTCTTTTGCCGCAATATTGCTCGGCAGTATGGAAGGCGTGGTAGCCGGAGCAGCGGGCGGCGGACTGCTGGGCGCACTGGTCGGTTGGGGCGTTTCCAAAAAGCACATCCTCAAGTACGAGGAGCATTTGAAAAGCGGCAAGTTTCTTCTCATGGCCCACGGCAACGCAGAAGAAGTGGCGCACGCCCATACCATCCTACAGGGCACCGGGGCGGCCGATTTGACCCATCACGTTGATGCAGCAGTATGAGCAGCGCCTGTTTGACCGGTTTTTTATGATATTTCCACGCTCACGAAGTGATGACGCCTTTCTTAAGGAGGTTCAAAATGGAAATTCCTGTGCAGGCTCAGGTTGAGTGTAAGGACGGTCTGTGTGGCCGCTCCATATATGTCCTGATAAACCCGGTAACCGACCAGGTAACCCATCTGGTCGTGAAAGAGGATGGTTCCGACACGGAGTATATTGTGCCAGTCGAATATGTGACCGAGACGATCGCCAGTACGATTCGACTGCGTTGCACCAAAACCAATCTGAAGAAGATGCACCGGTTTATTAAAACCACTTTCATCGAAGAGAAAGTGCCTTATACGAGTCTTGGTGGTGGTAATGAGATGTACGGAAGAGGGGCCTATTACTATCTGCCCTATGTGGATCCTGAAATGACGGTGCAAGTGCCGGTGGAGCATAAACAAATCCCTCCGGGGGAACTGGCTGTGGAGCGTGGTACCCGCGTGGAGGCTACGGATGGCTATGTCGGCCACGTCGACGAATTCGTGGTCAACCCAAAGAACGGCCACATAACCCATTTAGTCATGCGGGAAGGACACCTGTGGGGGCAAAAGGATGTGATTATTCCCGTTTCTGCGATGGGAGATACTCTTGGCAAGACGGTATTTCTGAAACTCGATAAACATCAGATCGAGTCTCTGCCGGCCTTTCCTCTGCACAGGCGCTGGTCTTGATCGAGGTACACCATGAGCATGTTCCGAAGATATACCATCTTTGTCCCCATCGTTCTCGCGGTCGTGGTTGGCATTGCGTGGTTTTCAAGTCCCGGGGAGCATTTTGTCCGAGTCGCATTGGCCTGCAGCGGTTATCTGCTGGGCTGGTCCTCTGCATGGATCGCGTACTATGTTTATCTCCGGAAGGAACCAAATCAATAGGCGAGGCATTATCATCCTCCCAGCCAGATTATTCATTTTTCAATAATCAGTAGGTCAAAGAGGCAGGTATGTTGGCACAATTTAAACGAAATTGGTGGGTAGTACTATTGCGTGGCGCGGTCGCAATACTTTTCGGCGCGCTCGCGTTAGTTTGGCCCGGGCTGACGCTCGAAATACTGGTGCTGTTTTTTGGCGCGTATGTGCTGGTGGACGGAATATTCGCGATTATCGCCGCATTTACCCACCGCGCCGGGCACGATAGGTGGTGGGTGTTATTGCTGGAGGGTCTGGTGGGAATTGCCGCGGGGGTAATTACCTTCATAATTCCGGGCGCGGCGACACTGGCACTACTCTACCTCATAGCGCTTTGGGCGATTGTGACAGGTTTATTGGAGATTGTCGCCGCGCTCGGATTGCGCAAGGAAATTCAAGGGGAATGGCTGCTCGCGATCAGTGGAATCGTATCGCTTATTCTTGGAGTTTTGCTGCTGATCTTCCCTTCGGCTGGTGAAGTCACAATCATCTGGTTGATCGGCGTGTACGCCATTCTCTTCGGCGCGGTGTTGCTGGGTTTGGGTTTGCGGCTGCGCAGGCTTGGCAAGCTGCCATCAATATGATCTACCGGGAATTGTCAGAAATATATATATGTTGAGGAGAAGAGTCGTGGGTAAAAAGAGGGCTTGATGTATAATCTTTTTGCTTATACCAGGAGATTCCATTAGCTTTTGGCGAACGGCAAACGAACCACCAGGTGCGCAGAATCTGGCACGAACCTGGATTATATTGGCTGGATGTTTGGACGAAGAAAGGAATAAATCATGGACATTGGACCCCTTGAATATGTTGTAATCGGCGTATCTGACCGGCAACTCAAAAGCGCGCTGATCTCGGAACTGAATGCGATCCAGGAGGCCGGCAAGATCCGCGTGGTCGATTTGATCTTTGTTTCAAAATCAGCCGACGGCGCCGTTGCGATGCAGGAAGTCAGCGAACTGGTTGAAGAAGAACTGGCGGAGTATGGCGACATTGCGCTCAACCTGATGGGATTGTTGACGGCTGAGGATATTAACCAACTGACCGGGCAGATCCCCCCCGACAGCTCCGCGGTCGTAATTCTGATCGAACATACCTGGGTGATCGGGCTGACGGAAGCGGTCCGCAAGAATGGCGGAGCGGTTTACGCGGCGGGAATGGTTTCACACGATGTATTGGCGCATGTCAGTGCTGAGCTGGCAGCCGGAAAGGAAGGCAAGAATGCCTAGAGGATTTGGTGGTGGCTTCAGAGGTGGCGGATTTGGGATGAGAAGGGGCGGTTTCCCCCTGATCGGGATGGGGATGGGCATGGGGATGGGTGGTCCATTGATGACCGGCTTGATGGCCGGCGGATTGGGCTATATGCTGGGCAGCAACGCCAACCAGGGACAAAACCCGCAGGTTGTACAAATGATGCCGGCGCAACAACCCTACCAGGGGCAACCACAAGCTCCTGCGGGCGCGGATAAACTTGCACAGCTCAAGCTGCTCGGTGAGTTACACGACAGAGGCGTATTAACCGATGAGGAATTTACCCGCGAGAAGAACCAGTTATTGGGCCGCTAATCATAAGATGTGGGCAGATGTCCGCACGGACATCTGCCTTCTTTCCTGCAGATTCCCCTGATATGGGATTCGATATTGAAGGTTGTTTGTCGTAACACGGAACGTACCTGTTTACCGGAGTTGTCAATATGAACACCATGAATCGTAACAGTAGTTTTTTGTATCCAACGGAAGGCGCGATCGACTTGCAGTCCATCATGCGCCAGGTGTATACCTGGATGGTCCTGGGGATGGTTATCACAACGGCGGTTGCCTACGTGACAGCCACCACGAGCCTGATCAATCTTGCCATGAACCCGATTATCCTGCTAGTGGCAGTCCTGGCCGAATTTGGCCTGGTGCTGGGCATAAGCGCAGGCCTTAGCCGGCTTTCTTCGGGCGTGGCGACCATGTTATTCATGCTGTACGCAGCTTTGAACGGATTCACACTCTCGATCGTGTTGCTGGCTTTCACCGGCGCATCTCTTTTTGTGGCGTTCGCCACCACTGCGGCCTTGTTCGGGGTCATGTCCGTCATCGGCTATACCACCAAGGTGAATTTATCAAGGATGGGTACATTCCTGATGATGGCTGTGATTGGGCTGGTCATTGCGATGGTCGTTAACATGTTCGTCGGCAGCGGCCCGTTCGATACGATCATTAGCGTGGTGGGTGTGCTGGTCTTCACCGCCCTGACCGCCTTCGATACGCAGCGCATCGGTCGCATGGCTGCGCAAATGAATGTAAATGGTGACACTGAGGTGAAGTTCGGTATCTTCGGGGCGCTCAGACTCTACCTGGACTTCATCAATATGTTCCTCTTCGTTCTGCGGTTGACGGGTCGCCGCCGGTAAGCCGAAGCTCGATTCAAATTTTCGTCTCACGCATGGGTCACAAATCCAGGAATTTGTGACCCATGCCATTTATTAGGCCAGGCATTCCACGCAACCCTGGGCCGTATTTCAAGCTAGAAAGGAGCAAGTACATCGTATAATGAGATGACATAAATGGAGTGAACCTATGGCAACTTTCCCTTTTTGGTCGAAAGATGTAAATGAGATCGCCCAAAGCGTGAATTCGTCCACGGCAGGGCTGAGCGAAAAGGACGCGCAGGAAATCCTGCGGCGGGTGGGTCCAAATAGCACACAAGCCAAAAAGCGGGTCACGCCGCTGGGATTATTCATCAACCAATTCAAAAGTCCGATCGTCATCATCCTGATAGCCGCCACCTTGATCTCGGCCTTTCTCCAGGATTGGGCGGATGCCATCATCATCCTGCTGATCGTGATGGGCAGCGCCCTGCTCAGCTTTTTCCAGGAATACAACGCCAACAACGCCGCCGAGAAATTAAAGGAACAGGTCTCGTTCAAGACGGATGTTTACCGTGACGGGAAAACCATATCGATCCCGACCGATGCAGTTGTTCCCGGTGATGTGGTCCTGCTCTCGGCTGGCAGCTTGATCCCGGCGGATGGGCTCGTAGTAGAAGCCAGGGATTTCTTCGTCAACCAGGCCGTCCTGACCGGTGAGACCTTCCCAGTGGAGAAAATGCCGGGCATCCTCCCCGAAAGCGCTGGGCTGGCTGACCGGACTAATGTGGTTTTCATGGGGACAAACGTCAGTAGCGGCAACGCCAAAGTGTTGATTGTCGAAACCGGGCTGACAACCGCCTTCGGTCAGATCGCCGACAAACTGACCCTGCGCCCGCCGGAGACCGAGTTCGAACGCGGCATCCGCAAGCTGGGCTATTTGCTCACCGAAGTCATGTTCATTCTGGTGCTGGGCATCTTCTTCTTCAATGTGCTCTTACACAAGCCGGTGCTTGATTCATTGCTCTTTTCGATTGCGCTGGCAGTCGGGTTGACGCCGCAACTTCTGCCCGCCATTATTAACATCAACCTGTCGAAAGGCTCGCAGGATATGGCGAAACACGGCGTGATCGTGCGTCGGCTGGAATCGATCGAGAATTTCGGCAGCATGGATATCCTTTGCACCGACAAGACCGGCACGCTGACGGAAGGAGTGGTGCATTTGGATGGTGCGCTGGATGTGAACGGCCAACCATCTGATCGAGTAAGCCTGTACGGCTACCTGAACGCGCACATGCAGACGGGTCTGCCCAATCCATTGGATGAAGCAATAGTCAGCAAAGGAGCCAAGGGTGCGGAAGATTACACCAAATTGGATGAAATCCCGTATGACTTCATCCGCAAACGCCTGACCGTGGTAGTGGAGCGGAAGGATATTCCGCCCACCATGATCACCAAGGGCGCGCTGGAAAATATCCTAGCAGCCTGTTCACGCGTTCAGATCAGGGAGGAAGAAAAGGACCTGGATGCCGGTCAACTGGCCGGGATCCAGGCAAGGTACGAAGCCTGGAGCGCCCAGGGCTACCGGGTGCTGGGGGTGGCGGTCAAATCTGTCAGCGGGCAGGTGCATCCCTTTTCCAAAACTGGCGAAACCGGCATGACGTTCGCCGGGTTCCTGTTGTTCATGGATCCGCCCAAACAAGGCGTACAAGACACCATACTGGCGCTCGAGAAATTAGGTATACAGCTTAAAGTAATTACGGGAGACAATAAATTGGTGGCGCGTCATACCGGACAGGCGGTGGGGCTGGGTGATGCAAAGGTCCTGACCGGCGCCGAGCTGGACGACATGCACGACGAGGCGCTCTGGCATGTAGTGGAAGAGACCACCATTTTTGCCGGGGTTGATCCCAACCAGAAGGAACGCATCATTCTTGCGCTTAAGAAGCGCGGGCATGTGGTGGGTTACATGGGCGACGGGATTAATGATGCACCTTCATTGCACAGCGCGGATGTTGGCATCTCGGTGGCGAACGCCGTGGATGTTGCCAAGGAAGCCGCCGACCTGGTTCTGCTCAAACAGGATCTGGATGTGCTACGCGAAGGCATTGTGCAGGGACGAAAAACTTTTGCCAACACGCTCAAGTATGTCTTTATGGCAACCAGCGCAAATTTCGGCAACATGTTCAGCATGGCAGGCGCTTCCCTGTTTTTGCCGTTCCTGCCGATGTTGCCCAAACAGATCCTGCTGATCAACTTCCTGACCGATCTGCCTGAAATGACCATCGCTAGCGATCACGTGGATGATGTGTTCGTCGAACGTCCGCATCGCATGGATATAAAATTCATCCGCCGCTTTATGCTGATCTTTGGCCCACTCAGTTCCGTTTTCGATTACGCCACGTTTGGAGTATTGTTGTGGTTCATGAAAGCCAACCAACAAAGTTTCCAGACGGGTTGGTTTATTGAGTCGATCCTTTCGGCGGGAGTGGTGGTCTTTGCGGTGCGCACACGCCTGCCGTTTACACACAGCCGCCCCAGCCGCGCCATGCTGGCTGTCACAGGTGCAGTCATGCTGGTGACATTGTTGCTGCCCTACTCACCCCTGGCTGGATTGCTGGGCTTTGTGCCATTGACGATTCCGTATCTGCTGGTTATTTTTGGAATCGTGGTGCTGTACTTCCTTTCAGCCGAACTGACCAAACGCTGGTTCTATCGCCAGGCCAGAAATAATGGCTGACCACGAATACCCATGAATGATAAAACTGACCGCCGTCCCATTGCAGTCTGGATACTGATTTCTCTTCAATTTTTGTTGGGATTGGGCGCCTCCGTCAGTGGCGGCCTGCTGGTGGCGGCCCCGGACGGAGAACTGATTCAAATGCCACTTAAGCTGCTGCAATATTCCCCGTTTTCCAGTTTCCTTGTCCCGGGTATGATCCTGGCGCTGTTGTTGGGTCTTTATCCGCTGGCGGTTGCCTATGCTTTGTGGCAGAAACCCGCCTGGCGCTGGCCGGATGGCCTCAACCCGTTCAAAAACATGAAATGGAGTTGGGCATCTTCGCTCTCCACCGGGGTCATCCTGCTGATTTGGATCACGGTCCAGGTGCTGATGCTTCGATCAGTGGCTTTTCTGCATATCCTATATTTTGTCTGGGGCTGGGTGCTGATCATTTTGACCCTCACCCCGGGCGTGCGCTTGGACTTTATACGATGACAAACAAAATTCTCATCACCTATGCCACCTGCACCGGTTCCACCGTTGGCGTGGCCGAAGCGATCGGGAAAAGCCTGTCGGAAGGCGGCGCACTGGTGGAGGTCTTGCCCATGCAGGCAGTCAAAGAGCTCGCCTCCTACCAGGCCGTGGTGGCCGGCAGCGCCATCCAAAACCAGCGATGGCTGCCGGAGGCCATTCAATTTATACAAATGCACCAGTCAGAATTGAGCAGCAAACCCTTCGCGGCTTTCCTAGTATGCATGACTCTGGCCATGCGCAACGGCGAGAAATACCGCCCGTTCGTGGCCGAGTTCATGGCGCCAGTACGTGCCCTAGTCCAGCCGGTCAGCCAGGGCCTGTTTGCCGGGGCGCTTGACATCCGCAAGGTCCCATCCGCCAGCGAACGCTTCAAGTTCCGGCTGAGCGTGTTCTTTGGCGTCTGGAAAGAAGGCGACCACCGCGATTGGGAAGCGATCCGGGCCTGGGCCGAAAGCCTGCGCCCGCAATTGATCGGGTAAACATTTATCCTTATTCTTATGGCTGATCAATACTGACTGGCCGTACCCGCAACAGGCGCGGCGCCCTCGGTTTACGCACCAGCACGACGATAAGGGTGATCGCACCGATCGCAATACTGTTGCCCACCACCCCGCTCAAGCCGCGCAAAAGCGAAAAGGAAAACCTGCCTTCGCCGCCTTCACCGAAACGGCTCGGGGAGAAACTCGTTCCGGGGATGGTTCCGGAGATTGCGGCGGCAGGGGTTTGCCCGGTAAATGCCCGGTTACCGAAATCGCCCCTGCCGAACGATCCACCGATGGATGTGTTCTGTACCAGCGCATAGAGGGCGCCCCCCACCAGGGCAATAACGAGCAGAAGGACCAGAATTCTAAAAATAACTTTTAACATAACCAGCTCCAAAAAATCACTTGCTTTTGTCGATTTTCACGGGTATTGTAGCCAGGCTTCCGGCCGCCGGGTGCTTTGCAAGGGAGTGGATGGGTCCAAGGATATAGCGCTGCATGGCATTTACAAACCACTTCCTATGCATGGCAAAGTGCAGGCCGGTCAGGACCAGCGCCAGGTTGGCGGACAGCGAATGAAACTCGCGCCAAGCCAGGCTCGCCGGCAGATGAATGCCAAGCGTCACCATGACGTTGCGGGAAATCAACAGGCCGCTGATGAAAACCACCACAAAATCCACCACCAGCGCGGCATCCACCAGGTAGTTGAATCGGGATTCATGGATTAATTTGTTGAAAAATGCATTGGTGACGTTCACCACCCAATCCCAGTGGAACAAGATATGCACAAACAGCACAACTCCGGCCGCAACCGCGAACCACTCATGCACCGGCAGGCCGGTCAGGGAAGGATTGTTCGCTACCAGGAACGCGATCAGGATGGCGATATCGACGATCAAATTGGTTTTCGTTTTTACAGACATATTTTTTCTCCAATAATTGCTAAATTGAGTTCTTTGGTGATTATTGGCCGAATTGTAAGAGGTCAAGATGAAACGGACATGAACAATACCATGAAAAAGTCCCTCCATATTCCACTACTTGCAGGAGAAGGTGTACACCCGTATCGATCAGAAGTATTGCCTGCTTTCTCCAAACAATAGATAAGGAGCTCGATATGACGGCATGGACAGATGGGTTTGTCAACTCCAATGGTTTGAGCCTGCACTACTACCGCACCGGCGGGGATAAACCCAAGGTTATTTTCAACCACGGCGCCGGCGATGATGGCTTATGCTGGACACGCGTGATCAGGGAATTGGAAGCTGATTATGACTGCATCCTGGTCGATGCGCGCGGCCACGGGAAAAGCTCCAGTGGCAAAGGCGATTATTCCACTGCCCAACGGGTTGCCGACCTGGCCGGTTTGATCCAGGCATTGGGATTGGAACGTCCGGTGATCGGGGGCCACTCCATGGGCGCGGATACGTGCATGAATTTTGCGGCCGTCCATCCGGAGTTGACTCGTGCCATCTTCCTGGAGGATCCGCCCATTATCCTTCCCGGAGAGAAGTTTGGGGACCGAAAACAGGAATTCAAGTCGGAGGATATTGGCAAGCTGATGGCAAGGTACATGCGCTTGTTTAAGGTCATGCCAAAGTTCCTCGCAACCCCGATGGCAAGAAAAGCTTCTCCGTCCTATCCTGATGACGAGATCATTCCTTGGGTGAATGCAAAGAAACACATGAGCTTCAATTTCTTGAATTCAATGCCTACGATGGAAATGGATCTAAGCGCTCCGTTCGAAGTTTTTAAGCAGATCAGTGTACCTGTCCTTTTATTCATCGGGGATAAAGAAAAGATGTCGATCGTCTCCATGGAATCCGCCCAAAAAGCCGCCAGCGTAAACGAGAAAGTCAAAGTCGTCCATATGGAAGGCGCCAGCCACGATATCCGCCGTACCCGCTTTGACGGCTATATGCCGGCGTTAAAGGATTTCCTCAAGAGCATGTATTGACCCTGAGTAGAACTCGCGTGGGGCTCATAAAAGCGCTGGAAAATGGACCGGCGCTTTTTCGTTTCCGGGGAGATTATGACATTTATCACTTGCAATCAAACAATTAGAATCATAATATATGATTGATAATGATTGATTTAGATTGTATGTGAGCGATTATGGAATCCAATTTTGTATCGGGTACCGACCGCCAGCAGCAGATCCTGCAACTGCTCGAACGCCAGCAACGCCTCAGCGTAGCGGGAATTTGCGACACGTTCGATATCAGTGAAGCCACCGCCCGGCGTGACCTGGAGACGCTCGCCAACCTGGGCAAACTGCAGCGCGTCCATGGCGGCGCGATCGTTTTGACCCAGGCTCCCCCCGAAAGCCCCATCCTCCAGCGCCAGAACGAACAAACCGACGAGAAAGCCCGCATCGGGCAGACTGCCGCGGCGCTCGTGCAGCCCGGGGAAACGGTGTTCCTCGGCTCGGGCACGACCGTCCTGGAGGCCGCACGCGCCCTGCGCGTGCGGCGGGGTTTGACGGTTCTCACCAATTCCCTGCCGGTGGTCAATGCCCTGGCTGGCTCCGAAGAAATTACGATCATCTGCCTGGGCGGGATGCTGCGCGAGAGTGAGTTTTCATTCATCGGGCACATCACCGAGCAGGCCCTGGCTGAGGTGCGCGCCGATAAGGCGCTGATTGGGACGCGCGCCATCAGCCTGGAGCACGGCCTGACCAACGAATACCTGCCCGAAACCATGACCGACCGGGCCATCCTGAAATGCGGGCAGGAGATCATCGTGCTGGCCGACCATACCAAGTTCGGTAGGGCCGCCACCGTTCTACTGGCTCCCCTGGAAAGTATTCATACCATTGTCACCGACGGACAAACGCCCCGGGATTTCCTCGAGGCCCTCCAGGTACGCGGCCTTCGGGTTGTACTCGCTTAGTTCTTTTGGAAGCCTTGGTGACCTTTGTGTTTAGATAGCCCCATGGAACTCGAAGCCTTCCGCCCTCAATCCAAACTGGTTACCCGGGTCACCCGCGTGGAAAAGCCGCGCTTCCCGGCTTTCGACGCCCATAACCACCTGGGCGAGCAGTTTGGCGGCGGCTGGGACCGGAAACCCCTGCCGCAGTTGCTGGACCTGTTGGACCAGGCCGGGGTCGTCCGCTACGTGGACCTGGATGGCGGCTGGGGCGAGCAGGTACTGAATGCCCACCTCGACCATTTCAAGCAGCCCACGCCCGGGCGTTTCCTGATCTTCGGCGGGGTGGATTGGTCGCAGTGGCAAGAAAAGGGTGACGGTTTTCCCGAATGGGCATCCGGGCGGCTGCGCATCCAGAAGGAACGCGGCGCGGAAGGGCTGAAGATCTGGAAGGCTCTCGGCCTGTACGTCCACGACCATCAGGACCGGCTGGTGGATGTGGACGACCCGCGCCTGGCGCCCATCTGGGAGACTGCCGGCGAACTGGGTCTGCCGGTCGTCATCCACGTGGCCGACCCGCTTGCCTTCATCGACCCGGTCGACGAGACCAATGAGCGTTGGGAGGAACTCGGCCTTCACCCGGATTGGGTCTTCACCAGCCCGCCTTTCCCACCTTTCCTGCACATTATCAACGGCCTGGCGAACCTGGTGACGCGCCACCCGCGCACCACCTTCATCGGCGCGCACGTCGGATGCTACGCCGAGAACCTGGCCTGGGTGGGGGCGCTGCTCGATCGCTGCCCAAACTTCCATGTTGACATTTCCGCCCGCATTGGTGAGTTGGGTCGCCAGCCATACACTGCCCGGCGTTTCTTCCTCAAATATTCCGACCGGATCCTGTTCGGTTCGGACATGGGCCCCGACCTGGAAGCCTACCGGATCATGTACCGCTTCCTTGAGAGCGACGACGAATACTTCAACTACAACCCGGTTCCGATCCCGCAGCAGGGACGCTGGCAAATACACGGCCTGTACCTGCCGGAAGATGTGCTGGAGAAAGTCTACTCCCGTAATGCCGGACGAATCTTATGCACTCAAGGATGAAGACGAATGAAAAATGATAAAGGTTTCTACACCCATCAGGAAATCCTGTCGCAACCCGCCGCCTGGGCGGCCGGGCTCGCCATAATGAAAGAACAACGCCAGGCTATTTTGGATCTGGCACCTGCTGACCGGTTCAACCAGATTGTGTTCACCGGCTGCGGTTCGGCCTATTACCTGGCGCTGGCCTCGGCAGCCCTGGCCCAGGAACTGACCGGCCTTCCCACCCGGGCCTTCCCGGCCTCGGAACTCTGGCTTTATCCACAGTCATCCTACACTCAGGCGAAGACTCTGCTGGTGGCGCTCAGCCGCTCTGGCGAGACCACCGAGACTCTGCGCGCCTGCCAGGCCTTCCAGGCGGACAAGCGCGGGGAATTGCTGACACTCTCCTGTTATGGTGATATGCCGCTGGCCAAATTGGGCACCCACAATATCGTCCTGCCTTCCGGACAGGAGCAATCCGTGGCGCAGACGCGCGCCTTCTCCACCCTCTACCTCGGGACCGTCGCGCTGGCCTGCCTGTGGTCCGGGCGGGTGGACTTGTTTGACTCGCTCGGGCGACTGCCGGAAGTGGGAGCCCGCATCCTGACTGAATATGCCTCCCTGGCCGCCGGGTTGGGCCGTGACGCTTCGCTCGACCGTTTTTATTGGCTGGGCTCCGGCCCGCGCCAGGGGCTGGCCTGCGAGCTCAGCTTGAAGATGAAGGAGATGTCGCTGACACACAGCGAGCCATTCCACTTCATGGAATTCCGGCATGGGCCTAAAGCGATGGTGACACCGCAGGCCCTGGTCGTCGGGTTGCGTTCCACGCACAACAAAGCAACCGAGACTGCCGTCCTGGAGGATGTCAAAGCCCTGGGTGGCCGGACCCTCGATTTGGCCGAAGACGGAGCGGAGCCTTTGCCCCGGGGCTCAGGGCAAGAGGTCCGGTTCGGCTCCGGTCTCGATGAAGCCGTCCGTAATGTGCTGTACCTGCCGGTTGGACAGTTGATCGCCTTCGAGCGGTCGCTTTCCAAAGGGCTGGATCCGGACCGGCCAGGCAACCTGGATTCCGTTGTCAAGTTGCAATAACGCGAACTTCAATTCGTTCAACTAATTTCGTAACCGTTTTCAGATATAAAAAGGAGGAAGGAATGAAAAAGACCCTGTTTTCGCTCGTCATGGCGGCCGTGCTGTTGCTGACCGCCTGTGGTGGACAGAAGTCCACCACCAATCCAGGCAGCGGCACTCCCGTCCAGATCACTTACATGGAATGGGGCGATCCAGCCGAGCTGGATGTCTGGAAGGCCATCGTTTCCGATTTCGAAGCGGCCAATCCGGGCGTCAAGGTCAACGTGGACGTCTCGGACTGGGACTCCTATTGGACCAAGCTCAAGACCCTGCTGGCCGCCAATACCCCTCCGGATGTCTTCGCCATGGATGCGCCGTTATACCCGGATTACCAGTCGCGCGGCGTGCTGCTGAACCTGCAGCCGTACATCGACAAGAACCCGGGCATGCTGGATGGGCTTTTCCCGAACACCCTGACAGCCTATAAAACGCCGGACGGTTACTTTGGCCTGCCGCGTGATTTCCAGACCATTGCCGTCTTTTATAACAAGGACATGTTCGACAAAGCGGGTGTCCCCTACCCCAAAGCCGGCTGGACCTATGACGACCTGCGCGCCACTGCCAAGGCCCTGACAAAGGACACCAGCGGCGACGGCAAGATCGACCAGTTTGGCTACGTGATCGATCCGTGGGATTTCGAAGGCGGCATGAGCGAAATCATCTGGGCCTACGGCGGTGACCTGATCAACGCAGACCATACCAAGACCCTGCTCGGAGACCCGAACGCCCGCCAGGCTTTCCAGTTCCTGCATGACATGATGTTTGTCGACAAATCCATCCCGGACCCCAACACCTCGTCGCAATACGGCGGCGACCTGTTCCTTTCGGGGAACGCCGCCATGATCGCCACCGGTCACTGGTCTGTGCCAGGCTATTCGGAAGCCAAGTTCAAGTGGGATGTTGTCCCCATGCCCAAGGGCCCGGCCGGCCAGGCAACCAGCGTCAACAGCGCCGGGTTCGTGGTGGCCAAGGACAGTAAAAACCCGCAGGTGGCCTTCAATTTCATCAAGTTCGTCGAGAGCGCCGCCGGCCAGACCCGCCTGGCCCAAATGGGCTTCGCCTGCCCGGTGCTGGAGTCGGTCGCCAAGAGCGATGCATTCCTGAAACAGAGCACCCTCATCAACCAGCAGATCTTCCTGGACGAGCTGGCCTACGCCCACATGAAGCCGGTCTTCAAAGGCTACGATGAATGGTCTTCCACGGTTGGGGACGGGCTGACTCCCATGTGGAACGGCGAAGCGCAACTAAACCCGACCCTGGACCAGATCGTCGTTGCGGCTGATGCAGTCCTGGCGAAGAACAAATAGCCCATGGCAATGCCTGCCCCCCTGCCCCTCTGAAAGCAGGGGGAAGAGGGGGGCAGTGGGAATCCCGGTGATGAAGGGATAATTATGGAATATGGGTTGAAACCTCTCGGGCGGGAAAGGCTGTGGTTGTGGGCCATGCTGGCGCCCACCCTGATCGGGCTGGTGTTCGGGGCGCTGGGCTCCATCCTGGCAACGCTCGGTCTGAGCTTCACGCATTGGGACTTGTTGACGCCGCCCACCTGGGCCGGGTTGAGCAATTACATTAACCTGTTCACCAATCCGGCCTTTCTGAAGGCGCTGACCAACACCTTCAAGTTCAGCCTGCTGTACGTGCCGGGAGTGGTGATCGTCTCGTTGTTCGTGGCGGTCTTATTGAACCGCAAGATCCGCGGCGTGTCGGTCTTCCGCACGATCTACTTCCTCCCGTGTGTCACATCGGCGGTTGCGACCGCCCTGGTCTGGAACCTGATCTACGGCCGGGATACCGGCATCCTGAACTATTTCCTGAACCACGCCGGCCTGGCCTCGGTCTGCTGGCTGTGCAGCAAGAACGCCCTGATGTCGGTGGTGGTGGTCAACATCTGGGGGGCCATCGGGGAAGGCATGATCATCTTCCTGGCCGGCCTGACCGCCGTCCCGCGCGAATTCTACGAGGCGGCCACCATGGATGGAGCCGGTAACTTCGCCCAGTTCTTTTATATCACCCTGCCGCTGGTCACACCCAGCATTTTCTTCCAGACCTTGATCTCGACCATCAATGCCTTCCAGGCGTACGACTATATCTACATGATGACCCGCCAGGGCCAAGGCGACAGCTCGGTGCCGGTGGTGGTCTTCTCCATCTATCGCAACGCCTGGAACTTTTTTAACTACGGCGGTGCAAGCGCCCAGGCCATCGAGTTGGCCGTGCTGGTCATTCTCCTGATGGGCTTTTACTTCTGGCTCGAACGGCGTTTCGTGGTGTACGAATAGGAGCATGCCATGAATAGGACGAAACAGAAAGCCACACTCGACCTGGTAACCTATTTGCTGCTGATCGCCGGAGCGGTGACCATGCTCGGACCGTTCCTATGGATGGTGGCGACCTCCTTCAAGCTCCCGGCTGACCAGTTCACCCACACGTTGATTCCCAATCCGGCCACACTGGAAAACTTTCGAGAACTGTTCTCGTTCGACTTGAATTTCCCGAAGTTGTTCCTGAACAGCACGATCATTTCTGTTCTGACCGTCATCGGTCAACTGTTGACCTGTGCCATGGCGGCCTTCTGCTTTGCCGTGGTGAAATTTCGCGGTCGTGGGGCGCTCTTCACACTCCTGCTCATTACCCTGATGATCCCGGAACAGGTCAGCCTGATCCCAAATTTCATCATTTTCAGATGGTTGCACCTGGTGGGAACGAGCGTGCCGCTCTGGCTGCCGGCCTTTTGGGGCGGGGCATTTGGGACTTTTTTGCTGCGCCAATACTTCCTGACCATCCCGCGCGAGCTGGTGGATGCCGCCCGCGTGGATGGCGCCTCCCTCTGGGAGATCTTCTGGCGCATTTACCTGCCGCTTGGGAGACCGGCGCTGGCCGCACTGGCCATCTTCACCTTTCAGGGCGCCTGGAACGACCTGCTGCATCCCTTGGTATACATGCCGACCGTCCCCAACACCACCCTGACGGTCGGGCTGGCTTTCTTCCAGACGCAGCTGACACTGGGCGGGCGTTTCACCGTCCTGATGGCTGGCGCGTTGCTCAGCATCCTGCCACTGGTGATCGTATTCTTCTTCGCCCAAAAGCAATTTATTGAAGGGATTGCCCTGAGCGGCTTGAAACGCTAAACAAAGGATTAAAATATTACTCCCATTCCAATCTGCAACAAGGAGATTCCATGACCAAGATCGCCTTCATCGGTGCCGGCAGCCTGGGCTTTACCGCCGGGCTCGTGCGAGACATACTGACCTTTCCGCTGCTGGAAGACGCCCGGATTGCCCTGATGGACATCGACGCCGAACGGCTGGATTTTGCCCACAAGACCGTACTGAAGCTCATCCAGGCCGGGAAATACCCCGCCAGGGTGACCGCCACCCTGGACCGGGTCGAGGCGCTCCGGGATGCCGATGTGGTTCTGACCACCATCCTGACGGGCACCACGGATGTCTGGAAATACGATATCGAGATCCCCAAAAAATACGGCGTGGACATCAACGTCGGTGATACGCGCGGCCCTTCAGGCATCTTCCGCTTCCTGCGCACTCTTCCGCCGATGCTGGATATCCTGCATACCATGGAGGAAGTCTGCCCGAATGCCGTCTGGCTCAACTACACCAACCCGATGGCCATGTTGTGCGGCGCTCTCCAGCGCATCACCACCATACCGGTGACGGGGCTTTGTCACTCCGTCCAGGGCACGGCCATCATGCTGGCAAATTGGATTGGCGTTCAGTATTCCGATGTCAATTATCTGTGCGCCGGCATCAACCACCAGGCCTGGTATCTGAAATATGAGGTCAACGGCCGGGACGCCTATCCGCAGATCCATCAGGCCATCACCGAAAAGCCGGAAATCTACAATGAAGAGCAGGTCCGTAACGAGATGTACCTGGCGTTCGGCTATTATGTGACAGAATCGAGCGGACATAATTCGGAATACAATGCCTGGTTCCGCAAGCGCCCCGACCTGATCGAGAAATATTGCACCCACGGCACCGGTTGGAATCCTGGAGAATACGCCTACATTCTGCGGGAATATCAGAAGACTGAGGCCACCTGGAAAGATGGCGTGCGCGTCGAGCTGGCCAAGGAGGTCACGGGTAACGACCTGAGGCGCGGGCAGGAATACGCCGCCTACATCATCAATGCCCTGCGGGGGGGTGACCCCTTCAAATTCAATGGCAACGTGCCTAATACCGGTCTGCTCACCAACCTGCCCCAGGGTGCCTGCGTGGAGGTGCCGGTTTACGTGGACAAGGCCGGCTTCCATCCCCTGCACGTCGGGGCGCTGCCGCCCGAGTGCGCCCTGCTGACTCAACTCTCCAGCGGGATCGAGGAAATGGCGATCAATTCTGCCCTCACCGGCGACCCGGTCATGCTCTACCGCGCCATTTGCAATGACCCCCTGACTGCCGCAGTGCTCTCGCTGGCAGAGATCCGCAACCTGGTCAACGAAATGTTCGCCCAAAACCAGGCTTACTTGCCGCAATTCAAAATTCACAAAGTATAGAGGCACTCCTATCCCCTCTTCCCCTCCCCCCCGTCCTTCCTGGTGGCTGCCGGCTCCCGGCCTGACCTGGCAATGGCAGCTGTCCGAACCGCCGGTCGACCTGACCGTCGCTGCCCAGGTATTTGATATTGACCTTTTCGACAACGCTGCCACGGTGGTGAAAAAATTACATGACCAGGGCCGCAAGGTCATCGGGTACATTTCCGTTGGCTCATGCGAAGACTGGCGTCCGGATGCTGCCCATTTCCCGCCGGAGCTGCTGGGCAAGGATTATGAAGGCTGGCCGGGGGAAAAATGGCTGGACATCCGCCGGATCGACCTGCTGAGGCCGGTCATGCTCGCCCGTCTCGACCTGTGCAAGAGCAAAGGTTTCGATGCCGTCGAGCCGGACAATATCGAGATCCATGACAATGACACCGGCTTCCCAATCACCTCTGCCGATCAGTTCGCCTATGCCCGCTGGCTGGCGGAAGAGGCCCATGCGCGTAGTCTGGCGATCGGGCTGAAGAATGCAGCCGATATGGTGGCCGAGGCGTTGCCTTTCTTTGATTTCGCCATCACCGAGGATTGCTTTGTCCAGGGCTGGTGCGACCAGGTGCTGCCGTTCATTGCCGCCGGCAAAGCGGTCTTCGCGGCCGAATATACCGACACGGGTGTGGATTTCCAGGCCGCCTGTGCCTGGGGCAGGGTGCATTCCATCAGTTTCATCCTCAAGAACCGGATTCTGACTGCTTTTCGTGCTACCTGTTTGTAAGGCTGCCGGGGTCGCAAATCTGTTTAATCTTGCCTGTTCGATCCGTAAAACATTTCTAACCTGTAAAACTCCACCCATCTGTGGTTAAATCAATGCCATGACAACTTTATCCATCGGTAAACTGCGCGGCCTGCAACAGTGCACTTCGGAACGAGCCACCTTCACCTGCCTGGCCCTCGATCATCGACAGAACCTGCGGCGGGCGCTCAACCCGGCCGACCCCGCCTCGGTCAGCGACCTCGACCTGACCCGCTTCAAGCTGGATGTCACCGCCGCCCTGGCCGGGGCAGCCACCGCCGTCCTACTCGACCCACAATACAGCGCCGCCCAGTCAGTTGCCGGCGGGATTCTTCCGCGCGCCACTCCCTTCGTGGTGGCGGTTGAGTCGACCGGTTATGGCGGCGAGCCGACCGCCCGCCAGAGCCAGATCCTGCCAGGCTGGAGCGTGGAGAAAGCCAAACGCATGGGTTCCAGCATGATCAAGTTACTGGTCTACTACCATCCCGATTCACCGGCTGCCACACAGATCGAGGCCTTCGTCCGGCAGGTGGCACAGGAATGCAGCCGGTATGATCTCGCTCTCATGCTTGAGCCGCTCTCATACTCGCTGGAGCCGGATAAAAAGCTTGCTTCCGCCGAAAAAAAGCGCGTGGTCAGCGAGACCGCCTGTCGCCTGACAGTCCCCGGGGTGGATGTGCTCAAAGTCGAATTTCCGCTCGAGATTAGCGACGATCCGGACGAATCCGAATGGGACAAAGCCTGTCGCGAGATTTCCAGCCTCAGCCAGACTCCCTGGATCCTGCTTTCCGCAGCAGGAGACTATCCCACCTACCTGCGCCAAGTTGAAGTGGCCTGCCAGGCTGGCGCCTCTGGTTGCGCGGTCGGGCGGGCTGTCTGGCAGGAAGCGGTTTCGATGGCGGGTCCGGTCCGCCTGGCTTTCTTGAAGGAGGTTGCCCTTCCGCGCCTGGAAGCCCTCACCAAATTGTGTGCCGAACTCGCCCGGCCGTGGACAGATTTCTACACCTCGGCTCCCATAACGCCGGATTGGTATAGAACATACTGAACAGCAATCCGGTAAACTTTAGAAGAACCGCATCTTGCGATTGTGCGGAGAAGCTGAGCAATCGCAAAATGCGAACTCCTACTGAATTTTCGGATAATTCTACCCGGCAGTTATTTCTGTACACTGTGTCCTTCGAGTCCTTTGTGGTGAGCTTTTCTTCATCGGATTATCCATGAATCCTCATTTCGATATCCTGGTTGCTGGTGAGATCAATCCCGATCTGATCCTCTCCGGGAATGTCACCCCCGAATTCGGCCAGGTGGAAAAGCTGGTTGACTCGGCCGCCCTGACGGTTGGTTCCTCCTCCGCCATCTTTGCCTGCGGAGCAGCCCGCCTGGGGCTTAAAGTGGCCTTCACCGGTATTTGCGGCGCGGATATTTTCGGTCGGTTCATGCTGGACGAACTGTCGCTGCGCGGCGTGGATGTTTCCGGCGTGATCATCGACCCGCTTCTGCCGACCGGTCTGAGTGTCATCCTCAATGGTCCTCTTGGCGACCGTGCCATCCTGACCCACCCCGGGGCCATCAACCGTCTGCGGGCGGAGCAGGTGACCCCTGACCGGCTGCAAACCGCTCGCCACCTGCATGTCGCCAGTTACTTCCTACAAACTGCCCTCCAGCCTGGCCTGCCGGACCTGTTCCAGCGCGCCCATGCTCTCGGTTTGACCACTTCCCTCGATTCCAACTGGGACCCTTCCGGTGAATGGCGCGACTTCGACGAACTGCTTGGCCGGGTGGATGTCTTCCTTCCCAACGAAAAAGAGACCCTGGCGATTTCCGGCCTCCCGACTGCTGAAACGGCTGCCCGGGCCCTTACCCGAAAATGCCACCTGGTGGCCGTGAAACAGGGCGCCCGCGGAGCGCTGGCTTGTTGTGGGGATGAGCTCATTAGTGTCCAGGCAGTGCCTGTGCAGGTCGTGGATACCGTCGGCGCGGGGGATTCGTTCGATGCCGGTTTCCTGCATGGTTTTCTGAACGAGTGGAGCCTGGAAAAAACCCTTTCCCTGGCAGCCGCCTGCGGATCCCTCTCCACCCGCCTCGCCGGAGGCACCGCCGCGCAGCCAACCCTGGCTGAGGCCATGGGGTATGTCTCCTCGGCAGGAACAGGCAATCCGTAGGGGCAGGCCTGTGTGTCTGTCCAGGCAATACCTATCATGAATCCAAATTTCCTCGATGAAATGGTCCGGGCCCAGAAATCGGGGCAGCCGCGCGGCATCGTTGCGGTTTGCTCGGCCCATCCGTGGGTATTAAAAGCTGCCATGTCCCGTAATAGTCCCGGTCCTGGAACGGGTGAGGCTGCCCCGCTCCTGGTTGAATCCACCTGCAACCAAGTCAACCAGTTTGGCGGGTACACCGGCATGACCCCGGCAGATTTTGTGGCGTATGTGCGCGCAGTCGCTGCCGAAAATGATTTTCCCCTGGAACAGCTGCTCCTGGGCGGCGACCACCTGGGACCAAATGTCTGGCAAAACGAACCGGCTGACAGCGCCATGCAAAAATCTGCCGGCATGCTGCGCCTCTACGTGCAGGCCGGTTACACCAAGATCCACCTGGATGCCAGCATGAAACTGGCTGATGATGATCCTGCCCGCCCGCTCGAGCTGGAACTGTCCGCCCGGCGCACTGCCTGGCTGGCGAAAATGGCCGAAAGCGCCTGGACGGAGCTCGCGCCAGGCGGTCACCCTGAACTTCGTTATATTATCGGCAGCGAAGTCCCCATTCCCGGAGGAGCCACCGCGCACGAGGACAGCCTCCACGTGACGAGAGTGCAGGACGCCCGGCGCACGCTCGAGCTGATGCAGGCAGCCTTTACAGCCGAAGGGTTGGAAGCAGCCTGGGAACGTGTCATCGCCCTGGTTGTCCAGCCCGGGGTTGAATTCGGCGATGATTTCATATTGGAATACCAGTCCGGGGCGGCCTGCCGCCTAGCGCACTTTGCCGAAACGATCCCATTCGTCTATGAAGCCCACTCGACGGATTACCAGACGCGCCTTTCCCTCCAGAAACTCGTGCGTGACCACTTCGCCATCCTCAAGGTCGGCCCGGCCCTCACATTTGCATTCCGGGAGGCAGTGTTTGCCCTGGCCATGCTGGAGGAAGAGCTGATCCTGCCCGAAAAGCGTTCGAACCTCATTACGGTAATAGATGATGTCATGACCCGCAAGCCGGAACATTGGCAGAATTACTACCACGGCGACGCGGCTGCCCTGCGCCGGCAGCGCCAGTTCAGCCGGAGCGACCGCATCCGTTATTACTGGAGCAATCCGCCGGTTCAGACTGCACTCGAACGGATGCTCCAGAACCTGCGCGAAAAGACCCTCCCGCCGGCCTTGCTCAGCCAGTGCCTGCCGGAACAGTCTGAAAAAGTCCGCAGCCGCCAGCTGGATGCCACACCGGAAGCGCTTATATTGGATAAAATTAATTCCGTGCTGGACGATTACGCCTTTGCATGCGGATGATTTTTCGTTTGATTTCTTAAGCGGGGCTTTTCAATTTATCAACCTTTTTCAATTTTATTTACTGTTTTTCCCCTCCCTGCTCTACTGCATCTTCAATTTATACATTTTCCTTTTCTTGTTTTTGCCTTTTTGTTTTTATTCCTTCTTCCCTGCCTCTCCCCAAAAAAGTTTTAATGAGACATCGTTTACTTCTTAGGGAGTTTATCAGTTTCTAATGAAACTGTAATCTCAAGGGCCTTGACAGCCATATCCCTTGCAGTTAGAATGCTTCCGCTTTGGAAGTATTTCCATTTGAAAATATACCAGGTTGAAAATTTATGTCCACTATCTCCCAACCCTCCCCTGCTCCTGATGCTGTAAAGTTGTTGCAGCGCATTGTCCGCCTGCGCAGCCTCTTCAAGGTGGTCGCGCCGGAAAATCTCGTTGCGCTTAAAAAACAGATCCACGAGTCGAAGCCGTCCGGCAAGGAAGCCGGCATCGAGGATGCCGGCCTGTTCTATAACGCCGGCTCCGTTTTCTTCCGCTACGAAGACCCCATTACCATGGGCGAGCTCAGCCGCGACCTGGAAGTTCCGCTCAGCACTGCCACGCGCACCATGGACTGGCTGGTCACCAACGGCTATGCCCGGCGCCTGCCCGATCCAAAAGATCGCCGGGTTGTCCTGGTGGAACTGACCGGGCAGGGCAGGCAAACCTTTCAGGCCATCAGCACCTTCATGCTGGGCCGGATCGAACAGGCCATGCGCCCGCTGAATGCCTCCGAACGGAAGACATTTATATGCCTTTTGAATAAAGTGCTGGACGCATTCGAACAGTCCGGTTGAATCACTGGCCTAGTCATCCCGGCGTAAAAATGAACTGCAAGTCATTCTTTAGAACTATCCGACGAGGAGTCAAATCATGAGACGTTTTCGAGCCCTGATCAAGAAGGAACTGCTCCATATGATGCGCGATCCGCGCACCCTGGTCATGATTCTAATTATGCCAGTGCTGCAATTGCTTTTGTTGGGCTATGCCAACAACACCGACATAAAAAATGTGCCCACGGTTATTTTTGACCAGAGCAACAGCCAGGCCAGCCGGGCCCTGCTGGATGCCTTCAAGGTTACCGGGTATTTCTCTTTTGATTATGTTGCCTCCACCGACGCCGAAGTCGACAACCTGATCGCGGCCGGCAAGGTCAAGGTGGGCATCACCATTCCATCCGATTACACCACCAACCTGCTTTCCGGAACTCCGGCCCAGGTATCCGTCCTGATCGACGGTTCGGATCCAACCACGGCCGCCGCGGTGCTGTCTGCCGCGACGCTGGCCGGCCAGGCCCATGGCACCACCCTGGAGATCCAGAAGTTGGCGCTTGAAGGGGTCAGCGGTCTGGGGGTCTCGCCGGTGGATGTGCGCACCCGCGTGCTCTACAACCCCGACCTGCTCGGCGCCTACAATCTCGTCCCTGGCTTGATCGCCATGATCCTGTTCCAGACCGCCACGAGCTTGACCGCCCTTTCCATCGTAAGGGAACGCGAGCGCGGCACCATCGAACAGTTGATTGTGACCCCCATCCGCAGTTGGGAGCTGATCCTGGCCAAGATCATCCCCTATATCATTGTCTCTTTCATGGATATGCTCCTGATCCTGCTGATCGGTACATTCTGGTTCCAAGTTCCGATCCGCGGCAGCCTGTTGCTCCTGTTCGCCATGACCGGCCTCTACCTGCTGCCCACCCTGGGCATGGGGCTGTTGATCTCCACCTTCGCCAAAACGCAACAGCAGGCGCAAATGATGACCATGCCGATCCTGCTGCCGGCCATGATGCTCTCCGGCTTTATCTTCCCGGTTGCCTCGCTGCCGGTCTTTTTGCAGCTCGTCGGCGAAATATTCCCTCTCACCTATTTTATATATATGTTGCGCGCTATTGTCGTCAAGGGGGTTGGCATCCAGATGATCATTCCCCAGATCATCGCTCTGGCCGTCTTTGCTTTCATCTTTTTGGGGGCAGCCGCCCTGCGCTTCAATAAAAAACTTGATTAGGGAAGTGTCATGCGAGCAGCCGCATTTTGGCGACGATCGCGGAGCATACCCGTAGGGTAAATAATCTCCTCGCACAGCCTCCCCTGATGGAATGAAATGGAAATTTAAATTGATTTAGAAAGGAAATATTCTTATGAAGCGAATCAGAAGTTTGATCTTCCCGGTCATATTATTGCTTGTTGCGGTTGCGCTGCTCTGGTATTTCTGGGTTCGCCCGGCTGGTTCCCTGGGTGCTGCCTGGAACACCCTGCTCAATCCGCCTACGCTTGCTTCCACTGCCTTGACCGCCTCCGGCACCGTGGAAATGACCGAGATCAATGTTGCCCCTGAAGCAGCTGGCAAGATTCTTACAGTGAATGTTAAGGAAGGCGATACCGTTCATGTTGGTGATGTGCTGGCTCAGCTCGACGATACACTGCTCAAAGACCAGCGCGCCATTGCGGCCACCACGCTGCAAACGACAAATATAGCCCAGGTGCAACTGACCTCGCCTGCCACCATTGCCAGTGTCCAGGCTTCCATTGCCCAGGATAAACAGAATATCGACAATGCCCAGCAGGCCTACGACAACCAGAGAACCTTCACGACCAATCAAAGCGCCGTCGCGAACGCCCAGGCAAGCCTGTTCCTGGCCCAGAAAGCCCTGACCGATGCTCAGAACGATTACAACAAGGTCGGCGGCAATCCGGATAACAATACCGACAAGGCAGCCGCATATTCGAAACTGTATGCGGCGCAGACGGCCTATAACAGTGCCAATTACACCTACAATCTATGGCTCGGGAATGTCAATTCGGAACAGCTCGACATTAAAGCGGGTGCACTGGCCGTGGCCCAGGCCAAGCTGCCGGAGGACCAGGCCTTTTTGGATGTACTGAATGGAGGCCCGATCCCCGCCAATGCCACCGGTGCAGGCATCCTACAATTGGAGCAGGCCAGGATTGCCGTTCAACTGGCCCAGGCCAACCTGAACCTGCTGGACGATGAAATCAAGAAGATGACCGTAACAAGCCTGGTGAATGGCGTGGTGATGACCCGCAATGCCGAACCTGGCAGCGTGGTAAACGCCGGTGCCATCATCCTCACCATCGGCCGCACGGACGAATTGACTATTACCGTTTATGTACCTGAGGATCGCATCGGCGATGTCATCCTCGGCCAGACCGCCAATGTAAGCGTGGATTCATTCCCGGGGGTTGTCTTTAAGTCCACTGTTACTTACATCTCGGACCAGGCGGAGTTCACTCCCCGCAATGTCGAGACCGTCTCGGGACGCAAGAATACCGTTTTTGCCGTCAAACTCACCTTGTCTGACATCTCTGGAAAACTTAAACCCGGCATGCCAGCGGATGTGATCTTCAATCCGAAATGACCATGGAACCTGAAATTCTGCTGGAAACCAAAGACCTGGTCAGGAAATTCGGGGAAACGCGTGCCGTCGACGGGTTGAACCTGGCGGTGCGGGCAGGGGAAATGGTCGGGCTGGTTGGCCCGGATGGGGCCGGCAAGACCACCGCCATCCGCCTGATGGTGGGCGCCCTCGAGCCCACCAGCGGCCTGATCCGCGTTGCTGGTTATCAGTTGCCGGCCCAGGTGGAAAAAGCGCGTGAGCACCTGGGTTACCTGGCGCAGCGCTTCAGCTTGTACGGCGACCTGACGGTCCGGGAAAATCTGGACTTTTTTGGCGAGGTCTTCGACCTCCCAAATGCTGAACTCAAGCAACGTTCGCAGGAATTGCTGCGGTTTGCCGGGCTGGAGGAATTTGCCGACCGGCCGGCTGTTGCCCTTTCTGGTGGCATGCAGAAAAAGCTTGGGCTGGCAACCGCCCTCATTCATCGTCCGAAGGTTCTGCTTCTGGACGAGCCGACCGGTGGGGTCGACCCGGTGGCCCGGCAGGAATTCTGGCACTTGTTGATCGGCCTGCTGCGGGCCGGCTCGGCAGTGCTGGTCAGCACCCCCTACATGGACGAAGCCATGCGCTTCAACCGGGTCATTTTCATGAACCACGGCCGCGCCCTCACATCCGGTGCGCCGCGTGACCTGATGAACGGCTTGGCCGGACGGATCCTGGAACTGGCCACGGAGCAAAACATGCCTGCCCGCAAGATCGCAGCAGAAGATCCCGACGTGGAGGATGTCCACACCTTTGGCGAATACCTGCACCTGCGTGTGCGCTCTGCAGAGGGCCCCATGCAGCGTCTGCCAGGACGTTTGGCAGCCGCGGGTATTCCTCTCAACCATCTAAAACCCGTATCCCCTTCCCTGGAGGATGTTTTCATCCAACTCCTGGAGATGGAAGAAAAAAACAATGGCAAATGAAACCCCCTCCCTGGAAGTTATGGGATTGACCAAATGCTTCGGCAATTTTTGCGCGGTTGACCATGTTTCCTTTACGGTCCAGCCGGGCGAAGTGATCGGCTACCTCGGCCCTAATGGCAGCGGCAAGACCACCACCATCCGCATGCTCTGCGGACTGTCGACACCAACAGAAGGCACGGCCAGGATCATGGGTTTGGACATAATTAAGGATGCCGAGGCCATCAAGCCGCATATCGGCTACATGTCACAGAAATTTTCTCTCTATGATGAGTTGACCGTGCTGGAAAACCTGCAGTTCTATGCCGGGGTCTACGAAATTCCCCGGGCGACGGAAAAAGCCCGCATCCAGGAAATCCTGCACATCGCCGGGTTGGAAGGACACCCCAAGGCGATGACGGGCAGCCTGTCGGGCGGCTGGCGCCAGCGCCTGGCTCTGGGCTGTGCCATGTTGCACCGCCCGCCGCTGCTTTTCCTGGATGAGCCAACCAGCGGTGTTGACCCGGTTGCCCGGCGCGAGTTCTGGGACCTCATCTATCAATTTGCCTTCGAGGGAACCACTGTCTTCATCACCACGCATTACATGGATGAAGCCGAGCATTGCAGCCGGGTGGGATTCATGTACCGCAGCAAATTGATGGCCTTCGATTCCCCGCGTGCGCTTAAATCCGCCTACCTGTCGGGCGCCGCCTGGGATCTGGCCGCCAGTCCTCTGCTGGAGGCCGTCGAATGCCTGAGCGCGATGGAAGGCGTGGCGCAGGCCAGTCTGCACGGGGATCGGGCTCACGTGATCGTTGACCCGAAGCACTGGACCCCAAAACGACTGGTCAAAGCCCTGTCCGAAAAAAATATCACCGTCCAATCCGTCGAAACGGTCGAATCGACACTGGAGGATGTATTTACCTTGCTGGCGCATCGCGGCAAGGACTCTCTGGTGGACCGGTGAGATGAAAGGAACAATATAATGAAAATAAATCGAAAACTTGGCGTCTGGATTGGGGTCATTCTAGTTATCGCCGTAATTCTGGCGGCCGGCTGGTATTTTCTGGTGCGTCCATCCGGTTCCCTGTCGGCAGGGTTGACGACTGTGACGGCTGCCTGGGATGCCCTGGTTAATCCGGCGGCAGCTGATTCGTCAGGAGACCTGAATGCTTCAGGTACCGTGGAAACGACAGTTTTATCCATCGCACCCCAACTGCCGGGGAGGGTGCTCGAGGTGGATTTCCAGGAAGGCGACGTGGTCAAGGCCGGCACTGTTCTTGTTCATCTTGACGATAGCACGCTCAAAATCCAGCAGACCATTGCGGATGCCAACCTGCAAAATGCCAAATTATCCTTGCAGAAACTGGCCTCGCCGCTGGTAATTGCCAACCAGCAGGCTACCATTGCCCAGGATAAACAGGCTGTTGACGATGCCCAGCAGGCACTGGATATTCAGAAATATTTCACGACCAACACCGACGCCATTCAGAACGCACAGTCGAACCTGTTCCTGGCCAAGGATGCCCTGAATAAAGCCCAGACTGTTTACGACAAGATCAAATACAACAACTTCTACGATGCCAGCGCCAAGGCGCAGGCCCTCCAGACAGTGTATAAGGTCCAGCAGGCTTATGACAATGCCCTGGCTGTATATAACTTATGGACCGGGGTACCCAACCAGGAACAGGTCGATCTTAAGACGGCTGCCCTGGCGCTGGCCAACGACAGGCTGGTGGAGGACCAGACCTACCTGGATGCACTAAACGGGGGCACCATCCCCGGCAATGCCACCGGGGCCGGGATCGCCCAACTGCAGCAAGCCAGGATCAACGTCCAGACAGCCCAGGCCAACCTCGACCTGCTGAATGACCAGATCGGAGAAATGACCATTTCTGCTCCGGTGGATGGCTTGGTGATGACACGCAGCGTCGACCCTGGCGATATCGTTAATCCATCCACCGAACTGCTCTCCCTGGCCCGCTTGAACGATTTGACCATTACTGTCTACATACCGGAGGATAGTTATGGGAAGATCAAATTGGGACAGACCGCTTCTGTTACCGTTGACGCTTTCCCCGGTGAAACATTTACTGCTGCGGTTACCAACATATCCACACAGCCGGAATTCCTTCCCCGCACCACCCAGACGGTCTCCGCCAGCCAATCGACCGTCTACGCCATCCAGCTTAAACTGAATGATGCCACTGGAAAGATTAAATCCGGCATGCCCGCAGATGTGACCTTTATCCTCAAATAATCCCGGGGATTGGTTGCGGGATGGAGAAAATTGTAGACCTCAATTTAAAATGTCCGCTCTCCTGGTACCGCGGAAAATCCCGTTGGGATACCCGAAGGTTGAAAAGCCGCCCACTTTCGAAAATTGATCTCCTCTGAATTTTGACGGGTTCTAAGGTCTAACCCGCCCTTAATAATTGCATTGGTATAATGAACTTTTTGCACGAAATTCTTAAAGTTAATGTAAGGAGAATCCATGCAAGAGAAAGCCGATATCTCAAAAGGACGCCTCGCCTATAAATGGATCGTCCTCACCAACACAACCTTGGGAATCTTCATGGCGATGCTGGATGGCAGCATCGTAGAGATCAGCCTGCCGGCCATCTTCCACGGCATCGGGGTTAATCCGCTGGCACGCGGAGAAACAGATTACCTGCTCTGGACTTTGATGGGGTATCTTGTCGTCACGGCAACACTCCTGGTCACCTTTGGCCGCATCTCGGATATGTTTGGCCGGGTGCGCATGTATAACCTCGGATTTGCCATTTTTGCGGTAGGCTCGATCCTGCTGTATCTGGTACACGGCACCGGGAACGGCGCAGCCATGCAAATCATTCTCTTCCGGCTGGTCCAGGCGGTCGGAGGCGCATTCCTGATGGCAAATTCCACTGCCATCCTGACAGATGCCTTTCCACCCAACCAGCGCGGCCTGGCCATGGGCATCAACATGATTGCCGGCACATCCGGAACATTCATCGGCTTGCTGGCAGGTGGAATCCTGGCAGCCATCAACTGGCGTTATGTCTTCCTGGTCAGCGTTCCATTTTCCGTCGGTGGCACCATCTGGGCCTACCTGGCCCTGCACGAGACAGCCACCATCCGCAAACACCAGCACCTCGACATCCCCGGTAATATTTTGTTTGCGCTCGGCCTGACCGCCGTGCTGGTTGGCACAACCTATGGGATCCAGCCTTACGGAAACTCGCCCATGGGCTGGGGGAGTCCCTTTGTACTGGCCTGCCTGATCGGCGGCGCACTGGCACTTGCGGCGTTCGTTTACGTGGAAAATCACGTTCCCGAGCCCATGTTTCGGCTCGAGTTGTTCAAGATCCGGATGTTCAGCGCGGGCAACATCGCCGGTTTCCTGGCATCCCTGGCACGCGGCGGCCTGAACCTGATGATCATCATCTGGCTGCAAGGCATCTGGCTGCCCCTGCATGGATTCTCCTTTGAAGATACACCCCTGTGGGCCGGTATCTACATGCTGCCGCTGACCATTGGCTTCATGCTCATGGGCCCGCTCAGCGGCTACCTTTCGGACCGCTATGGCGCCCGCACCTTCTCCACTGCCGGGATGCTGGTCACGGCAACCGGCTTCGGCGGGTTGTTGCTGGTACCGACCAACTTCGTTTATCCGGCCTTTGCCCTGGCCATCCTGGTCATCGGCATGGGTATGGGCATGTTTGTCTCTCCCAACACCACTGCCATCATGAACTCGGTCCCGGCCGAACATCGCGGCGCTTCATCGGGAATGCGCGCCACTTTCCAGAATACAGCCAACACGATCAGCATTACCTGGATCTTCACCATGGTCACCATCGGCCTGGCCGCCCACCTGCCAGTCGCTTTATTCCAGGGGTTGACCCAGGCAGGCATTCCGGCCAATGTTGCCACCCAGGTGGCAAACCTGCCTCCAACCGGCGCACTCTTTGCGGCTTTCCTCGGCTACAACCCGATGAAGACCCTGATACCAGCGGCGGCACTTCAACAACTCCCGGCGGCTTCGCAAGCCCTGCTGCTCGGCAAGACTTTCTTCCCCAACCTGATCGCGGCGCCTTTTGATTACGGCCTGCGCCTCGCCTTTTCGATCTCGGTGGCCCTGGCTGTAATCGCCGCATTGGCGTCCCTGCTGCGCGGCAAGCGTTACATTTACGGGCAGGAAAACCAGCCTGAGCTCGAACAGCCCCAGGGCGAACCGCTCCAATTTCTGCCATCCACCAGTGAAGAGGAAAATCTCGGAGATTAAGCGAGAACTCTCACTCGCGCATATACCATCCAATAATAAACAAATCCGCTCGAGAAAGCGGATTTGTTTATTAATCCCAAATTTATAAATCTACACCAGACTGACTCTCTCCGACTGCAGGGCCTTCGCCTCGGCCAGTGCATCCGCCCGGTTGGTGATCGGGAAGCGCCCGTGCAGCGGGCTGATGTGGGCCCCCACGACGGAAGCTGCCCAGAACAGCCAGGCTAGCGGCTTCATAAAGCTGGCGAGGGAAGCAGCCTGGTGGACCTCTTCCAGGGTATCGTCATCCCAGCCTCCGAAGAAAGCATACAGGAAAGCGAAGATCGGGTAGGATGGAACAATCGCTATAAAGAAGATCAGGACGCTCGTGAGCTGGTCATTATGCCAGATCAACCCGGTGACCCAGCGCAGGAAGGCGTAATTGACCAATCCCGCCAGGACCGGCGCGATCAATGATTGCCAGAAGTAGAACCTCTGGCGATAGCAGACTCGATTGTTCACGAAGTAGGAAAGGATGTCTTTGATCAGGATCCCGGCAAAATATGCCAGAATCAGGGCATAGATCTGAAGTTGTTTCACCAGCAGCAGCGCCAGGCTGATGCGGGTGGTCTGTTCCACCAGGGTCATCGCCATGATCAGCCAGGGGTGGTTGGAGCCGCGCTGGACCATGTCACTGACCCAAGAGCCAAATTGGACCGAACCCCACAGCAACAGGGGGATGGCATAGACCGCCGCGCGCACGAACTCCGGCCCACTGGCTCCCAGGATGAAGCGGTCTGCCACCGCCAGCATCATCGATCCCAGCATGGCGCTCAACATGCCGCCCCACTTGTAAGCTATGGCCGAGTAATACTGGCCAAGTATCTTTTTCCCGTGCGAAATCGCTTCCGAGATGGACGGCATCAAACCTTCATACAGGCTGGCAATCGCATTGAAGCCATATACAAAATTCTGCGCCAGGACCCAGTTGCCCCAGACCTCGGCATAGTTGAT
>Ga0187873_1000644_pt1 | contig 33738 bp, 20 predicted proteins | sample June2016WEW_16_1_2_FD_133012 | JGI IMG/M metagenome (GOLD analysis project Ga0187873, IMG submission 133012) | Peatland microbial communities from SPRUCE experiment site at the Marcell Experimental Forest, Minnesota, USA - June2016WEW_16_100 | ecosystem: Environmental > Terrestrial > Soil >...
ATCCCAACGCGAGCAGCGGCACACCGGACATTGGGGCGGCCGTGATGCAGATCATTTACACGGTGGCCAGCCAGTCGCCGACGATCATTTCACAGCCCACCAACCAGACCGTGATGGTCGGCGAGACGGCCGGTTTCAGTGTAACCGCCATCGGCATACCGCCGTTGAGTTACCAGTGGAACTTCAACGGAACCAACATCGCCGGCGCGACCAGCGCGACGCTGACGCTGACCAATGTTTTGTTGTCGCAATCTGGAAATTATGCCGTGCTGGTGACCAATTTCGGCGGTTCAATTCTCAGTTCCAACGCGACCCTTACGGTTCTGGCGGTTCCGCCCGCGATTACTCAACAACCCACCAATCAAACAGCCTTTGTCGGGGGCAACGCCATTTTCAGTGCGGCGGCGAGCGGCACGGCACCGCTAATTTATCAATGGCAGTTCAACGGGACGAACATTTTGGGAGCGACAAATACCACGCTAACATTAACCAATGTTCAATTGACACAAGCCGGCAATTACGCTTTGCAGGTCACCAATATTGCGGGAGCTGCCCTCAGTTCCAACGCGGTACTGACGGTGAATCCTTTGCCGCCGGTGCCGGTCATTACTGGATTTAGTCCGGCGGCCGCAACGGTCGGCGCGAGCGTCACGATTTCAGGAACCAATTTCAGCCCCGTCACCGCGAGCAACACGGTTTATTTTGGGGCGGTGCGGGCAGCAGTGACTGCTGCCAGCGTGACGAATCTGACCATGACGGTACCTGCTGGGGCGACGTATGCCCCGATCACGGTAACAGTGAATGGACTGACCGCTTATGCAGATCAGCCGTTCATGCCCACGTTCCCCGGCATCGGCCAGATTGACAGTTCTTCCCTGGCTTCGCGTGTGGATTTGCCAACTGGGAACGGACCGGGCCGGGTTGTGATTGCGGATTTGGATGGAGATGGCAAGCCGGATTTAATCATTGCCGATTCCTATGCTGGCGAACTTTTCATTTATCGAAATATCAGCACGAACGGTTCGCTGACGGCGGGTTCTTTTGCACCGCGAGTCGTTATACCAATGATCACAGGAGCTTATTCCAACCCATATACACTCGCGGTGGCGGACTTGGATGGGGATGGCAAGCTCGACATCATAGCGCTTAATGCGGACAGCAATGTTGTTTCCATTTTCAGAAACATCAGTTCGCCGGGGAGCATCACGACCAATTCCTTTGCGGCCCGGGTGGATTTACCAGGTGGGAATAATATGCGAGGGCTGGCAGTGCAGGATTTGAATGGAGACGGCAGGCCGGAGATTATCACAGCCAATCAGAATCCTCCTGGCACTATTTCGATTTTCCAGAACATGAGCACCATCGGGAACATCGCCTTTGCCGCCAGAGTTGATTTTCCTGCCGGCAATGGTCCAGTAAGCGTGGCCATTGGAGACTTGGATGGTGACGGGAAACCGGATTTGGCTGTGGTCAATTACAGCAGCGGCACAGTTTCCGTATTCCGAAACATCGGCGTTGTTGGAGGGGACATTACGACCAATTCCTTTGCTTCCAAAGTGGACTTTCCGGCTTTGGTGTCAGCCTTTCCCATCGCTATTGGAGATCTGGACGGAGATGGCAAGCTGGATTTGGTGGTGGGAGGTGGGAATGGTTCCAAGGCAATTTCTGTGTATCGGAATACGTCCACGGTCGGAAGTATTACCACCAATTCCTTCGCGCCGCGGGTGGATTTTGCCGCAGCGGGCTGGGTCAATTCTCTCACGCTTGCAGATTTGGACGGCGACGGCAAACTCGATATTGCGCTGGTCTCCCAATCATCCAGTGTTTTCTCGATATTCAAGAACGTGAGCGTGCCAGGAAGTTTCACGACCAATTCGCTGTCTGCTCGGGTGGACTACGCTGCGGGCAATAATCCCAATGGCATATCCGTTGGCGATTTGGATGGCGATGGCCGGCCCGACATCGTTTTCGCCAACACCTATGGCAACACCCTGTCCATCTACCGCAACATCGTTCCATTCGGTGTGGCGCCGGTGATTACCTCCCAGCCAACCAATCAAATGGTAACGGTGGGAGGTACGGCGAGTTTCAGTGTCACGGCCAGTGGCACGTTGCCGCTGAGTTACCAGTGGAGCTTCAACACGACAAACATCGTGGGGGCGACCAACACAACGCTGACGCTGACGAACGCGCAATTTTCACAAGCCGGCAATTACGCGGTTCAAGTCACCAACACATATGGCTCCATCCTCAGCTCCAATGCGACATTGACGGTGAATGATAAATTGGACCACTTCGTTTGGGGCCAGATACCGTCGCCACGTTTTGTCAATGTGCCTTTTACCGTTGTGATTCAAGCGCTGGATGTAACCAATGGAATATTTACTAATTTCACCGACGCAGCCTTTTTGGTATCCACCAACGGCGTGCCGATTAGTCCGGCAGTCTCCGGCAATTTTGTCCAGGGCGTGTGGACCGGCGCGATCACGGTTGCCCAAACCGCCACGAATCTCGTGTTGCAAGCCAGCAATGGCTCCGGCCAATCCGGTCTGGCCAATCCGATCAATATCGTCAATCTGCCTTCGCTGACGACAATTCCTTCGGGCAGCACTTTATATATATTCTGGCCGGTCAATCCGTCGGGATTCAGTTTGGAAACCACGGCTTGCCTTTTACCGGCCGACTGGGTTCCAGTCACGACTCCTCCATTTCAGATTGGCGATCAATATCTGCTGCCCATCCAGATCTCCGCGACCAACGCTTTCTATCGTTTGCGATTCTCCGGCCAATAAGCAGTGTGGCTTTGCGGATAAATTGTCTTGTTTCAAATGCTTCCAACTTCCAAACCCCGGTTATCACCGGCTGGCCACGCAGCTTTGGGTCTCTCAAATTACGACGGCGAATGACGCTGTTCCCTCATAATAGCAACGCCACGGCTGGCCGATTTTGCGCTGGCCAGGTGAACAAAACGAATTGAACTGCAACGCTTCATTCCGCGATTGCTCCTCCGCTTTACTTTCCGCAGAATCCCCGTCTCTATGTCGAGCAGCCGCAGACAATATCCGTTTCATTTGATCGAACCCAAATGGCGGAAATTTTGGGATGAGCAGCAGACCTTTCGCGCGTGGAATCCCGGCGATGAAATCCCGGCGAAACATCCGTTCGCGCAACGCCACAATCTTTCCGGCAAGGCGGCTGCGACGAAGTTGCCCGGGAAATTTTACATCCTCGACATGTTCCCGTATCCGAGCGGCGCGGGCTTGCACGTCGGACATCCGGAAGGTTACACCGCCACGGACATTCTCGCCCGATACAAACGCGCGCTCGGCTTCAACGTGCTGCATCCGATTGGTTGGGACGCCTTTGGTTTGCCCGCCGAGCAATATGCCATCAAGACCGGCCAGCACCCGCGCAAGACCACCGAGGCGAACATCGCCACTTTCAAGCGGCAGATTCAATCGCTTGGCTTCAGCTACGACTGGTCGCGCGAATTCGCCACCACCGACCCGGATTATTTCAAGTGGACGCAATGGATTTTCCTCAAGCTCTACAATTCGTGGTTCAATCCGAAAACGAACAAGGCCGAGCCGATCGAGACGCTGAAGTATCCGGTGGAACTTAAAAACGTAGGACAGGCTTCCAGCCTGTCTCAAACTTCAAAGAAAAATGGAGACAGGCAAGATGCCTGTCCTACGAATGAACTCGAAGTTAAACGCCGCACCTATCGCGATTCGAAACGTCTCGCCTACGTCAGCGAACAGCCCGTCTGGTGGTGCGAAGAACTGGGCACTGTTCTCGCCAACGAAGAAGTTGTGGATGGCAAAAGTGAAGTCGGTGGCTTTCCTGTTGTTCGTAAACCAATGCGCCAATGGATGCTCCGCATCACCAAGTATGCGGGACGTTTGCTCGACGATTTGGACACAATTGACTGGAGTGATTCGCTCAAAGAAATGCAACGGAATTGGATTGGGCGAAGCGAAGGCGCGAGCGTTCTCTTTCAAATTGTTTCAGATAATTTGCCCATTGAGATATTTACAACTCGACCCGACACGCTGTTTGGAGCGACTTATCTAGTGCTCGCGCCAGAACATCCATTTGTAAGCCAAATAACAACCCCAGAACAATTGCTAGTCGTTAGAGACTATAAAATTGCCGTCTCAAAAAAATCAGACCTAGAACGCACCGAACTGGCCAAGGAAAAAACCGGCATTTTCACAGGTGCTTACGCCATCAACCCGGTCAATGGCAAAAAAATTCCCATCTGGATCGCAGACTACGTCCTCGCCACTTACGGGACGGGCGCAATCATGGCCGTGCCGGCACACGACACCCGCGACTTTGAGTTCGCCACAAAATTCAACCTGCCCATCGTTCAAGTTGTCCAACCGCCCGACCCGAAAACCGATTGGCACGGATTTGTGGACGACGGCACTTCGGTGAATTCCACCGGACCGGAAATTTCAATCACCGGTTTGCCAACTGCCGAAGCCAAAAAGAAAATCACCGACTGGCTTGAATCCAAAAAGCTCGGTAAAAAAACGGTCAACTTCAAGTTGCGCGACTGGCTGTTCAGCCGGCAGCGGTATTGGGGCGAGCCGTTCCCGATTGTTTGGAAACGCGACACGAGCGGGAATCTTTATCACGAGGCATTGCCGGAATCCGCGTTACCGGTGCTTCCACCGAAACTCGATGATTACAAGCCCATGCCCGACGGCCAGCCGCCACTCGCCCGCGCGAAGGATTGGGTGAACCTGCCCGACGGTTCGCTGCGCGAGACAAACACGATGCCGCAATGGGCTGGCAGTTGCTGGTATTATCTCCGTTATCTCGATACGAAAAATAACGCCGCCTTTGTCAGCCGTGAAGCGGAAGCTTATTGGATGGGTACTACCAATCCCTCAACTCTCAACTCTCAACCCTCAACCAAATCCACGCCGGGTGTGGATTTATACGTCGGCGGCACCGAACACGCCGTGTTGCATCTGCTTTACGCCAGGTTCTGGCACAAGGTGCTGTTCGATCTTGGCTGTGTCTCGACACCGGAACCATTTTTCAAGCTCGTGAACCAGGGACTCATCCTCGGCGAGGATGGACAAAAAATGTCGAAGTCGCGCGGCAACGTGGTGAATCCCGACGACATTCTCGAGGAATACGGCGCGGATGCGTTTCGTCTTTATGAAATGTTCATGGGACCGCTCGAAATGGTGAAGCCGTGGAACACCAAAGGCGTCGAGGGCGTTTATCGTTTCCTTGGCCGCGTCTGGCGATTGTTCGTGGATGAAAAGAGCGAAACCGAATTTGAACAGGCGGAGACAACCACAAAGGCACAAAGACACGAAGAGTTGTTGGATTTAATCAAATTGAGTTCAAGCATCAAGGATGTGCAACCGACACCGGCGCAGTTGAAGACACTCCACGCCTGCATCAAAAAAGTCACCGAAGACCTCGACGAAATGCATTTCAACACAGCGATTTCAGCGATGATGGTTTTTGTGAACGAAGCGATAACGTGGGAAACGAAACCGATTTCCGTGCTGCGGGATTTTTTGATTTTGCTCCAGCCCTTCGCGCCACACCTTGCGGAAGAGTTATGGTCCAAACTCTCAACTCTCAACTCCTTGCCGGGTCAAAGCGGAGCGACGACCGGTCAACTCTCAACCAGCCTGAGCTACGCTCCGTGGCCTAAATTCGATCCGGCGTTGCTCGTCGAGGACACGTTGGAAATTCCAGTGCAGGTCAATGGCAAGCTGCGCGACGTCATCAAGGTTCCGGCGGACATTTCACAAGCGGATTTGGAAGCTGCCGCGAAAAATTCGGCGAAAGTGAAATTGTTCATCGCCGGCAAGACGATCAGGAAAATCATCGTCGTGCCGAAAAAGCTGGTGAACATCGCCGTGGGTTAGGCTCGCCTGGCCCCGTCACGGCATCCAACCATTCATTATTATTCGGAAAGCGCTTGGATCGCTAGCTGGACCAAAGCCGTTGCCACTGAAAGGATCCCATAACCTTGGATCGAATGGCTGCCAAGAGTTTTTCGTGTTATTTCCGTTCACACCTACAAACTTTACATGGCCATCGCCAAAAAGGACATTCACACCGGCGGGAACGCCGCCGGTCTTGTGGTTGGTGTCTGAAAAATTGTCTAATTTATCAACGGCCATAGCTTTGCTCTGATTCATATCAGTCGTTTTGAATGGTATAGGTTGATTCTCCGAGGGTTGTGCAGGATCGCCGGGATTGGGACTCACCATGGTGATTTTTTTCTCCTGCAGGAGAGGCAGGGTAGCAATGCCATAGGGGGTGCTTAAGGTCTCGGTTGTCCTCGATTGTGGATAATAATTGTAGGAGCAGCGAACATACGCGTTGCCACCGGTATAGTCGGCTGGAATTGAAGGCCAAGGCCAGCCTGGCTCTGCGTATGTAGAGTAAGCGTAATTTCCACTCAGGACGGCGGGACAATAGAAAGTTTTCGGGTCCCGAATCTCGTTGCCATAGAAAAGAAGGCCAAGACCATAAGGCCCCTCTGTGATCATGCGACTCCCGACACCGGCCATGCGACATGCCTCATACGTCTGCCATGGATTTCCACTTCCACTAGGTGGCGCATCATGCCAACTCGTCATTGGAAGATAATCGTTATTGTCTCCGGCATATACCAGCACAGCGGAGCCAATTTTTTTTAAGTTACTCGCGCATTCAGCCCGCAGAACGCGTTCCTGGGTGGTGAACGATACTGACAACAACACCGCCGCCAACATGGCCACAACGCACACGACGACGAGCAATTCAGTCAAATTGAATGCCCGGGCGAAACCGGTTTGCCGCTGCCGGGTCGCGATCAATTTTTTCATGGATAATTTGTTCATAGATAAGATCACTCACCGCACAAGACACTCACCGCACAAGACACGGAAGTAACATTGCGAATCCGTGGCCGGGACATTGAAATATCGCTGGCCGCCAATCGCCTCGGCACCGCCGGCCTCGATACTGCCGGGAAACGCCGACCAGACCGGATTGCTCAAATTGGTGGTGGACAGAATCTGATAGTTTTTGCCGGAGACCGCCGTCCAGTTCAGCACCATATTGGTGCCCGTGGTGTCGGCCGCAATGCGAAGAGCCAGAACGGAAGTCGGATCGGTGGGATCCGTGCCTGCGAGAAACTCCTGGAGATTGTTCATGCCATCACCATCCGCATCATCCTGCGCCCGGGACAGATCACCCGCCTGTCCGGTTGCATGCTTGAAGTATTGTATCATCCACCAATCCGGGATGCCGTCCCCATCGCTGTCCAACGCGGGCAAATTATTCAAACCTCCCGCAAAGACGTCCCCGGCCCCGTTCAAATCGCCGCTCACCAAGCCGGCATCCCAGCTTTGAAAGGCGAGCCTCGATTCATCCGTGCTGAGGACTGGCCGGAACACCCACGTGGTCCAGCCGGTTTCCGTCGTTCCTGTGACGAGCAAACTGTTCGAGCCCGAAAGGCGATCAAACACAATCAGAGAGGGAGGTCTCACAATCCCGGGCAACACATTGGTGGCGAAACTGCGGAACACCACGAACCGTCCGTCTGCGCTGACCACCGGTGAATCCGAAACCCCGGCGGCGCTGGCGGTGCCGCTTTGGTCCATGCTGACCAGGGTGAGGCTGCCCGTCTGCAAATCCAGGAGATACACGTCGTTGGTCCCGTTGTTGTCGCCGGCCACGAGATTGGTGGCGGTGACGAAGGCGACATAGCGCCCGTCCCCGCTCCACTGCGAGGGACTCTTGATCTGGGTCGCGCTCGGACAAAGAAACAAATTCGATTGGCCCGCCAGGTCGTAAACAAACAACCGGTTCGCGGCCAGGTAGAGCAGCCGGTTTCCCGCCGGAGCGATGGCGGTGGAAGTCAGGCCGGTGGTCGTGTTGGTGTAGATGTTGGCCTGCAAATTCGCGTCCCACACATAGAGCCAAGACTGGGAGGAGAAGAGATAGTTAGAGTAGGCGAAATAGGCCACGCGTTGTCCATCCGCACTAATCGAGATCGCTTGGTTGGCAGCGTTTCCAGATACCACGCAGGCCCAATTGGAATTCATGTCCCTCCAAAGCAGGCTGGTCGGCGCAGTGGAAGCGTTGGTGTGGCAGAGGAACGCGATGTAGCGACCGTCATGACTGCTGACAGGAAAAGAGGCATCGTATAATTCGCCAGAATTGACCCAGCTGGGGTTGATGGAGTCGAGGTTCGAGTTGATGGAGTTGAAATTCGGTGGGATGAGACTTACCAATTCGGTGGTGCCCGTCTGCAAATCGCGGCGGAAAACATCGACCGTACCATAGATGTCATCCGCTACGAGGTTGGTCGCGCTGCTGAGAAAGACGACATACCGGCCGTCGGCGCTGATGACCGGGTTGTATGACCCTCCACCCAGACCGGAGTTTCCATCCAGCCCCACACTCACCAGCAAGTTGCTGTTGGCCGTCAGGTCGCGAACGAAGATGTCGGCAACGCCGTTGAAATCGTTTGCCACCAGGTCGCTCGCGAAACTGGCAAATGCCACCAACCCGCCATTGCCGCTGATGGAAAGCTGTCCCAGTGAACTCGCCAGATTTCCGGATTGAGAAACCGCCAAAGGATCGTGTGTAGAGATCAGCTTATTTGTCCCGGTGGTCGCGTCCCACAGAAAAACGTCAAGCGCGTTGTTGTTACCCCCGCTGATCAACCCGCCGTCAAGCGCCGAAAACGCCGCGCACTGGCCATCGGCGCTCAGGGCAGGAATCGTTCCCAGTTGATCCTCCGAACCGATGCCGTTCGTATCCATGTCCATCAGCACGGTAGTGGAGGTTTGCAAATTCCGGCGATAGATGTGCAGACCGTTGGAGACAGTGTTGCTGACCAGGTTGGTGGCGTCGCTGAGAAATGTTACATAGCGCCCATCCTGACTCAAGGCCGGGGTGTGCGACGTGCTGTTCGTCGGCCACAAACCGCTCGGGTTCGCGCTCACCAGCACATTCGTGCCGGTCTGCCGGTCCCACAGACGAACACTGGAGCCATTCGTGCTTCCAGCTGGCTCGTATTGTACAAAGGCGATGAACCTCCCATCCGGTGTCATTTCCGGACCATAAACGTCGTCGCAATTTGGCCAGGGTGCGTAGCCATTGGTGCTCAATATCGTGGTGGTCCCATTCACCGAGTCATACTGAAAGAAAAACACCGGCCCCGGGCCCCAACCTCCGGAGCAGGCCGTCCCATTCGTCCAGCCGGTCTTGAACGCAACGTACCGGCCATCATCGCTCAGCACCGGATGAGAGGACGGCATTGAGATCAAATGCAGCAGGTTGGAGACAGTCGCCGCTGCATTCGTGCTGGCCCAAATCGTCGTGCCTGCCAAACGGTCACGGACATAAATCTCGCCCTGGGTGGTGGCTGGAACTCCCGGGGCCAGGTTCGTAGCCGTACTGAAAAATGCCACATACTGTCCGTCCGGCGTGATGACCGGCGTGGCCGCAATTACGTTCGTTCCGGTCGCACCGGCTGTCACCCAAGCGGTTGTTCCGCTGACCAGATCGCGCACGAAGAGGTCCGGAATCCCGTTGGTGTCTCCAGCCACCAGATTTGTCGCCGCGCTGACGAACGCCACGTAACGACCGTCCGGCGTCATGACCGGATCGGTGGAGGCGCCATTGGCCCAACCTCCGTCTGTCGCCACGCTCACCAGAATGTTCGATCCCGTTTGCAAATCGCGCACAAAAATGTCGCTGACGCCGTTGGTGTCTCCCGGCAGCAAATCACTCGCATCGCTTTCGAAGAGCGCATAACGCCCGTTGGTGGATATCTGTCCGGCTGTGGAATGGCCGTTGCCGCCGCCGGTGCCGCTGGCATTGGCACTTACCAGCACGGTGGTGTTGCTGCTGCGATCACACAAGTAAACGTTCAAGACCTGCTGGCTGTTGCCGCCGGGTGTCAAATCATTGGCCAGGCTGGAAAAGACCACGTAACGGCCATCGTCACTGATCCATGGCGCAACCGAGTCGCCATTCCCACCGGGGAGAAAGGCAATGGATGGATTCCGTGCGGAAAGCAACTGCACGGGGCTGGCGCATAAGGCGGGAGCCGAAACCAGAATGCCTCCGGCAATGATCACAAAGAAATGCCGCTTTGATTCTGTCAGCAACGGGCCAATCAATGTTTTCATAAGGGTTTGTCTTTCCCTCTGCTAGATTAGCATTATGCAGTTTTCTTCCAGAAAAATCAACCAAAATTCATCGTTATCCCATCGCTGGCAAGACGATCAGGAAAGTCATTGTGGTGCCGAAGAAGCTGGTGAACATCGTGGTGTGTTAAACTCGCTTGGACAACCACGCAGGAAAATCTCCTTCATGCTGAAGAACCCTGTGAATATCTGAATATCTTTTGAACGAGACGGCTTGACTTGGTGTATCTTGGTGTATACTTCCCCCAAGCTATACTGAAACAACAAATCGCTCGGAATAAGTTGTATCATGCCTGTTATTGGAAACCTCCAAAGCTGTCACCTGCGGGTATTGCTCCCGCTCTGGCTTGCGGCGCTCTGTCTGGTCTTGCCCGGCGTGTCAAAGGCCGACGATACAAATGGCATTCTTCCGGTCATCAGTGTGCAAGCTACCAGTGACGGCACGGAGTCCGGAATCCCGGGGTTTTTTACCGTCCAACGGACGGGAGACACCGGACAGCCGCTGGCGGTGAACTATCACCTCAGCGGCACCGCCACCAACGGGGTTGATTACCAACGATTGTCCGGCACGGTGACCATACCCGCCGGCCAGTCCTCCGCCACCATTGGGGTGATGCCGATTGACAATCTGGTGGAGGGAAGCAACAAGAATGTCACAGTAACGCTGGCTCCGCAGAACCAGCCGTTCATTATCGTGGCGCTGCCGGATACGCAGTATTACACCCATGAAGTCAATGGCGGCTCGCGCGACATTTTTACGGCGCAGACCCAATGGATTGTGAATCATAAGGACGACTCGAACATTGTTTTTGTTTTGCACGAAGGCGACATCACCGATGATAACAACGCACCGGAATGGACGAACGCCACGAACAGCATCGGCCTGCTGGACGGCGTGGTCCCTTACGCGCTGGCTGTGGGCAATCATGATGGACTCGGTTCGAGCCAAAACCAGACGGCCCTTTTCAACCAATTCTTTCCCTTGAGCCGGTTCCAGAATCTCCCGACGTTCGGCGGAGTGTTTGAATCCAATCGCATGGACAATTGTTATCACCTGTTCAGTGCCGGCGGAGTGGACTGGCTGGTATTTTCGCTGGAATTCGGACCGCGTAATGAAGTGCTGGCGTGGGCCAACCAGGTGGCGACCAACTATCCGAATCGCCGCGTCATCTTGCTCACCCACTCCCATGTCTATTCCGACAATACCTTGACCGGCAGTTCCACCAATCAGCTATGGATGCCGACGAGCTATGGACGCGCAAATAATGGCACAGACGTTTGGGAAAAATTCATCCGTCACCATGCCAACATGGCTTTTGCGTTCAATGGGCATATCTGTAACAGCGGCACCGGACGGCTGGTGGGCGTGGGCGATTATGGCAACCAGGTTTTTCAAATGCTGGCCAACTACCAGATGGACATGTTCGGAGGCGCGGGCTTTCTTCGCATCGTTCAGTTTTTCCCGGATCAGGACACGATGTCGGTCAAGACTTATTCGCCATTCTTGGATTGTTGGCTCACAGACACGAACAATCAGTTTGCGTACACCAACCTGGGCGTTTTTACCAATGCCGGCCCCGGATACTTGGTGGACACCCAATACACCAGCGCCAACCTGATTATCACGAACGACAACGTGGATTCGACCCCGCCAAGTGTCAGCAAGCTCAGTTGCATGGGAATGCCTCCCATCATCAAAGTGACCTTCAATGAACCGGTGGAAACGGTGTCGGCGCAAACCATCACCAACTATTCCATTGATAATGGGATTTGTCTGACCAGCGCCACTCTGTTGTCTGACGGCGAAACGGTGGCGCTGGCCACGGACTCCGATTTTAGTCCCGACACACTTTACACGCTGACCGTCAACCACGTGAAGGACTGCTCGCGCGCAACCAATGAAATGATCGTGCCGGTTACAAACACCTTCCTGTATTCGCCCATTTTGCTTTCCGATGACTTCACGAACGGCCTCCAAGGTTGGACGGTTGTGGACGAGGGAACCATTGATGCCCCGTCCAAGTGGCTCGAAGGATCCGGATGTTTGATGCAACGCAGCAACATTTACGGTCCGAGTGCGAACGCGACCGACCATCGCAAGGGGACATACCTTTACTGGAACGATCCACAGGCGCTGGGTTGGAGTGCTTATGCGCTCTCCGTGACGTTTAATAGCTCTGATGACGACGGGGTGGGCGTGATGTTCTGTTATCAGAACCCGTCGAATTACTACAAGGTGGATTTGGATTCCCAAAGGAATTTTCACAAGCTGTTCAAAATGGCCGGCGGGATTGAAACCACACTGGCCGCCGAGTCCGGCGGGTATGTAATCGGAAGAAACTATGTCTTGCGCGTTGAAATGACCAACAACCAAATCACTGTCCTGCTCAACGGCGTGGTGCTTTTCGGCAACACGATCACCGACAGCAACAACTTGATGGCGGGCACGGTGGCGCTCTATTCCTGGGGCAGCCAGGGCGTGTTCTTTAATAATTTGACAGTCACCCGGCTGCAACGCTCACCGCGCGTGACCATTAGCAGTCCAACCAATAATGCTATAATCACCCAGCCTGCCCCCGTCTCCATTGCTGTGGACGTTTCCGATCCGGACGGCGTCGTCACGCAGGTGAACCTGTTCTGGGGCGCCACTCTTCTGGCCACATTGACCAATGCACCGTACACGTTTCAATGGACCAATCTGTCACCGGGCAGCTACACGCTGACCGCACAGGCAGTCGATGACTCCGGCCCGATCGGAGTTTCCAGCCCGGTCGGTTTCGTGATCGTGCCCCCCCCAAAAAAACCCGTGTTCATTGTTCAGCCGGTGAGTCAAAACGTGTTTTCCGGGGGCACTGCCATGTTTAGCGTGCAAGCCGCCGGGCCGCAGCCGATTTATTACCAATGGTTGTGCAACGGCGTACCCATTAACGGAGCGACCAACACATTTCTCATCCTGAACAACGTTCAACCCGCAAATGCCGGAACCAACACCGTGCTAGCCTCCAACCAGTGGGGAAGTGTTGTCAGCCAACCCGCGATTTTGAGCGTGGATTTGACGCCGCCGCCCGCCGGCGATACAAACGGCCCGCCTTCAGTGTGCCTTTCCAGCGTGCAAATGCAGGGTCCGGGTGTGCCGTTGATTTCCGTTAATGTGACCAACGTCACGGTGGTGAGGATTGACTGGTCTTCGAATCTCCTGGATTGGACCCCGTTGCTTACCCTCACCAATGACGGCAACACGCTTTATTTCACCGACCCCGATGCGGTCAACCAGCCAAGCCGGTTTTACCGGGCAGTGGCGCAACAGTGAAGCATTGGCGCCGGCACTTTAGCTCTTTTCCCCACCCGCCAATATCGTCTGGAAATGCGGCGGTTGCTCCTCGCGTGCGACGACGCTGATTTCAATTTTTTTGAAGCGCGCGTCTTCGAGCCAGCGATGCAAATCGCTTTCAGCAAACCCCAGCCAGCGGTCGCCGTAAAGTTCGTGCGCCTTCTCAAAATTGTGCCTGAGCAAATCGAGAATCATGATTTGCCCGCCGCTCTTGAGGGTTTTGTGCGTGCTGCAAATCGCCTTGGCCGGGTCTTCAGCATGATGCAGCGCCTGGCTCAAAATCACGAGATCAACGCTGTTCGGTTCAATCGGCGGGTTTTGCAGGTCGCCGAGGCGGAATTCCAGATTTTTCAGCCTGTTCTTTTTCGCCTTTGCCACGCCGAACGCAACGATTTTTTCCGAATTATCCACGGCGATGACTTTTTTGCAGCGGCGCGCAAGCAGTTCGCTCAACAAGCCTTCACCCGCGCCGAGGTCGGCGACGACCAGCGGCGGCAGAATCCGCAGCAGCAAATGCCCGAACGCCTGCCACGACCGCCCCGGACCATAAACACGGTCGAAACGTCCGGCGATTTGATTGAAGAAAACCTGCGCCTGTTCGTGGCGGCGGGCGAGGATGCGCTTGAGATTGATCTCGTCGCCGGCGTGTTCGGGTAATTCCGTCGCGCCGCGAATGGCGAGTTGGATGAATTCGCCGATGGCGTTGTCGGTGCGCGGATTTAATTTGTAAAACGTCCGCTTGCCGTCGCGCCGCGATTGCACCAGCCCCGAATCCTGTAGCAGGCCGAGGTGCGTCGAGATGCGCGACTGGCCGAGCCGCGTGATCTCCTGCAGCTCGTTCACGGACAGCTCGTCCCGCTCCAGCAGCGCGACGATGCGCAGCCGTGTGGGATCGGACAAGGCCCGGAGCGATTTCAGCGTCGAGGACATATTTTTTTCCGCGCGTCAAATTATTTTGAAAAACAGTTTGACGCGCTTTAAATTAGATATATCATCTTATCCTGATACGTCAATATGACATTTGAACTAAATTATTTATGAGCAAAAATTTCATTTTCTCCTCCGAGTCCGTCGGTGAGGGCCATCCGGACAAGGTTTGCGACACCATTTCCGATTACGTGCTGGACGCCTGCCTCGCGCAGGACAAGTTCAGCCGCGTCGCCTGCGAGACTTATGCCAAGAGCAACTTCGTCGTGGTCGGCGGGGAAATCACGACAAAGGCGAAGCTCGATTTCAACGCCATCGCGCGCCAGGCCATTCGCGACATCGGTTACACGCACGACGACGACGTGTTTCACGCGGACAAGGTGCTCATCATGAACGCCATCACGTCGCAGTCGCCGGACATCAAGCAGGGCGTGGACGCGCGTGCTGCGGAAGGCAAGGGACACGCGGAGCAAGGCGCGGGCGACCAGGGATTGATGTTCGGTTATGCCACGAACGAGACGCCGGAACTCATGCCCGCCCCCATCATGTATGCGCATAGACTCGGTTGGAACCTCACAGTCATTCGCAAGAGTGGCAAAGTGAAATGGCTGCGGCCGGACGCCAAATCGCAGGTTTCCGTCCGATACGTGAACGATCAGCCCGTCGAGATCACCAACGTTGTCATCTCCACCCAGCACAGCGCGGATGTGAAGCACAAGACCATCAAGGAATTTTGCATCGAGGAAGTGATCAAGAAGGCGCTTCCCAAACGCCTGCTGACGAAAAACACCGTCTTCCTCGTCAATCCGACCGGCCGTTTCGTCGTCGGCGGACCGCAAGGCGACACCGGTTTGACCGGGCGCAAAATCATCGTGGACAGCTACGGCGGCATGGGCCGTCACGGTGGCGGCTGTTTCAGCGGCAAAGACCCGTCGAAGGTGGACCGCAGCGCGGCTTACATGGGGCGCTATGTCGCGAAAAACATCGTCGCGGCGGGCATCGCCAGCAGCGCCGAGATTCAATTCGCCTACGCCATCGGCCATCCCGACCCCGTCAGTGTTTGCATCAACACCTTCGGCACTGCGGTTGACGGCATCACGGACGAACAGATTGAGAAGGCCGTGCGCGAAGTGTTCAGCTTCAAGCCCGCGGACATCATCAAACAACTCAACCTGCTCCGCCCGATTTACCGCAAGACGACCAATTACGGTCACTTCGGGAAAAATGACCCTGACATCACGTGGGAAAAAATTGATAAGGTAAAGGAGTTGAAACGAGCGCTGAAACTTTATTGAGGATTTATGGCCAAAACAAAAAAATCCACAGCCGAGGAATCTGATTTCCATGTGAAAGATTTGTCGCTCGCCGACCTCGGCCGCCGTGAGATCGAAGTTGCCGAACAGGAAATGCCCGGCCTCATGGCCGTGCGCGCCAAATACGGCCCGAAAAAGCCGTTCAAAGGTGTCCGCATCTCCGGCTCGCTGCACATGACCATCGAGACTGCCGTGCTGATCGAGACGCTCATCGAGTTGGGCGCGTCCGTCCGCTGGGCCAGTTGCAATATTTTCAGCACGCAAGACCATGCCGCTGCGGCCATTGCCAAAGCCGGCATTCCGGTTTTTGCCTTCAAGGGCGAGTCACTGGAAGAATATTGGGAATTCACACTCGCCGCGCTCACGCACCCCGGCGACAAAGGTCCGCAACTCGTCGTGGACGATGGCGGCGACGCCACACTGCTCATTCACAAGGGCTACGAACTTGAAAACGGCAGCGACTGGGTCAACACACCAAGCGCTTCGCACGAGGAAGAAGTCATCAAAAATTTATTAAAGCGCGTGTCCAAGGAACATCCTGGTTTCTGGCACAACGTCGTGAGAGATTGGAAAGGTGTTTCAGAAGAAACGACTACCGGTGTGCATCGTCTTTACCAGATGCTCGAAGCCGGCAAACTCCTCGTGCCCGCCATCAACGTCAACGACTCCGTCACCAAGTCCAAGTTCGACAACCTCTACGGCTGCCGCGAATCCCTCGCCGACGGACTCAAGCGCGCGCTCGGCGTGATGATTGCCGGCAAAACCGCCGTCGTTTGCGGTTACGGCGACGTCGGCAAAGGCAGCTCGCACTCGCTGAGCGGCTTCGGTGCGCGCGTCATCGTCACCGAGATTGATCCCATCAACGCCCTGCAAGCCGCGATGGAAGGGTTTGAGGTCACGACCATCGAAGAAACTCTGGGCGAAGCCGACATCTACGTTACCGCCACCGGCAACTGCGACGTCATCACGCTTGAGCATATCCTGAAGATGAAAGACCAAGCCATTGTCTGCAACATCGGCCATTTTGATAACGAAATTCAGGTGGACCAGCTGAATCACGCCAAGGGCGTCAGCAAAATCAATATCAAGCCGCAAGTGGACCGATACGATTTACCCGGCGACCGCAGTATTTACCTGCTCGCCGAAGGCCGGCTGGTGAATCTCGGCTGCGCCGAAGGTCATCCGAGTTTTGTCATGTCGAATTCGTTCACGAACCAAATCCTCGCGCAGCTCGACCTTTGGAAAAACAAGGACACCTACAAAGTGGGCGTCTATCGTCTGCCCAAAAAACTGGACGAGGAAGTCGCGCGCCTGCACCTCGAAAAAATCGGCGTGAAACTCACAAAGCTGACGAAGAAGCAAGCTGACTACATCGGCGTGCCGCTTGAAGGACCTTACAAACCGGAACACTACCGGTATTGAAATTACGATTTCCGAATTTCGAATGACGAATCAAGGCGAATGGGAAACCGTTCGCCTTTTTCACTTTTCCGCAACTTGATTCCGGAGGTAATGACATGACGAAGTAGGGTTATACCCCATAGAAAAGTCCGGTCGGTCATATAGTGTTTTACAGACAGCAGGGGCAGGATTCATTTGCTGAACTGGCCCCAAGAAAAAATAAATATGAAATTATCCTTAAAACCGCATCACTTCAAACGCTACAAGGACATCGCATTGCTGTTTTGGAAATACGGCAATACCGATTTGGCCAAGGAATTTGCCAATGAGGCTGCTGGCGGTGATAAAACACTTTTGGCCGCCAAACCCGGCCAGTCCGCGCCGGAAAAATTGGCCGACGATTTGGAAAAAATGGGGCCGACATTTATCAAATTCGGCCAATTGCTTTCCAGCCGCGCCGACCTTTTGCCTGAATCCTATTTGAAGGCGCTCGCGCGTTTGCAGGACAAGGTCAAACCGTTTCCTTACGCCGAGGTGGACCAAATTGTCGCGAGCGAACTCGGCGTCCGCATCTCCAAGGCGTTCTCGTTTTTTGAAGAAAAACATCTTGCCGCCGCGTCGCTCGGACAGGTGCATCGCGCGGCCTTGCGCGACGGGCGTCCCGTCGTCGTGAAAGTGCAGCGCCCGGAAATCCGCAAACAAATTGCGGACGATTTTGAAGTGCTCGAAGGAATCGCCGACTTTTTTGACGAACATACCGACATTGGCCGCCGTTATCGTTTCGGAAAAATTCTCGCGGAATTCAAAAGTTCCATTTTGCAGGAACTGGATTATCAACGTGAAGCGTCCAATCTGACCACGCTGGCAAATAATCTGAAGGAATTTCCACACATACTCGTTCCACTGCCCGTGCTCGATTACAGTTCGCGCAGCGTGTTGACGATGGATTATGTCAGGGGAACAAAAATCACCGCGCTTAGTCCCATCGCGCAATTGGACATGAACGGCGATGTTTTGGCCGAAGAACTTTTCAAAGCGTATCTGAAACAGGTGCTGATTGACGGCTTTTTTCACGCCGATCCGCATCCGGGCAACATTTTTCTTACGGACGACGGGCGCGTGGCGTTGCTGGATTTGGGCATGACCGGGCGGGTGAATTCAAACATGCAGGAAAATTTATTGCAGTTGTTGCTGGCCATCAGCGAAGGCAACGGCGATGAAACGGTGAAAATTGTTCTGCGAATCAGCGAAACCGCGAATGAGTTTGACGAGGCGGAGTTCACCAGAAAAGCGACGGCATTTGTTTCCGAACAGCAGGACCAAACCTTGAATCACCAGGACGTGGGCAAAGCCTTGATGGACGTGGCCAGAACGGCTGCTGAAACCGGACTTTATGTTCCAACCGAATTGACCCTGCTTGGGAAAACCCTGCTGCAACTGGAGGGGGTCGGAAAAATTTTATGTCCGAATTTTAATCCCAACGCTTCTGTGCGTCGGAATGTCGCCGAAATCATGACGACCCGGATGCGCAAAGCAGCCACGCCGGGGCATTTATTGGGATCATTTCTCGAAATGAAGGATTTTGTTGGCGGCCTGCCGGGGCGCGTCAACAAGATTTTGGACGCCGTCGGCAATTCTGAATTGGAAGTAAATGTCAAAACTCCCGACGCGCGTCATTTGCTCAACGGCTTCGAAAAAATCGCCAATCGAGTCACCACCGGCATTATTCTCGCTGCGCTGATTGTCGGGGCGGCGCTGATGATGCGAATCGACTCCTCATTCCAGATTTTTGGCTACCCTGGCATCGCCATGATTTGTTTGTTGATTGCACTTGGCGGGAGTGGCTGGCTTGTCCTGGGCATTCTTTGGAAAGATTACAAGGACAAGCGCAAGCGGAAGGAGTGAATATCCCGGCGTGCCGCTTGAAGGGCCTTACAAACCGGAACACTATCGGTATTAATTGGTAGGGACGCGCCGCTGGCGCGTCCGTGAAATTCGGTCACGCGGGCCGCGTGACCCTACCTTTCTTATTCAAAACGGAAAATCGCCGGTGGATTTTGGCAGGGTCGCTTTCGGTTCAGCGATTTTTTTAGCGAAGCTGTGTTCGCGCAGGCCGGTTACTATGATTGCCTTGTCAGGTTTGGCCGGGCAGACGTGTTCGCATGCGCCGCAACCGATACACAAGTCGCCATTCAATGATGGCAGGCGGAGATTGTTACCGTAGGGAATGGTGGACACGGCTTTCGTCGGGCAATGCTCGGAACAGGCGGCGCAGTCCGTGCCGTTGGTCACCACCACGCACTGGTCGATGAATAGCTGCGCCTCGCCGATTTTCGTAAGATGTTTGGTGGCAACATCAAGCAAATCAATCGCGCCATCCGGGCAAACCTCGCCGCATCGCACGCAATCGAAGTTGCAGAAGGCAACATTGAAATCCATGCGCGGCTTCATGATTCCGAGCAGGCCATATTCCATGAAGGCTGGTTGCAACACGCCGGTCGGACATTTGCTGATGCATAAATGACAGGCCGTGCAGCGATCAATGAACCGTTCCACGCTCGCCGACCCCGGCGGACAAATAACCGGGGAAAAATTTGGGGCGGGTTTGGTTTTCCCACCGCGCAACTTTTCGCTCGCGAGCAAAACGCGGCTGATGCCCACCGTTCCGGCGATGCCCAGCATTGTTTTGGAAATGAACACGCGCCGGTGCGGGTCGCGCACCGCGTCGGGTGCGGCTTGCGGAGCGGGAGTTGAAATCGGAGCCTTTCGCGCCCAGGCAAAACGGTAGCCAATGCCATCTTTTTCGCAAACATCCACGCAGTTGTAACATGCCACGCAGCGAGAGAAATCAATTGCACTGGAATTCAGATCAATGCACTGCGCTTTGCAAACTTTCATGCACGCGGCGCATTTGCGGCAGGCGCTCTGTTTAATCTGCAATCGAAACGCCGCGTGTTGCGAGAGCCAGCCCAGCAATGTGCCGACGGGACAAACCGTATTGCAGTAAAGCCGTCCGCGCCACGCTGCCAGCACAACAACCAGCAACAGAACAAACACCGGCACCATCAGTGCGCCGGTTCCAGCCCATGACGGCACGACGCGGAAAAGTCCGTGCCAGCCGACCGTATCCGCCAAACCCACGACGGAATTGTTCGCCAGCGTGACGAGTGGCCGGAAAATGTCCGACATGATGCGGCCAAAGTTGCTGTAAGGGTCGAGCAACGACAGAGCGAAACCGCCCCAGCCGGCCACAGCGGCGATGATCGTCGCCCACAAAAATGTTTGTCTCAACTCCGTGTGCGGACGCGCATACGACGCGGGCCGGGATTTCAGCCGTTTTGTCAGGCGAATGACCACATCCTGTAAAATTCCCAGCGGACAAATTGCGGAACAATAAACACGCCCTACAGCCAGCGTGACGATGACAATGATGATGCAAGCCAGCGATAAACTCGCACCGGCGAGCAATGCGACCAGCGAAGGGACGAATTGAATTTCGCCCAGCGTGTGGCCGATTTTCCACGGAACCAGTTCCCGAAAGTCAACAAACGCCGCAGTGAGCGCGGCAAACACCGCCACCGCCACCACGACTCGCAGCCATTTCAGGAGTTTGGGCGGCACGGCTTCATGCCAGTTTGAACCGGCGGATGTCCACTTGTTCCAAGTCCATCGTGCCGAGCTTCATTTCGGCGGCGATGGCGATGTGCCGGATATCGGATGGCTGATAATTGAGCAGTTTCGCGCCGGCGGCGTCTGTCGCCACGATGTCGGTCGAGACCAGCAGTGTGCGCATGACGACCAGATCGTCCGCCGACTCCCCGCGCGGCCCGTTGCGGACCATGGGTGCGTAAGCGTCGAGGATGTTGAGTGTCGGCTTTTTGAATGTCAGCAGATCGGCGATGCACTGATGCAGGTCTGTGCGATGATAAAATTTCCGGTTCCAGACGATTCCCATCAAATTTTTCATGCACGCGGTTATCAAAGTGCCGCCGTGATGCTTGAGCGCCGGCACGTTGATGAACACGTCGCTATCGAGGACGAGCGAATGGACTTTGCCCTCTTGCAATTTCCTTCCATTGGGAATTTCGACCTGGCGGTAAAGGGTTTCGTCCTTGCCGTTGACGAGTGTCGCGCCGGTGTCCTGCGCCACCTTTTCCATGCCGCTGTTGGTATAACAGCGCTGCCACTGGTCGCATGGGTTGTCGAACATGCTCACGGACTTCGCGCCTGCGGCAAAACACATCTCCACCACCCGTTTCACCAGTTCCGGGTGCGAATTCGCACCGCGTTCCGGCGGCGAATCCCAGCCGATGTTGGGTTTCACGAGAACGGTCTGCCCCTTTTTCACGAATGCCTCCATGCCGCCGAGCGCGGCCATGGCCTTGTCCAGCATTGCCGCGCGTTCACCGTCGCGCACCGCCACGAGGATGGACTTCGCCCGGACCGGTGTGGTGGAAACGCCGGCGGTTTTTAGCGGCAAATCGGCGGCGAACAATCTTTCAAGATTGGCAAACGGCAGGCTTGCGCCGAGGGCAAACCCGGCTTTGATAAAATCACGGCGTGTTTTCATAAATGAAAAACGTTGAAAGACCGAACTGGCATTTCTTTTGGCAGACTAATCCCTTCCCGGCGCAGAACAAGGCGGTTGCTTGATTTTCGCCATTTTGGGTGAAGGAATGCCAAAATACGTTGAAATAGCCGATGGGAAAATATCCCAAAGCATCCTCGGCAAATTACAGGCGCAGAATCGCACCGAGGCGGCCGACATCGCGCGGCGGCGAAGACAATAAATTCCATTTCGATCAATTTGTGATAAGTTGCGCTGTGAAATGAGGTTGTTTACTGTCTGTTCAACATAAAAAAATGAAAGCTCCGATGCCAACCAATGAAGCCGAACGGCTCGCGGCCTTGAAGTCGTATCGCATTCTCGATACCGCGGCCGAGCAGTCTTATGACGATATCACCGCCCTGGCCGCGCATATTTGCGGGGTTCCCATTGTCATCATTTCACTGGTGGACGAATACCGGCAATGGTTCAAATCGAAGATTGGATTGGATGTGGAGCAAACGCCGCGCGAGATCGCATTTTGCGCGCATGCGATTCTTCAGAAAGAACCTTTTATCGTTATGGACGCAACGAAAGACGAGCGGTTTGCAAACAACCCGCTGGTCAAGGGGAAAACTCACATTCAGTTCTACGCGGGTTTCCCATTGATTAACCCGGAAGGACTGGCCTTGGGAACACTTTGTGCCATTGACCGTCAACCGCGTCAGCTTTCCGCCGAACAGGAAAAGGCGATGCAGGCTCTGCAGCGGCAGGTCATGGCTTTGCTGGAGTTCAGGCGGGTTTCGGCGCGCCTGGCGGATGCACTCGATAATGTCAAAATATTGCAGGAGTTGCTGCCCATCTGCGCCTGGTGCAAACGCATCCGTGATGACAAAGGATACTGGGACCAGGTTGAGGCCTACTTCCATAAAAACGCGGGCGTTGATTTTAGCCACGGTATTTGCCCGGAATGCCTGAAAAAGGTGCACGCCAAATAGCAGCCGGGCAAACGGCGACCCTCTTAACTGGTCTTGAGCCTTATTTTAATCCACGCTATCTCCTCTTCGCATTGCTTCGGCGCGGCGGGCCGCGTAATCTGCCGGCAACTTTTTCATGAAACTTCTCATCATCGGTTCGGGCGGACGCGAGCATGCGCTGGTTTGGAAACTCGCGCAGTCGCCACACGTCACGCAAATGTGGTGCGCACCGGGCAACGCCGGCATCGCCCGGGAACGGCTGGTCAAAAACGGCGCGGTGGTTGAATGCGTCGCCATCGGCGTGGAAGATTTGCCGAAACTGCTCGCGTTTGCGCTGGAAAAGAAAATCGAGCTTACTGTTGTTGGCCCGGACAATCCGCTCGCGCTCGGCATCGTGGATTTGTTCCAGAAAAACGGCTTGCGGATTTGGGGGCCGAACCAGAAAGCCGCGCAGTTCGAATCGTCCAAAGTTTTCTCGCAGCGGTTCATGGAGAAATACGGCATCCCCACTGCTAAATCGGGCGCGTTTTCGGCGGCAGGGCCTGCAAAGGCCTTTGCAGCGTCGCTCAATGGCCGTTGCGCCGTTAAAGCCGATGGACTGGCACTCGGCAAAGGCGTTTTAATTTGCGCGGGTGTTGCCGAAGCGAACAAGGCGATTGACGAAATTCTCATCGGCAAAGCCTTCGGCGCGGCGGGCACGAAAATTGTCGTTCAGGAATTTTTAGTGGGAATGGAAATTTCGCTGCACGCGCTTTGCGATGGAAAAACAGCAAAGCTCTTTCCAACTTCGCAGGACCACAAGCGCGCGCTTGATGGCGATGCAGGCTTGAACACTGGTGGTATGGGCGCGTATTCGCCGACGCCATTCCTGACCGACGCTCAACTCGCCGACGCAGCCAGAAAAATTCTCGACCCGTTCATGCGCGGCTGCGTGACGGAGGGGATTGATTTCCGCGGCATCCTCTATCCCGGCATCATGCTCACAAAATCCGGGCCGAAGGTTCTGGAATTCAATGCGCGCTTCGGCGACCCGGAAACGCAGGTCTATCTGGCGCGGCTTGAAAACGACCTCGTCGAACTGCTCGACGCGAGCGTGAACGGCACGCTCGATAAAATCGAACTGAAATGGAGTGCGACGGCGAGCGTTTGCGTGGTGATGGCCAGCGGCGGTTATCCCGGCAGTTACGTCAAAGGCAAACCAATTCTGGGCCTGGCAGAGGCGGCAAAATTACCGAATACAAAAGTTTTCCACGCCGGCACAGCAAGGGCAGGGGACCAGATCGTCACCAACGGCGGTCGCGTTCTCGGCGTGACAGCGTGGGGAAAGGATTTAAAATCCGCCCAAGCCGCCGCCTACGCCGCCGTGGAAAAAATCCACTTCGACGGCGCACATTTCCGCCGCGACATCGCGGCGAAGGCATTTCGCTGATTTCATTGCCACTTTACTTCCCTCTGTTTGTGAATCATTTTGGGCAGATGATGACACGGCGTTTTTTCAGTCTTCTCGTCCCAGCCATTGCAGTGTTGCTGGCAACGCGCGGTCTGTTGCGCGCGGAAGCGACCAACTCCGCTCCGGATTTCAAGGAAGTTTACGATTTGCTCCGCACAAATCTTCCCGGCGCGACGGATGAAACTTTGAATCGCACGGCGGTGGAAGGGCTGCTGACGCAGTTACACGGCAAAGTTTCGTTGGTCGGTGGCGCGGTGGACGGATCGGTGATTCCACAAGGCGGGTCGGCGTTGAGCAAATCAGCGATCCTTGAAAGCAATGTCGTGTATTTGCGCGCCGGTCACGTTGCTGGAAATCTCGCGAACGAATTGAGCATGGCATATCGCGCGTTGGCGGGAACAAACAAAATTGCCGGTGTCGTTTTGGATTTGCGGTTTGCCGGCGGCGACGATTACGCGGTGGCAGTGGCAGCGGCGGATTTGTTCGTGTCAAAAAAAACGCCGGTGTTGGATTGGGGCAATGGCGTTGTTGAATCAAATCCAGGCAAGGAACCCATCGCCGGGCCGCTGGTCGTGCTCGTGAATGGCGAGACAAGCGGCGCGGCGGAAACGCTGGCGGCGGTATTGCGGGAATCAGGAGCGGCTTTAATCATCGGCGGCCCGACGGCGGGAGAGGCGAAGATGTTCAAGGAATTCCCGCTGAAAAACGGTGAACGACTGCGCATCGCGACAACGCCGGTGAGATTGGGCGACGGTTCAACGATTTCGCGTCTGCAACCGGACATCATTGTGACCATTGGTCCCAAGGACGAGGGCGCATATTTCGCCGATGCTTATGCGCCGTTGTCAAAGCCGGCTGCCGATGACAACCTCAACGCCACAACGAACAGTCTTTTGCCGTTTATAGCTCGCACGAGCGAGGCGGATTTGGTGCGTGAAAAACAGAAGGACGGGAAACCCATCAGAACGCCCATGCTGCATGAAGACTTGATGCGCGTAAAAAGTAATGCCGGCAATGGCGATGAAAATTCCGCGCCGTCGCGTGCCGCCGAGCCGCAAAAACCGGTGATTCGCGATCCAGCCCTGGCACGCGCGCTGGATTTAATCAAAGGTCTCGCGGTCGCGCGCGAGTCTCATCTCTGATTTCGCCGTTGACGATTTATCGTTCGCAATTCAACTTGAGCCTTTCCGCGGCATGAAAACCATCCTGTTCGTCTGCACGGGGAATGTTTGTCGCAGTCCGATGGCCGAGGCGCTGTTTCATCGGGCGGCGCAGGGACGGGGGGAATTCCGCGTGCTATCGGCCGGGCTCGGCGCGCTGGACGGCCAGCCGCCAACGCCGCATTCGGTCGAAGCGATGCGCGAACTGGGCATTGACATTTCGGAACAACGCAGCCGGGCGCTCACAGCCGGGTTGGTGCGGGAAGCCGATTATATTTTTGGCATGACGCGCAATCACGTGGACACGATTGTGTTGTTGTATCCGCAGGCGGCGGATAAAACCTTTTTGCTGCGCGAATTTGACGAAACACTCGAACCATTTGAAAAAGACATCAACGATCCGATCGGCGGCTCCTACACGGTGTATTTGAACTGCCGCGACCAGATCGAACAAGGCATCGGGCCGCTCCTGAAATTTATGAAACAAGATGACATGACAGAGGACACGCTCCCGACTCCGACCGCACCGGCGGCAAACTTCGCGCTCGGCGCGGACCACGGCGGTTTTGAATTGAAGGAAGCGTTGAAAAAATATCTGCAATCGCGCGGAATCACCGTCGCGGATTTCGGCGCAAAGACAAAAGACCCGGAGGACGATTATCCGGATTTCGCCCAACCGGTTGCACAGGCGGTTGCCTCGGGGGAGGCGGAATTTGGCCTGCTCGTTTGCACCAGCGGCGTGGGCATTTACGTCGCCGCCAATAAAATTCCCGGCGCGCGCGCCGGCCAGGCCTTTGACGAAAAGTCCGCGGTGTTGATGCGCCATCATAATGACGTGAACGTGCTGTGTCTTGGCGGCAACACTCCCTTCGATACCGCAAAAAAAATCCTCGATGCGTTTGCGAACGCGAAATTTGAAGGCGGACGCCATGAGCGCCGCGTCAACAAACTGGATGTCCACCTCGCGCCCATGCGATTGCGCCTGCGCAATGTGGATTCCGCCGTGGCCGACGCCATCGAACACGAGCGCCTGCGTCAGCAGGAAAACATCGAATTGATCGCCAGCGAAAATTTTGTCAGCCCGGCGGTGCTGGAAGCACAGGGTTACGTGCTCACCAACAAATACGCCGAGGGTTATCCGAAAAAGCGCTGGTACGGCGGTTGTGAAAACGTGGACATCGTCGAGCAACTGGCGATTGACCGCGCGAAAAAACTGTTCGGCGCGGAACATGTTAACGTCCAGCCGCATTCCGGCAGCCAGGCGAACATGGCCGTCTATTTTGCCGTCCTGAAGCCCGGCGACAAGATGCTCACGATGGATTTGAGCCACGGCGGACATTTGACACACGGCAACAAGGCAAATTTCTCCGGCAAATTCTTTGAAATCGTCCATTACGGCGTGCGCAAGGACGACGAACGGATTGATTACGACCAGCTCGCCAAAATGGCGCGTGAACATAAACCCAGGATGATCACCGTCGGCGCCAGCGCGTATCCGCGCATCATTGATTTCCAGCGCATGGGCGAAATCGCCCGCGAAATCGGCGCGTATCTGCTCGCGGACATTGCGCACATCGCCGGCATGATTGCAGTGGGAATTCATCCCAGCCCGATTCCGCACGCGGATTTCGTGACCACCACCACGCACAAAACCTTGCGCGGGCCGCGCGGCGGACTGATTTTATGCCGGGAGAAATTCGCAAAGGAAATTGATTCCACCGTTTTCCCCGGCATTCAGGGCGGGCCGCTGGAACACGTTATTGCTGCAAAAGCAGTTTGTTTTCATGAAGCACTGCAGCCGTCATTCAAGTCGTATCAGGAGCAAATTGTTAAAAACGCAAAGGCATTGGCCGACAGCATGAAACGCAACGGCTACCGGCTTGTCAGCGGCGGCACGGACAACCATTTGATGCTCGTGGACGTGGGTGTGAAGAATTTGACCGGCAAGGAATGTCAGATTGCGCTCGACGCAGCGGGCATCACCGTCAACAAAAATACGATTCCGTTCGAGACCCGCTCGCCGTTCCAAGCCAGCGGCGTTCGGCTCGGAACACCCGCTGTCACCACGCGCGGCATGAAAGAAGCCGAAATGGCGGCCATCGCGGACATGATTTCGGAAGTACTGTCAGACATAAAGTCGCTTGACACGGCGACCAAAGTGCGTCAACGTGTGCATGAGTTGACTGCGAAGTTTCCCTTGCCGTATTGAGGTCGCGCTGCCTCGAACGCTCGGTTGACATAAATCCATTTTGAACTTTTCCGGTTGCAGACCGTTCAATGCGTGACGATCTTGCGAATCCGGCAATTGAAACCCCGGTCAATCCAACCAATTTTTAATTATGCCCAGAGTCTCAACGAGAAAGCCCAAAGCGAACCCGGCGGCGGAAACCCCGGCGGAAACTCCCGCTGTGGAATCGCCCGAATTGACCAATGGCACGGTCGAAACAGCCGTTACGCCCGAACCGTCCGGCTCCGCTGCATTGCAGCCGCCGTCCACGCCGGTCGAACTGGCCGAAGAGCCAAAAGTGGAGGAACCGAGGGAGGAAGAGCGCCGCGGCCCGCAACGCGACCGCATCGCCACGTCGCTGAACATCGCCAAGCTCCAGGCGATGCAGATGGGCGAGTTGAACCACATGGCGCGCGAACTCGGCGTGGAAAATTTCGGCACGATGCGCAAGCACGAGGTCATTTTCCACATCCTCCAGAAAAACGCCGAGCGCGCGGGCGTGCTGTTTTCCGAGGGCGTGCTCGAAATCCTGCCGGAAGGCTTCGGGTTTTTGCGGTCGCAGAGTTTCAATTATCTGCCGTGCCCGGAGGATATTTACGTTTCGCCATCGCAAATCCGCCGGTTCGATTTACAGACCGGAAATTTGATCGCCGGCCAGATCCGGCCGCCGAAGGAAAAGGAAAAATTTTTCGCGCTGCTCAAGGTCGAGGGCGTGGACGGCGAAGACCCGGACAAGGCGAAGGAAAAAACCCTTTTCGACAATCTCACGCCGCTGTTTCCGAACAAGCGGTTCATCTTGGAAACCGCCGCCGACGAGTTGAGCACACGTGTGCTCGACCTCGTGTGTCCCATCGGCAAAGGCACGCGCGGCCTCATTGTCGCGCCACCACGCACGGGCAAGACGGTGCTGATGCAGAAAATCGCCAACGCGATTCTCAAAAACAATCCCGAAACCTATCTCTTCATCCTGCTCATTGACGAGCGGCCGGAGGAAGTCACGGACATGGAACGCACCTGCAAAGGCGCGGAAGTCATCAGTTCGACGTTCGACGAGCCGCCGGAACGCCACGTGCAGGTCGCCGAAATGGTCATTGAAAAAGCGCGGCGCATGATCGAACACAAGCGCGACGTGGTGATTTTGCTCGATTCCATCACGCGCCTTGCCCGCGCCTACAACACCATTCAGCCGCACTCCGGAAAAATTCTGTCCGGCGGCGTGGACGCGAACGCATTGCACAAGCCGAAACGCTTTTTTGGCGCGGCGCGCAACATCGAAGAGGGCGGCTCGCTCACCATCATGGCGACCGCGCTCGTGGACACCGGCAGCCGCATGGATGAAGTTATTTTTGAAGAGTTCAAAGGCACGGGCAACATGGAGGTGAATCTGGACCGCGCGCTGGTGGACCGCCGGATTTTCCCTTCAATCAATATCGAACACTCCGGCACGCGCAAAGAGGAACTGCTCTACCATCCCGATGAACTCAACAAGATCGTCCTGCTGCGCCGCGCGCTCACCGGCGTGCCGCCTGTCGAAGCAATGGAACTGCTCTTGGGCAAACTGAAAAAAAACAAGACCAACATCGAATTCCTTTTGAGCATGACCGTGAGTTGATGGTTTCGCTAGTGCGAGGGCGACTTTATCAAGCTGAAGCGCAGGCTCAATTGGCGGCCATGCCCCGCCAGCAGCCAGACTGACAGCAAAAGAAGAAGGAAGTTCTCCAATAATTTGCGGCAGATGAACTCTACGCCGGCGCCACAACCGCAGTCGAATTTCACGGCGCAGAATGGAATGGCCAGCGCCGCTTGGAGAATCAAGGCGCGGTGGAACACGAGCACGGTGAATGGCACGAGCATGAATATGAGCACCAAAGCCGTTCCGCGCACGGCAACACCGGCCAGCAGCAGCAGCCCGCAAAACACTTCAAACCAGGGTAACGCCGCGGCAATCGAGTTTAAGAGCAGGGAGTTTTCCACCACGTCGTATTGCCGCACCAGTTTCAGAAAATCGACCGGGTCCAACGCCTTGTTCAACCCCAGGTAAAGAAAAGCCGCGCCCAACAGCCATCTCGCCAGAACAGTGAATGTGTCCACGGCGGCGCGTTTCCAGGATGGTGGGTTGGTGTTCATTTGTTCGCGCCGGGCTGACTCCCGCTGTTCCTCGCGCCAATCTCGATCGGCAGGCTATTGTTCGTCCATTCCGTGATTCCGCCTCCGTAGACAAAGAGCTTCTGGTTCGCAATCCCGACGTTTCGGAGCAGAATGGCTGCCGTTTCGCTGTCGTCGCAATCGCCGCCGTTGCAATAAACCACGATTTGTGCCGCCGCCCGGCAAATCGGAAGGATGGCGGCGAAGTATTTGTCCGGATGGTAGGGATCGAATTCATAGGCGCCGGCGATGTGTCCCTCCCGGTAATGCGATTCGTCGCGGGCGTCAATGAACACGACGGCGTTTTGTTTGAAGCGCGGGTCGCGAAAAAGTTTTGCCGCCTGGCTGCCGTCAACCAGTTGCAATCCATTCTTCCTCATTTCCGCAGCGAGAAGTTGCGCGGGGGAAAGCGCGGCGGGATTCGCATTCGCCGTCGCCGTGTGATTGCTCTTCACCGGGAAATAATTTCGCGTGAGGACAAGGCCTCGCGGCGAGATTTGATTGGTGGCAAATGCAACAACAGCGCCGGCAACCGCCACCAACAAGGCTTCCACAAAAACCTTTCCGGCTGCGGATGGGCGGTTCGGCGACGGACACTGGATTGAATTGTCTTTCACGCGGCTCGTGCAATCAGCGTGGACGATGTCATCCCCAAGGAGCAATCACTTTTCTTTCCGTGTCCACACATTAAATCCGCCGGCTTGCTGTGCCTGTTCAAAATCGGTAAGACACATCCATGTTCCTTGGGCGGTTCATCAAAATTTTCACGTCTCTGCGGCTGACTGTTGTCCTCCTCATGCTGGCCATGGCGCTGGTGTTCGCCGGCACGCTCGCCGAGGTGCATCTGGGACTTTACAGGGCGCAGAGTGAATTTTTCCGCAGCTTTTTCATTTACTGGCAGCCGCAACATCTGGCGTGGAAAATCCCCGTTTTTCCCGGCGGCTATCTCATTGGGGTGTTGCTGCTCATCAATCTCGTCGCGGCGCATTCCAGCCGGTTCAAATTCAGCCGTGAAAAAATCGGCATCTGGATGATTCACACCGGGCTGATTTTGTTGCTCGCCGGCCAGCTTTTCACGGACATGTTCGCGGTCGAAAGCCGGATGCACCTGCGCGTCGGTGAAACTAAAAATTATTCCGAATCCACTCGTGCATATGAACTTCAACTCCGGCCGGAGCGTTTTTATCTGCCGTTCAGCCTGCGCCTGCTCGAATTCAAGCACGACGTTTACAATGGCACGGACATCCCGAAGAATTATTCCAGCCGTTTATTGCTCAACCGCCCGGACACCGGCGAACATCGCGAAGTGCTGATTTACATGAACAATCCGCTGCGTTGCGCGGGCTGGACATTTTATCAGGCCGGCTTTGACGCGGACGATCAGGGCACAATTCTTCAAGTGGTAAAAAATCCCGGCTGGCTCACGCCATATCTGGCGTGTGGATTGATCACAATGGGGCTGATCGTGCAATTCCTGTCGCACTTGATTCCATTTTTGAAACGGAGGGCGGAATGAATTTACGATTGAATTGGAACGCCGGTCTCCGGCACGGCGCGAAGCAAAATGCCCACTTGAAACATGCCGGGCCGGAGGCCGGCGCTCCATCCGACCATGAAAAAGTGGATTCCATGGATTTTTGTCGTCGTGTTTGCCGCATGGACAATCGTATCCCTGTGGCAAAAACCGGAAACCGGCTTCCACATGCGCGAGTTCGGCCGGTTGCCAGTGCTGCTTGGCGGGCGCATCCAGCCCATGGATTCCGTGGCGCGCAGCACGCTGTTGCAAATCCGCGCGCGGCAAAACGCCGGGCAGATAAGCGCCACCGCCTGGCTGATGGAAACGATGATGAACCCCGACGCCGCGGACAAGCTGGACGTTTTCCGCATTGATAATCTGGAATTGCTCAACATGCTTCGGTTGCCGGAGCGACAGAAGTATTATTCCTTCAACCAAATCCAGCCGCACCTCGACGACATTTCCTGGCAGGCGCAACACATCAACAACATCGAAGACGCCGGCCACACGGCGTTCGAACGCCAGTTGTTGAAACTCGCCAACGCGCTGGAGATTTATCAACGGTTGCAGTTGAGCTTGTGTCCGCCGGGCACGGAAAATTTCACGGCGCAACTGGCGGCGTATAAACAGGCCGTTCCTGCAGGCATCGCCGCGGTCCAGGCGCGTGAAGCAGGCAAAAGTTACGACGCAGCGGCGCTCAACCGGCTGCTCGACTTTCTCGCCGGTTACAACGAACTGTCACAATCCGCCTATCTGCTTGTCGTGCCGCCAATCCCGCAAAGTGGGACCCAGGCGCGCGATGATTGGCAAAACATCGGCGCCAGCCTGATGAACATTGTTCACGGCGGCGACCTTCAGCTGGCGGTGAAAGATTACGCTGCGATGGCCACAGCCTGCCGGCAAAACCGGCCTGATGATTTTAATCAGGCGCTCGATGATTACCGCCGCTGGCTCGGCGAACGGTTTGTGCCGGAAACCCGGCAGGGCGCGCAGGAATTTTTCTTCAACGAATTCCAGCCGTTTTACAAGGCCATGGTAATTTACGTAACGGCGTTTTTGCTGGCGATCATCGCCCTGTTGACGTTTGCGCTCGCGCCCAATTTGTCCGAAACCCTGCGGCGCTCGGCGTTCTGGCTGGTCGTGCTCGGCGGCGTCATTCACACGTTCGGCCTGCTGTTTCGCATGTGGCTTGAAGGCCGGCCGCCCGTGACGAATTTGTATTCATCGGCCATTTTCATCGGCTGGGGCTGCGTCGTTTTGGGAATTGTTTTGGAACGCGTTTTTGCCGTCGGTCTGGGCAGCGCGGTGGCGTCGTTCGCCGGTTTTGTCACGCTGGTCATCGCGCACAATCTTTCAATGGGCGGCGAGACGATGGAAATGCTGCCCGCGGTGCTGAACACAAACTTCTGGCTGACGACGCATGTTGTCGTTGTCACGCTCGGCTATGCTTCGACGTTCATGGCGGGCCTGCTCGGCATCGCGTATGTGTTGCTTGGCTTGTTCACGCCGCTGTTGAAACACAAGCCGGGCCGGATGGAACTGGGCGAAGTGCTGGCGAAAATGGTTTACGGCATTGTCTGTTTCGCCACGTTGTTCAGTTTCACCGGCACGGTGCTCGGCGGCATCTGGGCCGATCAATCCTGGGGCCGGTTTTGGGGCTGGGACCCGAAGGAAAATGGCGCGCTGCTCATCGTGCTATGGAACGCGGCCATCCTGCATGCGCGCTGGGGCGGCATGATCCGTGAACGCGGCCTGATGAACATGGCCGTCTTCGGCAACATTGTAACGAGCTGGTCGTGGTTCGGCGTGAACATGCTCGGCATCGGGTTGCACAGCTACGGTTTCACGGACGCGGCATTCAAATGGCTGGTGTTCTTCGTCGTGAGCCAGATTGGTTTGATACTTCTCGGCCTGCTGCCGTTGAACCTGTGGAAAAGTTTTCGGCCCGAAAACCGGAGTTAAACAGGGCGCCAGGTTCCAATTCGGCACAACTCCAGTTTCTAGGGTGTGCGCGCCACAACAATCGTAAGTCTTACCCCACCCAATTGAGCCACTGCCCGGAATTCATTTGTCGGACTGGCGTCCGCGATGTAGTTTATGAAGTCCGGCCCGGACAAAAATGATGGCCGGTTGATATTTTCGGCGAAAACCATGCACGAATTATCCATCATGCAAAGCGCGCTGATCCAGGTGCTCGAACAGACCCGGCAAGCCAGGGCCACACGCGTGTATTCTATTCGCCTGCGAATCGGCACCTTGAGCGGTGTGGTTCCTGAAGCGTTGCAATTCGCCTTTGAAGTCCTCGCCGACGGCACGCCCGCCAAAGGTGCAAAATTGATCATCGAAGATGTACCGGCGCGGTTTTGGTGCGCCGCGTGCAAGCACGAATTTAAGGCGACCCGGATGTTTGCCGAATGTCCCGATTGCCGCCGTCCCAGCGCGGAACTTCGCGCCGGGCGTGAAATGGAACTGACTTCCATGGAGGTTGACTGATGTGCAAGGAATGCGGATGCGGATTGCCCGGAGAAAATCCGGTGGGCATTGATGCTCATCAC
>Ga0187873_1000650_pt1 | contig 33563 bp, 33 predicted proteins | sample June2016WEW_16_1_2_FD_133012 | JGI IMG/M metagenome (GOLD analysis project Ga0187873, IMG submission 133012) | Peatland microbial communities from SPRUCE experiment site at the Marcell Experimental Forest, Minnesota, USA - June2016WEW_16_100 | ecosystem: Environmental > Terrestrial > Soil >...
ATTCCAAATAGCTTTGCAATCCCTGCGCTCGGCTTAGTTCAACTAAGGATTATGTGGCGGCTACCGACTCTACAACATAGCTGGCTTGCTGATTGCCGCGCCACATCAATCCTTAATTCATTAGGAGAGGTATCAACAATTTCAAAACTGTATGAATTTACGTATGGTGAAGTTTTGCGTAAGGCGCAGACGATTGATGTCACATGGTTTAATTCCAGAAAATATCCCAACTCGTTTTTTGAAATAGAACATTCGACAAATATTTATAATTCCTTGCTCAAGTTCGTTGAATTCCAAGATTTCAGAATCAGTTTCTATATTGTGGCAGACAACCTGCGGCGAACGGAATTTGAAACCAAAATATCTCTAAATGCTTTTGTACCGATTAAACCCTTTGTAAAATTCTTGGACTATGATGCTGTTTCAGAACTTCATACTAAGATCTCTGCCAGTGTGCTTGCAGAGCAAGCCATGCTACTATAAGCGAGATGTACTATACTGCTGGAAGATTTGTACACATTTTTGGATGATGTTACTTTAGCTTGTTGTGATGTTGAAAGTGGGATATATGCAAAGAGAATATTATTCCGATTCGATAGTTAATTTTCGGGAATCTTCACCAAACGAGATACTTGGCATCCTCGCCAAGAATAATGAATTTCCTCTCGAACAAACCCAGCGTGATGCTTGGTTGGAAGAAATCAATATTTTACAAAAGGTGTTATTGCATTTTGAGGGGGCGATATATTTTGAATATTCTATTCCGCGCATGGGGAAACGGATTGACGTTGTTCTTCTTATCGGACCGGCTATCTTTATTCTTGAATTCAAAATAGGCGAAAAAGAATTCTTATCTTATGCCATTGATCAGGTTTGGGATTATGCCTTAGATTTAAAGAACTTCCATGAATCGAGCCACGAGCATTTGATTGCACCCATACTGATTGCCACTAAAGCTAAAAGCGTTCTCCCAGTTGTTTCTGCAACGTTACAAAATGACAAATTGCTCTTTCCCATAAAATGTAACGTGGAATTGCTTGATCAAGTAATTACCAATGTTCTACTCCTTACAGAAGATATCTACATAGACAGCACAGAATGGGAACGTGGTAGGTATTCTCCTACCCCCACAATTATCGAAGCAGCGATGGCGTTATATAACGGTCATTCAGTGAGTGATATCTCTCATAGAGATGGAAGTGCCATCAACCTAAGTGACACCTCTGATGCAATTTCAGAGATTATTCGTTTTTCAAAGGAAAGATCTCAAAAATCCATTTGCTTTGTAACAGGTGTCCCAGGTGCAGGGAAGACCCTTGTTGGCCTCAACATCGCAACTACCCATATAAACAAAAATACTGACCTTTACAGTGTTTTTCTTTCAGGGAATGGGCCACTCGTTGCAATATTGCGCGAAGCACTGGCTAGGGATAAAGTCCAGCACGAAAAAGAACTTGGGCACAAGATTAAGAAAAACGAGGCAATGATTCCGGTTAAGGCATTCATTCAAAATGTCCACAATTTCCGAGATGAATGCCTGGTTGATTCTCAAAAGCCTCCTATCGAACATGCAGCACTATTTGATGAAGCACAACGGGCATGGAATTTGCAACAAACAGCAAATTTCATGCTACGAAGAAAGAACACACCCCAATTCAAAATATCAGAGCCAGAATTCCTTATCTCATGCCTTGATCGACATTCAGATTGGGCTGTGGTCGTCTGTCTGGTTGGCGGCGGCCAGGAAATAAATACAGGGGAAGCTGGAATCAGCGAATGGATTGAAGCTTTAAATCGTTCATATCCAGATTGGCATATTTATATATCCTCCCGTCTTACCGATAATGAATATGGAGCAGGAAAAATCTTGGAAGAAATAAAATCGCGTTCTAATATCATATATAAAGATGAATTGCATCTTGCTGTCTCAATGCGCTCATTTCGCGCCGAGAATGTCTCTCTATTAGTCAAGCAATTACTTGACCTGAAAATTAATGAGGCGCGCACAACATTGGCAAATGTGGACAGTAAATATCCAATAGTCATCACACGAGATCTTTCCAAGGCAAAACAATGGCTTAAGCAGCAAGCAAGAGGCACAGAGCGATATGGAATTGTGGTTTCTTCTCAGGCGCAGCGATTAAAACCATACGCTATAGATGTAAAATCGCCTATAAATCCAATTCATTGGTTCTTAGACGGAAAAGAAGATGTACGTTCGTCGTATTATCTGGAGGATGTTGCTACTGAATTTCAAGTCCAAGGGCTCGAACTTGATTGGGCATGTGTTACATGGGATGCTGACTTCCGATATACAAAAAATGGTTGGGGACACTGGTCTTTTGTCGGTGATCATTGGAATCATATAAAGAAGCAGGACCGGCAAACCTTTCTAAAAAATGCCTACCGTGTACTCCTAACCCGTGCCAGACAAGGAATGGTTATTGTCGTTCCACAAGGTAGTTCGGAAGATTTGACGCGAAAAGATGTATTTTATACTCCCACGTTTGAATACCTACAGACTATTGGATTCAGAGTGATTTAAACCAAAAATCAAATTTAATATTTTGGCCAAACTTCTTAAGGCAGCGTCCCTCTTAGTTATATACCGTCTCCAAATTGCACCCCGTAGTTGTGCAGCGGAAAAGACTCTGGTGTTATACCAAAAGGAATATTTCTATGCCTGCAGCTCAGTGCGGACGAAGGGATAAGAAGGAATTATTAAGGCTTTTGTCTGATCTGCGGACAGTTAGATGGTGTAGAGATTAGATTGTGTGCAAAGAAGCTAACAGATGATGGAGGCAGGCGGGTGCATTGAAAAATTACTTCTCCAGATTAACTGCCGCGCCTGAATCGTAATTCTCATTTCCTAATTTGTACTTCCCCTTTGACTCGAACATGCTCAATTGCTGTATAACTTGATCTCCTTCCTTGACAAACACACGCGGGACGAGGCCATCATCGCTCAATCCATCCAGAGTTGTAATTGTATTCTGGACTTCACGGACGCAATGACCCATATTGGAACGAATTTCAGCACCGTTGTAGCGAAGCACCTGCCAGCCTTTTTGAGCCAACTGGTTGTTGCGTTCGTTATCGATTTTTATTCGGTCTTTTTGGGTATGATATGCATCGCCATCTGTTTCAAGGTCGATGAAGCCAGCATTGCAGAAAATGGCAAAATCCAGATAATAATTTCGTTCTTCAATGGGGAGCAGCCATTGCCGTTCCGCTTTAATATCCAATTCTTTCAATTCAACCCACATCAAATCTTCGAGTGGACTATCGTTGAATAAATCATTGATCAGTGTAGCAGACTCAAACTTAGTCAAAGTGGTTGGTACAAAACTCAAGCGACGCGGGCGATAACTCAGAATGGGTTTGTCCAATCTTTTCAATTCCTTTAACCGAACTTTGTAATACAGCCAATCTGATTTAGAGCTTTCAATCAGGTTTGGGAATAACTCGCGATATGGAACGACTTCGTACCCTTCGATCTCCCCATAATATTGGACACGGTAGGCTTCCTTACCAAACACTTTGCCTTGATAGAAGCACAACCAATGTGTATTTTGGAAACTCCTGGGGGCGTGATCAACCGGGATATGGTACCAGCCATCTTCTTGCAATATGGTGAGGGAAATTTTGTACTTAAAAATGGCCAGCAACATTTCGTTATCTTGAGAATCTGGTTTTTCCATGGCTGGTTATCCGGCTTTTTTCTGCGTTTCACATAATTTATTAAGTTTATAAGTGATCTTATTTCGCTCTTCTTGAGAAAGCTTTTCAGACTGCCAGATATTGCCCAATTCATCTGGTAGATGATTGAATAACCAGACAGATGTGGATGGGTTTTCGACAAATAAAGGGCTTTCTTCGTTCACCCAAACAACAGCGGGATTCACCCAAGTATCTAGATGGTCTGCCCGCAGGAAATTTCCCAGACGAGTGGCATTGTCCTTTGCCTGACTGCTCGGATTTGCAAAAGCGGTTTTCCATTTACCACCCTGCCGGTATTCCCAAGTCTCTCCGATGTTTCGATAATCGCCATGAAGATTTTTAACTTCAAGAACCCAAACTCCGGGCGGCCCTACCAAGACAATATCCAGGTCGCCTTTTTTTCCGACCGGGGAGAATTACATTTCTGAATAGCGACCAATTCCCGTCCAAAGCCTGCACAACCATTTGGACAGTTCGCTCTTCTCCTTCTTCGCCGAGCCGGAATAATTCAATTTGCTTATCAAACCTTTTACCTATCTGGTCTGGTATGAAAACTAACAACCCAACCACCAAGAGTGTTAATAATAACGCAATAACGACCACAAGAAGACCCATTGGAGTTAATGCCAAGGAAGATATAGAATAGCTATTCTGATGTGGTGTTAGACCATTGATGAACAGAATCCCCATTATTGTAAGTAAGATACCTAAACACAGGCCGAATATTAATCCCTCAATGAGGGCAAGGTTATATTGTATTTTTTCTGAATATGTTCTTCCGCTTGAAACAGTTTTGACAAACCCTACCGGCGGGGCAGGTTCTTTAACAAGCCGCTCAAACCGCACTAGCGCTAACGCAATAGCCGCCTGCCTGACTTTCTCATCATAGGCATTATCAATGGCATATCCCAAATCCTTGATGGAAAGCTGCTGCGACTGCACCAAAACTCCCATAGGTTGACCATTATACGGAGAAAAAGGCCATTTTGTGGCACACGCTCGATCCAGGCGCATCCCGATTTCGAAATGCGATTGTTGAGAGGTGTTTGAAACATTTTGTTTTTCCAATGCCTGCTCAATTGGCTTTTCGGTATCTAGAAGTACCTTTGCAGCCTGCTGTAATTTTGAATTATAGGCCCACTGGGCCGCCCACTCCAACCTATCTTTTGTAAGATAACCTTCTTCCAGCAACTTTCCCAACGGACGAGGATTGTTCCGCAACCATAGAACATTTCGAGCTTCTTCAGGATTCATGTTTTTTCCTCATTAATCTTAGTAGTAGTTCGTCAATCCAATCAGACAAAACTAAGGTTGAAAAACAATCATTCGATGCCAATCAAAAAAATTTTTGATGAAAATATTGTACAACTAAAACTGTCTTCTGACACATGCTTGCGATTATGTAATGTAAACCAGCCCCAGCAGCCTGCGGCTTGCGCCTGCCGGGGGCCGGGGGCGGGGCCGGCCGCAGCCGCGGGAATTTACACCATTTTTACAAGCCGGTCACCGGGCCGTAATGCCGCCTGGGTATAATGAGGATAATACAATTCGAAAGGAGTAATAATTATGAATGGACTCGGTTTATTGGCGGCGATCCTGACTCAATTGCCGGTGTACCTGGTCTGGCTGGTGGGCGTGATCCTGGCGCTGGTTGGCTGGAAGAAACATCCGTCCGTCTCCCTGGTGGCGCTGATCGGCTTCGTGATCCTGGTCCTGCTGGCATTGTTCACCCAGATTACCACGGTGCGGCACGGCGTGAACTGGAGCCAGGCTGGAATTGCCTTCCTGGAGGCATTGATCCGGGCGGGCGCCTGGGGGCTGGTGCTGGCGGCGATCTTTGGGTGGAGGAAATGAGGGGGGAGAGGAATTCGGAGGGGAAAGGATTTTAACACAAAGGCCACAAAGGGTCACTAAGAAAAAATAATACTCTGTTCCTTCGTGTTACTTAGTGCCCTTCGTGGTAAAAAGCAACCTGGACGAATAGGAAAAGAAAAGATATCAGCGCGATTCCGCGGGAGAGCACCGCGGAACAGGCGGCCACCAGGGATCACGAAGGAAATATCATTTTCAGGAACAGACTTTGATCTCCCTTGACAAATATACGTCAATGGCGTATATTCTTTGGGTGGAATACCATGGTCATTATTGAGACATCCATTTTTACTCGGCGGGTGATGGAACTCCTGCCGGACGAAGAATATCGCCTCCTCCAGGCTACATTGGTAGACCGGCCGGATGCCGGACCTGTCATACCAGGCAGTGCAGGTCTGCGAAAAATCCGCTGGAGCGCCTCTGGCCATGGGAAACGCGGCGGCGCACGCATCATCTATTATTGGGCTGTCGCGCAGGATCGTATCCTGATGTTGTTCATTTATGCAAAAAACGAAAGTGCTGATCTCACTCCTGGCCAGATAAAAACGCTCAGGCAAATTGTGGAAAAGGAATATCCATGAAAGACGAATTGTTCAACGAACTTTTGGAAAGCGTACGCGAAGGCGGATCCATATTGCGCGGAGAAAAACGCCCTACGCGCACTTTCAGCATGGAAAAACCGGACCACGCAGACGTGCAACAAATCCGGGCGAACTACCATCTATCTCAAAGCGAATTTGCCACATTACTGGGTATCAGTCGCGCCACTTTGCAGAATTGGGAGCAGGGCCGCCGCATTCCACAAGGCCCCGCACGGGTATTGTTACAGGTGGCTTCCAAACACCCCGATGCAGTTTGGGATGTTGTTCATCCTAAAAAATCGCAGCTGGCCAATAAAAGGGCCGCCAGAAAAACGATCGAATGACGTAGAAAAGGCGTTTCTCTGCGAGACATGGGCTGGTTCCTATCCAGGGGCTGCGGGTTCCTTGGACGCTGCTTCACAGCAAAACGATAGGCGTTTTCTGGCGTGACGACAAAAGTCTGCACCGGTTTGTAGGCTTCAAAGGCGCGAGAATGTGGTTTTTTCTGCCCAGGGGTCTTAAAAAGACTGTAAAAAATGTCAATGGATTGAATAGATTTATATTAAAATATTGAACGAGATTGGCAGGCAGGATATTCCCGGCCTCCCACCCGTGTTTTAGAAAGGCTTTCCTGCACCCTGAATGATTAAGACTTCCGAAGTTTTCCGCGCAGCGCCCCGGTGGGGGTAAAACTTCGGAAGTCTTTTTGCTTCCTCCCTTGACAAATCAGAACAAAAGTTCTAATATTAGCCTGCCTGGCAACAACCCCGACGCCTCAGTATTCAGCTTTCAGCTATCGGCAACCTGATCACAATAATGTCCGCCTCCCTATTCTCCCTTCTCTTTTCTCTTCACCTTCCATTCGTTCCTCCTTTCGTTCCTCGGAAACAAATGATGTCCCAGTCAGAAAATGCTCCTTCCTCCAATCTTCACTCATCAATCGTCAATTCCAAATTCACTTATTCGTTCCTCCTTTCGTTTCCTAGAAACGAATACTGCTAATGCAAACAACCTCCTTGCCGGGTACTTTCCGTAACCTGCGCATTATGGTATCATCCTGGCACTACAGGTAAACCGCATGGATGACAAAATAACCATCATCGAAGGTCCACCCCCCGTTTTCGAACAAGTCCAGGATGGCTGGGCGCTGGGTCTCGGCGAAGGGCCGAACCTGCCGCTCACCCTGCTGACCCGCCTGCGCACGTTCAACGGCCCGGCGCTGGTGGAACGCTGCTACCGGCGCTGGCGCTCCAACCAGACCATTCACCTGGAGTACCGCAACGACCTCGGCCTGGAGGAACAGGCCCCCATCATGGCGGCGCGCTCGGTCGAAACAGACGATGGGCATGTACTCCTGCTGTGGGTCCAGCTGGATCCGCAAAAGGTCAAGCTCGAGCTCGACTCGGGCGAGGATGAAGAGCCGGGCGATCAGGACAATCCTAATTAACGAGAATAATGGTCCGGATGCCCGGGCCATTATTCTTCGATTGTGAGTTTTGTCACATTAATCATACGTGAGAATGGTTTTCGTCATATTGACTTTGCATGCTTAATCGTGTATCTTAGGTTGTAAGACAATTGAATGGAATTGCCTATGCAGAAAATATTTTCCATGGAAGAAGCGAACTAAAGCGGGCCTCCCTCCGGGGTGCCCGCTTATCTTTTCACTTCTATTCCCTATCATCTCCATGAAGCGGGGGGACGGGGGGAACCCCCACCCTTCCAGCACAGCGTGAGACGATACCCATTTTCAATCCTAAAAGGAGATAAATTATGGCAGGTGTAAATGAATTCGAAATGGCACAGAAGCAGTTTGACCGGGTGGCCGGACAGCTCAAGCTGGACCCGCAGATCGCCGAGGTGCTGCGCTGGCCGCTGCGTGAGTTCACCTTCCGCATCCCGGTGCGCATGGACGATGGAACGCTGAAGGTGTTCACAGGCTTCCGCGTACAGCATAACGATGCGCGCGGCCCCCACAAGGGCGGCATACGCTTCCACCCGGCCGAGACCTTGGACACCGTGCGCGGCCTGTCCATGTGGATGACCTGGAAGTGCGCCGTTGCCGATATCCCGCTGGGCGGCGGCAAGGGCGGCGTCATCGTGGACCCGGCCACGCTTTCCGTCGATGAGAAGGAACGCCTGTGCCGCGGCTGGGTCAGGCAGATGTGGAAGAACATCGGCCCGCGCCAGGATGTGCCAGCCCCGGATGTTTACACCACCCCGCAGATGATGAGCTGGATGATGGATGAGTATTCCAGGCTGGTCGGCAAGTACACCCCCGGCGTGTTCACCGGCAAGCCGATCGAAGGCGGCGGCTCGGAAGGCCGCACCGAGGCCACCGGTTACGGCGTCGTCTACACGGTCCGGGAAGCCATGCAACACCTGGGGATGGATTCGAAGAAATGCGTGGCTGCCTTGCAGGGCTTTGGCAACGTGGCGCAATATGCCGCCATCGCCTTCATCGAAATGCTGGGCGGCAAAATAGCCTGTGTCTCCTGCTGGGACCACATCGATAAGAAAGCCTACACCTACAGCCATCCGAATGGCGTGGATCCGCACTTCCTGATGACCATCATCAACGAATATAGCGAAATCAACCGGGAAAAGGCCATCAAGGCCGGTTACGTCGTCGAAGACGGCGATGTCTGGATCACCAAGGATGTGGATGTGCTGATCCCGGCTGCGCTGAGCGGGCAGATCAACGCCGAAAACGTCGGGAAGATCTCCAAGCGTGTCAAGATCGTCGCCGAAGGCGCCAACGGCCCGACCACCCCGGAAGCCGACGAATATTTCAAGACGCACAACATCTTCGACATCCCGGATTTCCTGTGCAATGCCGGCGGCGTGACCTGCTCTTACTTCGAAAGCGTCCAGAACGATATGAACTTCTACTGGACCAAGAAGGAAGTGCTGGAAAAACTCGACATCAAGATGACCCAGGCCTTCCACGGCGTATTGAATATGTCGCTCAAGCAGAAAGTCTATATGCGCGACGCAGCCTACATGGTGGCAATAGACCGGGTGGTCAAAGCCATGCAATTACGCGGCTGGGTGTAACTTTCTTCAAGAAATTCAGGAAGAGTTCTCATTTTGAATGTGTACGGCTTCGCCGCACACATTCAAAATGCGGTTCTTCCCAGATTTTTAGATAGACACTAAAATCAAAGACGCCAGGCATATCCTGGCTTCTTTGTTGTTGTATAATAAGCCTGGAAGAACGAGAGCGAGGATGCAACCATGAGTTTTCCAGAAGAAGAACCACCCAGGCCAATCGAGCCGGCCGCTTCCGAAGAAGAGCCCATCCCGGCTGAGCCGGCCCCTTCCGAAGAAACTCCCTCCGAGGAAGTGGTATTTTCCGAAGAACCCAACCTGCCCGAGGATTTCACCCCGCTTGACAGGACCAGTCGCAGGGCACGCGCCCGCCGCAGGCGCGCCAACCGCACGTTGGTAATGCCCGACGCAGAAGAGCGGGCTGCCATCCTGGATGGCCTGGCCCGTCGGTCCATTCCATCCTTTGAATTTTTCGTGTTTGCCGTTCTGTGCGGAGCCGTCCTGGGCGCCGCCTATTTGATGGATTCGCCGGCCGTGCTCCTGCTGGGGATCCTGCTCGCTCCGCTGTTGACCCCCTGGGTGGGCATGGTACTGGCCGTCCAGACCGGTTCCTGGCGCTTCTTCTTCCTGACGCTGGGAGGGGTGCTGGAGGCCAGCCTGCTGGTGTTCCTGACCGGGGCACTGGCCGGCTGGGTCGGGCGCCTGTGGCTGCATTTACCACTTACCCAGGCCAGCTATCATTCCCATCTATGGTGGCCGGATTTATTCCTGTTGGCCTTGGGAGCGATCCTGCTGACGATTTCATTTGTCCGTTCCGAGAACAGACCGGTCCTGCCGAGCATCATGCTGGCCTATGGGTTATTCATGCCGCTCAGCGCGGGCGGGATTGGGTTGGGGATAGGCTCCGCAACCCTCTGGCCGGATGGAGCGGAGGTTTTCCTGGTTCACCTGGCGTTGGCCGGGCTGGTGGGAGTCATCACCTTGGCTGTAATGCGCTTCAAACCGCTGAAAGCGGGTGGGTATTTCCTGCCCATTTTCATTTGGTTGCTTTGCCTGGCTGGGTTGGTTTATTTTACCGGTTTGCCCAGGGTCATCCGGAATGAAATCCTTGCCGCCCGCCCGACGATTGTGCGGATTCCCACTGCTGTGGTTTTCGTGCCGTACGACTCCCCAACCAGCACTGATACGCCAACCGCCACAGCCACTTTCACCCCGTCGGACACACCCTCGCCGACCGCCACCGCCAGCCCTACGCCGGCCTACGCTGTCATCAAGGCCTCCACCGGTGGCGGGGCATATATCCGTTCCGTTCCGGCTGGTGGGAATGCGCTGGCCGTTTTACTTAACGGTACCCTTGTCCAAGTAATGCCGGAAATTCAAACTGCCGGCGGCTTTTCCTGGGCGCATGTCCGGTGGAACAATATGGATGGCTGGGTGATGACAACCGTTCTCCTGGCAACCACAGAGACGCCCCCGCCGACCACGCTGACACTGACACCGACCCCCTGATATCTTTGGTCGTTTGGGAATTGCCTTGATTAAGGGAATGATTTGGGGGTGTACCCCCGATTGCTTGCCCCGACGATTCCCAAAGAACCATATCCTTTTTTTCTAGGAGTTACCCTTGACCATCCATTTTGGTACGGACGGCTGGCGCGCCGTTATTTCGGACACCTTCACTTTCACCAACCTGCGCATGCTCAGCCAGGCCATTGCGGATGCGGTGGCATCCGAATCCTGGGATAAAACCGGCAAGGACGGCCAGGCGCCCGACCCGAAGAAATTTGTGGTTGGCTTCGATACACGCTTCCTCTCTGACCGGTACGCCGGGGATGTGGCGCGCGTCCTGGCTGCCAATGGCTTTATCGTTTATCTGGCGCATTCAGACGCGCCTACGCCCGCCATCTCCTATGCGGTAAAAAATCTGCATGCCATCGCCGGGGTGATGATCACCGCATCCCATAATGCCCCGCGCTACAACGGCGTCAAGCTCAAGGCGGCTTATGGTGGATCAGCCTCGAACGAACAGTGCCACCGGGTGGAAGTTTATCTCAATGATAATGAGGAACGCGCCCGCGGCCCGAACCTGATGGATTTCGATGTGGCGCGGGAAAGAGGCCTGATCCAAAAATTCAATCCCCTGCCGGCATATTTCGAGCATTTGCGAACGCTGATCAACAGCGATGTTATAGCCGAAAACCCGCAATGTTTTGTGGTGGATTCCATGTACGGTTCGGGACGCGGCGTCATTAAAGCCTTTTTACAAGGGACAGGCTGTGAGATCACCGAGATCCGCGGCGAAATGAACCCGGGCTTTGGCAACATCCACCCCGAACCAATTGCCAAATACCTGGGTGCGCTGGCCGGCGCGATCGGCGCAGGGATGGGCAATTTTGGCGTTACCACCGACGGGGATGCAGACCGCATCGGAGCCATGGATGAGCATAGCAACTTCGTAGACCCGCATAAAATTATGGCACTCGCCTTGCAATACCTGGTGGAAAAACGCGGCTGGACCGGCGCAGTAGTGCGGACAGTCTCCACCACGCGCATGATAGACCGTTTGTGCCAGCGCTATGGTTTGGAGCTCTATGAGACGCCGGTGGGCTTTAACCATATCGCCGACCATATGATGACTCAGGATGTGCTGATCGGCGGTGAAGAATCGGGCGGCATTTCATTTAAAGGACATATCCCTGAAGGGGACGGCCCGATCATGGGATTATTATTGATCGAGATCATCGCCGCGGCGCACAAATCCCTGCATGACCTGGTGGAAGACTTGCTGGCAGATGTTGGTCCGGCCTTTTACGAACGGACCGACTTGCGCCTGCAGCATCCGGTTGCAAAATCGGACATGACCGATTTCCTGATCAAACAGGCTCCGGCGGAGATTGGCGGCCAGAAGGTGGCAACGATTAGCAATGTTGACGGCGTCAAGTACATCATGACCGACGATTCCTGGCTGCTTATCCGGCCCTCCGGCACCGAGCCGGTGCTGCGCGTGTATGCCGAGGGCCGCAGCAGGGAAATGGTTAAAGCCTTGCTCGGATACGGGCAAACAGTGGCTGCCAGCGTAACGTAATTCAAGACTAAATAAAATTAAAAAGCGTGAACCCGTTTGGGCGGGTTCACGCGAATACAACCGGTAGGGATACGAAACGTATCCCTACAATAGTGTTTTTGTCCCGGTTATTTTCTGGATGGAGCGTTACGCAGGCGCCGTGCCAGGAAAATTACCACTATAAGCGCCAGGGCCAGGATAATCAAACCGGGCAAGCCCAGCTGATCAAAGAAGCCAGTCCTGGGCATCGCAGCCGCCGGCGTTCCAATCCCAGGCAATGCATACATCACTGCCGTGGAGGTCAGTTGTGCCGCCAATTGAGTCTGCATTGAAATCAGGGTAGCAGGGTAAGTGGTGGGAGTTGCCATTGGGGTGTCTGTACTCAACGCGATCACCGCGGTCGGGCTGTTGAGCGGTGCAATGGTGGGTACAGGGGTGGCCGTGGGTATTTCGGTTGGCAACGAGGTCGGCGTCCACAGGGCAGCCTGCGCGGTGGAAGTCATCTGTGCGACGACCTGCGCATTTCCAGACTGGATGGCTGCTTGGGTGGCTTTTTGTGAAGCGGTGTGACTTGGCAGGTACCATAGTGCGTAAACTGCGCCACACACCAGCGTCAGAAAGATCAGGGCCGCAAAAACACCTCCCACGATCAAGAAAGTTCGGTTATTCGACTCCTCCGGTAGGGGTGCCTCGGGGGGTGCCTCGGGGGTTTCCAGGTTGGGATTATTACCTTCATCTAACATCGCTGCTTCCTCCTCGTTATGAATTATCTTACACTAGGACTTCCAAATTGGCAAGCGGAATGAGAACCTGCTCTTCAGATTCCAGCCGCACATCGGCTGCGGCTGCCCTTATACCGCTGGGTAAGGTGGTCAACCCGGGACGTAAACTTACCAGGGTCCCGACAGTTCCTGCATGAGGCTCGCGCATCAGACGTACCGTCTGACCAGGAGCAAACGTTTCCACCTCGCGCGGGGCGGGTGGTTCCTGCGTGACCGGCAGGGAGAGGAAAATTTCGGGTCGCATGCCGGTCTGGCGGTTAAACGGCTCAGCATTAAGGGTCGTTTCACGTTTGGCATTGGTGGTCAGTAATTTGTAGGCTGTCGCATTCATCGGCCTTTGGATAAAGCCATCAACTACAATAATCGGGTATTCCGCCTGCGATGCCAGAGGAATAAGGGCAGAGGACATGCTGCCCAGGATAATGCCGCGCACAGGCAGGTCGCTGGCCGCCTGGACGACGGCGGGGTCACTGCAATAACCCGCCAATATTACTGATCCGCGCATGCTGACATCCAAATGTTTGGCTGTCAAAGGGTCTTCCGGGGTGGTAAGTACAGGTAACAACAAACCGACATTCAATTGCCCATTCCCCCATACTCCCTGGACAAGCGCCCCATTGAATGTGATTTCCACACCACGTTCGGGAATCACGCGCGTTATTATCCCCGGGATAGCCGCATGCAAATCAAAGGTAGAATCCCCGACTTCAATCAGGATCTGCCCGGCACCGGATAAGATTACCCTTCCATCACAGGGGGCGTGGACAATTTGCAAGCCAAACCCCACCCGTCTGGCAAGGACATCGCCCTGGGAGATCGAATCTCCCGCTTTGACCTGGACCAGGCTCTGCGCTGCATCCGGCTGGAGACCCATCGTACGAGCCGCATCGATCAGCAAGTGTTCTGCTCCAAATTTGGCCTCGGCTACCACATCCAGCGGATTGACCTTCTGATCCAAGTGAACTGTAATTCGCCCTGGCACGGGCAACAGGCGTTCGCGCCGGATTGTGGTTAGTGGGAGAATATGTACAACAGGAGCCAGCATCGGTTTGTCTAGCCTCCTACCGTCCAAAGCCATTTTTTAGCAATATCACGCCGGCGTGCAGGATCAGCATGCAAAGGCAACGGACGACCACGTGCATCAATCACCAAACCAAGGGCCGTTCCGGTAACAGGAATTCCGGCTTCGTTGGTACGCCCGGGGCCAAAGCCTATATCGGTATGATGAAATGGATTAATGAACAATCGGGCTGATTGTCCAACCGGGAGGGGAAATACTTCCAGCGCACCTTGTTTGATATCCACGCGGCTTTCATTCCCATTCTGGTACAACAGGCGACCCTTCAAGACAGGCGTATTACCTGGCCGGCCGGTGGTATAGGGTGCAACCACCGTTGCCAAACCAAGTAAAGCGCCCGATTCCAATATCTGGATGGGAAGAATGGAATTTCGACTGGCAGCTGCACCCAAGGCAGGCAGCAGGTTGTTCTGGTCCAATATCAAAGTGGTAATACCTACTGGTTGTATGCCATCCAGCAGGATCATCAGACTCTGCCCGAGGGTTGGGGCGCGGGTAATGACACTCCCACACGCGAGGATGGGCTCAAAATAAGGGACCAATGCAGGCGAGGCGCGCCGGACCTGGCGATGGAAATCCTTTGAAATACTGTTCAAAGCAATGTTTAAGGCCTGACGCGCCAAAGCCTGTTCAATAGACAGATCCTCGGGAGTGGCAGGCAGTGTGCCTGGATAAATGGATTTCTGGTAGATGTAATCCCGTACCGTATCGGCAGGGATGTCCAGCGTAACCCATTTCATAATTTCGTTCAGACTTGTATAACGGAGAAGGTTGGCAAGGCCTTCGCCGAGACCCAGTTGTGGGTAGACACCCAAGGTCAATTCGCCCGCGAAAGCAGCGGCCACGCTGGCGGCGGATGCACCCAGATCCACGCCCAGAATGCCTTTGGCTGAATCATACACCTGGCTGAGGAAGCGGATTATCCGCCCCTCAGCATAGGCGGTTGGCATCAATGTATTTCCCGTCAGGGCATTGAGTTCATCCACACCGCTCATCTGGTTGCGCCGGACCTGGGAATAAAGCCTGGCCAGGGCGTTTTGGGCGGCCTGAAGGTCTTCCGTTTCAAGATCAGGGCGAATATTGGGGCTTATACTCAGGGAGAAGGTCAGGTTCTGCAAGCCAGTTTTGATTTCCTCGGCCATATTCTTATTCCCTGCATAGAGCACAGCGGGGCGATTTTCGGCTGGCAGAATGTAACATGCCAGACCAATAATCTCGATCAAGTGCCGGACAGAAAGAGTAGCTCCATTATCCGTACCCCCGGCGACAAGAATCAGGTCGGGGCGAAGGCGCAATAAGGTGTCAATCAGCTGTTCGGGTTTGCGCTTGTCGTTCAACCCAAGGGTATCCACCACGCGGGCATAGGTCGTACGCGCCAACCGCTGGGCACTCTCGACCGAAACATCATTCAACAGACCAACCACAACAGTTTTCATGGCCGGCCCGGCGGAAATAGTGGCCGCGAAAGTATCGACACCTTTGCCAACCTCGGCTGGGATGATCAAACGCTGGTCTTGACTCAGGAACTTTCGCCCAGTGATGAGTTGAAGTTCTTCTATTGCATTGTGGATGCCTTCGTTAATGTCTTTAAAAGGCGCGGCAGCCGTACTGGAGGAATGGCCGGAGGCGATGAACCGGTAATACCCTTCCACTACGTCAAATAATGCTGCACGCGTGGTCACGGTGCCGACGTCAACTGCCAAGAGAGAATCAGAATCTTCCATGGATCCAGGCATACGTGTTTACAGAACGGAAGTCAGAAAAAACCAGATGAAATTCATACGCTCGATCAGCGCGGTCAGGGCAGCGGCAAAGACACCTGCGAACAAAACGCCCAGGGTTATTGCGATGAAAACCTGCCCTATCCGACTCAACAAGATCACCAGCTTGCTGCGCTGAGGTCCGCCGGGAGTTGACTTGGCTCCAAAGTGGAAATAGACCAGTGTTGTTATCGTACCAACCAGCAGGATTGCTCCAAAGAACAAGCGGGCCAGCCAGGATTCTCCCGTAGTAGTAGGGTTTAATACATTGATAGATGCCAGTGTCTGTGGAATAATTGTCCCCATCACCGCCCCGCCAACAGCCACTGCCGCACCTACTCCCACCAGGAACGCCAGGGAGGGAGTACCCAAACAGGCCGTTCGCGAAGAAAGCTTCATCAGAAGCAAAATACCCAAAATAAGTGAAACCAAAGCTATCAATGCATCTATAAAGGTGCCGGAGAACAAAGCTAAAAACACTTTCGGATAGATCACCTGCCACCAGGCCACCGCAGCAACGTACCCAGCCGAAACCCCGACGAAAATATATACCGCCACTCGAAAAGCGGGGTTGTCACCAACCAGATAGCTTAGAATCATCAATGTAAGCAAGAAACCAAGGAAACCGGGTACCAAGTTATTGGAGAGGGTCACAGGCATGATCAGGCCTCCTCTCCAGAAACTTTGTGGCGGGCACGCCAATCGATCATAACGCCCATTATTCCACCTGCGACGATGATAAGCTCGGCAACCAGCATTCCAACACTGAACGAATCCCAATATTGATTATCCAAGCCAAATTGATGAGTCGGACCCAAGCTTTGATTGGATTGTTCGTAAATCTTTGCATCTGACAAACCGGAAACCAAGCCTTTGAGCTGGCCAGAGTCGAAATAGGGCCGGATCATCGGTTCCGCCTGCGCGCTGATAACCATCAACATCGGCGTACTACCAAGACGCGGACCGGCCTGTTCAATCCAATTACGGCCGGTATCGGCATTATCAGTGAGGACAATGACCACAGCAAAGTCGCTCAACTTCTGGATAGCCTGCAAGGGACCAGCTACCCAGACAGGCTGGCCATCCATGCCAACCGTCACAGCTTCTGTCGGCGAATTTGCAAAATACAAAATACCTACCGGTCCTCCGGCCAGATAACCCAGATTGACGTATTGATTTCCGCTCTGGTATTGATAATCTTTTACTAACGGGGTGGTTTGCAGGAAATGTTCCGCCAGGATTGGGCCGGTTGGCGACGTAGATATCAACGCCAGAGGGACTCCTTTGGAGAGCAACCGGTCCATCAGGGGAGCGGCCACCGCCTCCAATTCGCCAGAGAGGGCTGGATCATAATCAAATACAACCAATGCAGGAATGTTTCCAGCCAGCCCATTTATTATTTTCGATGAAGCGCCCTGATCGGATGATCCCAGCGAGGTCGCAGGCGCAATTTGTGCGCCACCCTTATTTGCGCCGAATATAAACGGCAATACTACTGCCAGGAAGAGGAGTACCGTAATCAACCAACGCAACAACTGGTTCGAAGACAGTGGCGTCGTTTTGGGTGTCCGAGCGGTGGTTTCGCCAGCAATCAACCGTTCGAGGGTGGCAGCATAATTACGCTGCCCATCGGACACTTGAAGTTTCGTGGAATACGCCGGGGGCTTGCGCAAAAATCCCAGCCCCGGTTCCGAGGGAAGCACCCCGCTTAAACCAGCCAGCGGACCGTTTTGTTCGCCAACCTGATTTTCGATCAATGCTGCCGTTTTCGATTCCACCACAGATTCCACCGGGCGCATGGCCTGCACCCAGGAAGGCAATTCAGCGGATTCCAGGGTTTTTGAATTTGCCGGTTCTTCATTAGCAGCAGTAATAGTGGATTTTTCCGATGCTTGTTCCGGATTTAATTTTGAAAGCCAATTGGGCGTTTCCAACAAAAAAGCCGTTTCGCCTTGTTCGCCGGGAAGGTTATCTTTATTATCAACAATCAATGGCGGGGTACTGCTTGTCAAGGGTGTCGTAGATTCGATCCCGATTAACCAATCGGGAAGTGGCCCGGTCTCTTTTGGGGAGGCAGGCGCGGCTGGAACGACCTCAAAGTCATCCTTGTGCTGCTGCGCGTCCTGCGCAGCATTAACATCTGCCTGCAATTGGGATAACCAATTGGGTGTATCTTGAGGTGGGTTGCTGGGAGACTGGGACTCGCTGTTAAATCCCTTCGCTGGCGTTCCAGAATCTGGTGTGGATTTTCCTTCCAGATTGGGCAGCCGGTCAGGAAAATTTTCTGAGAAAGCCGAGGTGGAGGGTGGCGCGGCAGAATCGAAATTGGACAACCAGTCAGGCACGGAACCGGCTGGCCCAGCAGGTGTAGCGGATTCCTGCGGGATAGACTTCTGGTTAAGTTGACCCAACCAATCCGGTATGTTTTCGGTTTGGGCAGGTTCTCCCGTTTCGATTGGAGTGGAACTGCTTTGCGCGGATATGCCCGGCAAATCAGATAGCCAGTCAGGTAAATTATCTCCGCCCTGCAATGGAGCTGGAGGTTCCTGTGCGGCGGAGGATGGAGATTGGAGGGTTTTTAACCAATCGGGAGAATCATCCACTCCACCTGGTTGGGGCGATGTTTCAGACGCAGAAGGTTCCTGTGAGCCGGTTGATGGAGATTGAAGGTTTTTTAACCAGTCGGGTGAATCGTCTGCTGCAAAAAGTTCCGGTGATATTCCAGACTCAGGTTGTTCCGTAGCAGGAGCTTTGGCAACAGCGGGGGGTTCGGAGCGTGCAGATTCGGCAGACTTACCACTGCGCAGGTCCGCAAGCCAGTCGGGGACTTCTTCATCTTCCGGGACAGCCTTGCTGGGGCCCGAAAGCCAATCTGGCAAGTCTTCGGAAGGGCCTGGAGCGGGGGCTGGTTGAGGTACAGCCGGCGAGCTCTCCTGCGCGGATGGTTCGGCCATGATCTCACCTGCAGCAGGGCTTTTCCCCTCACGTAAGGTTCGCAACCAGGATGGAAGAGCCCGTTCCAGGTCCGCGGTATTCTTATAAGTAGGAGCTTCGCCGGGGCGGATGGGAGCTCCCCGGCTGAGATTGATCTTTTCAAATTCGGAAGTATTCCGCTTGACCGGCTCTTCCCCGGGTTTGATGGCCTGAGAATTTTCGGACGGCGGGGCATTGACCGGGTTAAGAGGCGCACCACAGAACTGACATTCTTCCAATTTCTCAGGATTGGGTTTCCCGCACATCGGGCAGCGTACATCAGCCATTCCTGCCCCCATAAGGACGATCAGAGCCGAAGAGAATACGCAGGCCGGTGGTCAAAGTACCAAGGCCCACACCGAGCAGGATACCACGAGCGCCGGCCCCGGCCGGGAACTGGGCGATCCATCCGCGCAGGTTACTTAGGATGGGCACATCTCCCAGGAAAGGCCAGGGAGCTGTGCCAACCAGGATCAGGAAAGCAGTTATGAGGAAAATAATTGAAAGAAGGTTTAGTTGCCGGCGCAGCAATCGGATGCTGGCATAGATCAGCGTGACGACCAGCAAAGCCATCAGGCTGGTCTCGATTGGCAACTGTATGGATAGAAATACACCACTAAATAAGGATCTAACTACCGGGAAGTTGTAGTGGGCCAGCAGGCCAAGCAGGAAAGTAACGAATAAAGTAATAACGAGAATTGCGCTATAGAAGGCGCCTTTCTGCTTTTGGCGGATTTTGCCGGAATGGACGATCAACAAATTAATGATCCCAACCAGGACGGCAAATCCCGCCAGGATAACGGCTACATTCAGGATGAACGCTTCTAATTGGCCCAACAGGGAGGGCGTACCACTTGCATTAACTCCAAAAAGGTAACCTGCCAGTACCAGTAAACCAAAGGCAATGGCAATAACAGTAGAGAAAATTCCCTTCAATTTCACAGGATACCTACCGCCCTGAGAAATTGAATCAATACGCCCACCAGGATTACAACGATGATCAGCCAACGCAGGATATCCTGAACTCTCAGGCTAGCTGTATGAAGCGGCCCGGCATCCATGTAAGCGCCAGCTGCATAAAGTTCTTCGCCAATAAGCGGTTCCTGAACGCTGGCATATAACACTGCCTGGGCCGCCAAGTTATCGCTGGCAGCCAGGGTAAAAGTATTTTCCCGTTCAGCCGCTTCAGCCAGTAAAGCCGCTTCAACCCCGAAATTGCCCATCAACACGTTGGCAGAGATTTTTTCATCGCGGATGGCCGGTAGCGCGCCGGCAGCATAAGAGAAAGGCGTCAGACCGGTTAATCGACCAGCAGCAGGATCGTAGACACCCTGCGCAGAGGCGTGGGAAGCAGTTTTTAATGTGTCCTGGGAAAGGATGGCCAGAGCGGCATCACCGGAGGTGGCGATGGGCGGCTGGTCTCCGGCAGAGGTCAACTCGGCAAGACGGCGCAAGAGGGTAAGCCCTGCCATGGCTGAGGCAGACTGGGGAGTAATCAAGGCGCCACGGCCAAGGGATACGTGCAACCTGGTTCCATCTTCCACCACGCGACCAATGGCCTGGCGCAGTCGTGTAAAAGCAGGTATTTCACGAAAAGCGGGGGGAGACTTACGCCGCAGTGCCGTAAATACCCCCATGAGAACTGCGCTGAGAAAAATAACTCCAAACCCAATCAGCCCGAGCAGAAAATCAGTCACAAGGATATTTCCTCCTGGAGAAAGGCTGTAAAGGCCAGGATTTCGTCACGGTCTTCGAGCAGGCCAGCCAGGGCATCCCGCTGCAGATCTGTCATGGCGGGACGCAGGAGCGGGCCACCAATATAAAGCGCCTGGGCCCCGAGCACCGCCAGCGGACCGGCAGCCTCCAGTGCCCAAGTAACCAAGTTCTCCAACCCATGACGATGGAGGAATTCGGCCCAACCGGACCAGACGGAACGAACTTCGGGGATGGAATCCTTCTGCATTTTACCAGTACCAGTATAGCACAAGTTGTGAAACGACAGAACAGATGAGCGCCAGCATGATTTTACTGCTATATTCATAAATCTGTATACCATATAAAGTTGGTTATTTGTGAAAACCATGAAAGCGGGATAAATGAAGATTTTGGGTGTATGATTGGGTGATGATACCCATTGGAAGTGTTCTGGACCGACTGACTACCACAGGCGAATTAACCGAAAAACTGCCCGACCGTTCCATCCGCTGTACTGCTTGCGGACACCGCTGCCTGATCCGGGAGGGAAGGCGCGGCATCTGTCAGGTACGTTTCAACCAGGCAGGAGAATTGCGCGTACCATGGGGCTATGTAGCGGCGCTTAACGCCGACCCGGTGGAAAAAAAACCTTTTTATCATCTCCTGCCAGGCGCCACCGCCCTGACCTTCGGCATGCTCGGCTGTGACTTCCACTGTGGTTATTGCCAGAACTGGCTGACCTCCCAAGTGCTGCGTGACCCGGCTGCAGGCGAGTCGACCAGTTTCGTACGGCGCATTTCTCCTGAGCAAATCGTGGAAACGGCACGGCGTGTTGGGGCGAAGGTACTGGCCTCTTCCTACAATGAGCCGCTTATCACCAGCGAATGGGCTGTGAGTGTGTTTAAATTGGCCATTCGGGCCGGGATAAAGTGCGTTTATGTGTCGAACGGCAATGCCACTCCCGAGGTGCTGGAATACGTGCGGCCCTATCTGACCGGAATGAAAATTGACTTGAAGTCCATGCAGGACAAAAACTACCGGCAACTGGGCGGAGTCTTGAAAAACGTATTGGATACCATCGTACGGGTCAAGGAAATGGGGCTCTGGCTGGAGGTGGTGACACTGGTCGTGCCTGGTTTCAACGATAGCAATGCCGAGTTGTGGGAGTCAGCCCGTTTCCTGGCAGGCGTTTCGGCAGATATCCCCTGGCATGTAACGGCCTTCCACTCGGACTACAAAATGAGTGAAACTGACAATACCCCGGCACGCACACTGCTACGAGCGGCCGAAATCGGGCGGGAGGCCGGATTGCATTATGTCTATGCCGGGAACCTGCCGGGACGTGTGGAAGAATACGAGACAACCTTCTGCCCAAAATGCAACACAGCGCTGGTGAGACGGACCGGCTATGTCATTGGCGAGGTAAATGTCACGCCCCAGGGTGCCTGTCCAAAATGCGGTACGGCGATTGCCGGGGTCTGGATGCCAACCCAGGTGGCCAAGATCACTGATGCGTACACACTCAAATCATAAATCCACCGGGGTATTGGAAAACCCATGATGTAAGGAAAGATGGGGGTTTAGCAGAATGTCCAGACATTTAGGCCATTACCATCTTGTATCGCGACGCCAAATATTGTACAATTTAATGTAGAGAAGAGTGCCCCTCTCACTGATCGTTCGTTCAAGGGAGAAATACTATGGATATTATCAAAGTGTCCGCAACCTCCCGTACCTCCGCAGTAGCCGGGGCAATCGCGGGTGTGATCCGCGAACACAAACGGGCGGAAGTACAGGCAATTGGAGCCGGGGCGGTCAACCAGGCCGTAAAAGCACTCGTTCTGGCAACCGGTTACCTCAAAGGCGACGAGATTTTCGTGGTGTGTGTGCCGGAGTTCGTGGACGTGGAAATCGAGGACAAAGTCCGGACGGCCATAAAACTGGTGGTTGAGCCCCGCTAGCCTGCACGGCAAGGGGGTATCACGACCGGCTGAAGGGTACTGGGGTGGTGCATGCCAATTATGTTATCATTGGCGGGAGGGTATCTCTCCGTTCATGTTGCGCAAAAAGAATCCTTATTTGCGTGGTTTGGCCACTGTGCTGCTGGTTGGCAGCCTGTTTGGTATGGAATTAATGAGTCGCGTGGGTGCCGCGCCAGGGGTGATTCCGGCACAGGATACTGCGACGACAACGTTACCAGCCGATACGCCCACCTTTAGCCCGACCTTCACATTTACTGCCACACAAGTTGACACGCCCACAGAAACCTATACACCAACCGATTCGCCGACGTTCACGTTGACGCCCACCTTTACTGACACTTCCACCAATACCCCCACCCCCACGAATACGCCCACTGCGCCGAACCACATCGTCATCAGCGAATTCCGGACGAACGGGCCAAATGGGGCGTGGGACGAATTCGTCGAACTGTACAACCCCACCGGCGCGGCGGTCAATATTTCGGGATGGCAAATCAAAAAATCGGCAGGATGCGGCGGCGCGGATGCCACACCACTGGAAACCATAGGTTACGGTTATTACACCATCATCCTTCAACCCGGCCAGCATTACCTGCTGGCCGCCAGCGGTTCCACCAACAGCATTCCCAACTCCAGTATCAGCACCCCCGATGAAACTTTCTATCCCGGCATCGATGATAAAGGCGGCCTGGCGCTGGTTAATTCCGGCGGTTCCCTGGTTGACGAGGTCGGGATGTGCCTTACTACCTATTACCACATAGGGACTCCGCTTCAACCGCTTTCCGGAACGTCCGACCAGAGTTACGAACGCAAACCCGGCGCCAATACCGCCTGTTACGACACCAAGGATAATGCCAGTGATTTCAAGCTCATTTCCCCTGCTACACCGCTGAACCAGGAAAGCCCGTCGGTGAGGTGCGCCGGAGTTCCATTAGCCAGCCCCACGCCCACGCCCACGCCAACCCTTACGGGCACACCCACGCGTGGCCCAACCGCCATTCCCCAGCCACTGGTATTAAATGCATTCCTGCCTCACCCGCGCAGCGACTGGAACAAGGATGGCACGGCCAACGTCGGCGATGAGTACATCGAAATCATCAACCTGTCTACGCTGGCCCTAAACGCGAAGAACTGGAAATTGGATACCGGGGCAAACAGCAGCATATCGTACACCCTGCCAGATATGACCTTGCAGCCACGCCAGATTGCCTACTTTTTTGGCACGCTGACTGGCCTCTCGCTGAGCGATGGCGGCGGCACCGTGCGCCTGCTGAAACCAAGCGGGGCGATTGCGGATGCTTTTACTTATCCTGCAGTGGAGCGGGCCGATCGAACCTGGTGCCGCCAACCGGATGGGACCGGGACGTGGGGGGTCGACTGCCTGCCCAGCCCGGGGCGGCCCAATATTTTCCTCAATACCAGCAAGCCGGGCACCCAGGGGGGTATATCATCAGTCTGCCTGTTTGAAAATATCTTCCCGCAATCGATCAGCCTGGCAGAATGTGGCAAACCGGACTCCGGGATAACGAATAATCCAGGAGAAAAGTTATTCTGGCTGCAAAGCCACTCGAAATGGGAGGACTTCATCGAATAAAATACTCCCCGATTAACCGGGGAGTATTTAAATGTAACCTTTTAATGCTCCCCCTACCTGGTGGTTAAGCATATACCAAGGCGAACTTCTTTTAGGTGATTATTGAGGTGGATATGGCGACGGAAGAAGAAGCACTTCTTGAAAGAGTGAATGATTCATTTTCTCATTATAAAGAATCAATCTCACTTATTGATGATCTGTTAAAAAATCGAAGAGCACCTCAGGAAATTGTACTTTTAACATGCGCTCGCCTGGACTCGTTAGCCAACCTGGCATTTCCAAAAGCCGGGGGGCAGCAAGAAAGGTTTTGTCGGTTTATTTCAACCTATTCAGGACAAAAACGTTTTTTTAATTCCATTAGTGTTGGAAATCTTTATTGGAATCTTAGATATTATAGTTATATAGCAGATGGGGGTCTTGTGGAATTACCAGGGAGAATTAAGCGATTCGGTTCAGAGAGTGAAATATTTCTCTCATTTATTGAAAAATGTAAAATACCTATAACTGGAAAAGATGTCGAAAGTACTGCACTACGAATTGCTAAAGTACTTCAAAAATACTTTTGTGTAATGAAGGGTCAAAAATTATCTAAACCACAAAAAGGATCCTCAAATCATATAAAAAGCTACATATCTAAAGAAATTCGAAGACCAAATCCCAAAGATATTATTATTGCTATTGATCCTTTGATTGATTACTTTAAATGTGCAAAAATACTATATAGAGATTATAGGAATGCTTCAATACATGGATTGAGTGTGGATTTTGATATTGATGAATTCTTCGATCATAATGAACCTTATTTTTCTGATTACGAGTATTTTGGAGGAGAATTAGTTGTATTTCATATTCAATTTCCTGGGAGGTATTTAAGGAATTTGCTTGAGACTTGTCTTAACACATTTATCAAACATTTATTATCTATGAAAAAATTCCCATTTGAATTATTTTCTTCCATATTTTCCTCTGACGAATTTGAAAATAACAAAGTTTGGGACTATTTAATAGAAGATTCGATGGATGAATTTGAAGATGTTAAATGGCAATTGCGAAATCGATAAGTATTTAGTCATTATAAGAAAAAAATAGCCCTATTCTTTAAGGCTAAACTTATAAATTGACCAAAAATAAAAATGGGATTTGACGTATTGATTCCGTCAAACCCTGGGATGATTTTAGGCAAGCCATGCTTTTCCCGGATTGCTTGCTCAATCGGGAGAAAATCGGGGTGAGAGGGTAATAAAGTTCCAAGAAATAAAGTTTATTTCATAATTTATAGTTTAAAGAATCAGGTTGTAAATACGATTAAACCTAGATCGTTCCTTATATTAATTTGTTATACCGATTGAAATGATTGTGCAAGGTTTTTTCTGTAAATTCAAGATCAAGTGCATCCTTTGAAAGAAAAAGAACGAACTACTCAGAACCTTGAAAACTCAAAAACAATCTGCCGGTCAGCCATTCATCGCTGATCTCGGCCAGCACAGCCGTGACCAAACGCAAGCAGGAGGCCGGGTTGGGGAAGATGCTCACCACACGTGCCCGGCGGCGAACTTCGCGGTGTAAGCGCTCCACGCCATTGGTGGTGCGGATCAGGCGCCGATGAGCTGTCGGGAAGGAGAAGATCATCAGTCCTTCCGGGATATTGGCAACCATCCATTCGGCCAAGCGGGAAGCAGTCTTCTGGTACTTCTCCACAGTCTTGGCCAGGTAAGCCTCTGCGGTGGTGCGGTCCGGGGCATTGAAGATCGTGCGGATATCTTCAGCCACCTCGGCTTGCATATCCCTACGAGGCACGTAGGCCTGGGCATTCTGTTGCAGGTGGAACTGGCATCTCTGCCAGGGGATTCCACCGAACACAGCCAGGCGGGCTGCACGGAGACCGGCGTGGTCGTCACTGGTTATGAGTTGCACTCCGCCCAATCCGCGAGCTTTCAAGCTCTCCAGGAAGGCTCGCCAATGGACTTCGTGCTCGCTCAAGGCCACAGAAACACCCAAGATCTCGCGTTTCCCGGCCAGATTAACGCCTACTGCCGATAAAACGGCCAGATGGCGAACCTGTCCGTCTTCCCGCACCTGCTCGTAGTAGGCATCCAGGAATAGGTAGAGATACTCTCCCAGCGGTCGGTTGCGCCACTTCTCCAGTTCTGTGTCCAGGAGTACAGCGGCATGACTGACCTGGGTCGAAGACATGGCCACCCTGGACGTACATCTCCGCCAGCGCCAGCATCAGGGCTCGTTCACTCCGCAGCCCCTTCTCCAATGCTTCCGGGTAGAACCCGCCTTCCCGCACTTGCGGGATCGCAAAGGTGATGCTCCCTACCCGGGTGTGGACCGTCTTCGGCTTGTAACCGTTGGCATGCCCTTCTCGTTCTTCGGTATGCTGGTAAGGTTCTGCCTTCAGGTACTGCTGCCGTTCCGCCTGCATTGCCACATGGATGATCACCTGGATCAACTCCGGCAGAATGTCAAAACCTTGCTTGCTCACCCGTTCCATAAGTTCAGCGGGTAGAGTAAAATCTTCTCGGTAGGTCATGGTGTTTCTCCTTTTGGTCTGCTAACCGTGAGGATAACACTTGACCTACTATTTCTAGAAATTACAGAAAGAAGTTTACACTACTATTGAAATTGGATTTTTTAAGGATTGCGTTATGTAAGGGATATTGCTATACTAGTTTAGCTTAGATAAGAGCGTGTTGCTGTTAAATAATATCTCATAAAAAAGGTGTAACTAATATGGTTGAAGACAACAATTACATTGTAGATTTTATTAGCGGTAAAAATGTTCGAGCCACTCCTGAAGAAATACAAGCAATTCAAATTTATTCTAGGATGCTTGTAGAAGATTATGGTTATCCAAAGAGTCTCATTCAAACACATCCTCAATGGAGAGTAAAAGTTCGTCCTTCTGATACTAAGAAAGAATATCCTGTTGACATAGCAATTTTTCAGACAGACCAGAAAGAAGATGGTTCTGAGTTAATTTTAGTCTAATGTAAAAAGCTAAATCGCCGCGATGGAAAAACACAACTTGAAGATTATTTGCGTTTTTCCCAAGCTCGAATAGGCGTATGGTTCAATGGGGAAGAAAAACTATTTCTGAAAAAGACGGAAAAAAAGGGAAGGTTATATTTGAAGAAATTCCGAATATTCCAAAATTCGGACAAAGATTAGAGGATATAGGACTTTACAAACGAAAAGATTTAAGAATTGCACATAACTTGAAAAGTGTTTTTCGAACAATGAGAAATTACTTAGCAGCTAACGCCGTTGGAATTACTAGGGATGAAGTTTTTGCTCAACAAATCATCAATTTAATTTTTTGTAAGATTTATGATGAACGCTTTACGAGACCTGAAGATACTGTAAAGTTTAGGGCAGGCATTGAAGAAGAAGCGGAGAATGTTCGGAAAAGAATTAAAAAGTTATTTGAACTTGTGAAAACACAATACAGCGATGTAATTGATAATGATGATGAAATCTCACTTGATAATAACTCTCTAACGTATGTAGTAGGTGAACTTCAAATCTATTGCATAACTGAAAGCGAACGTGACGCAATTGCAGACGCGTTTGAAACCTTTATTGGCCCATCGCTAAAAGGTGGCCAAGGACAATTTTTCACTCCAAGAAACATTGTGAAGCTGATTGTGGAAATTGTAAATCCTGGAGCGGAAGATAAATTAATAGATCCTGCTTGTGGAAGTGGGGGATTCCTAATTGAAAGTTTACGCCATGCTTGGAATGAGATTGATGAACATGGGAAAATTTATCATTGGCCAGAAAATGAAATATTTGCAGAAAAACAAAGATTAGCAATAAAAAATATTCGTGGTTCTGATAAAGATAATTTCCTAAGCAAAGTAGCTAAAGCATATATGGCTATTATTGGCGATGGTAGGGGAGGAGTATTTTGCGAAAATAGTCTTGATAATCCAGAAAATTGGAAAGCAAATACCCAAGAGTCAATACAATTAGGTCATTTTGATGTAGTCGTAACCAACCCACCTTTTGGACAAAAACTTAAGATTGATGATTCATCGATTTTGAAAAAATATCAACTCGGGTATAAGTGGGTAAATAACCGTAAGACAGGTAAGTTTACTAAAACCAATAAAGTTCAAGAAAGCCAAGCGCCACAAATATTGTTTATAGAACGCTGCTTACAGTTATTGCATGAAGATGGACGCATAGGTATTATCGCTCCAGAAAGCATGTTTTGTAATCCAAGCCATCGGTATATAGTCCAGTATATAAAATCTGTTGCAAGAATCAAAGCAATAATTTCATTACCTGAAGAACTTTTTCAACCTTATACTCATGCTAAAACGTGCGCTGTAATCATTGAAAAAAAGCCAACGAATATAGAAAATGGGCATGAGATTTTTATGGCGATAGCGAAATGGTGTGGACATGATTCGCGAGGTTTGGAAATTCCACATGATGACATTCCAAAGATATTAAGTAAATATTTACAATACAAACAGCAAGGATTTATTGAATACGATCATTTAGGTTTTGTAATCAATGAGTCTGAAATCCGGGATGATGTATATCTACCTAAATATTACAATCCTGAGATACCGAAAAAACTAAAAAGTCTTGGTGAAACTCATGATTTATTAGTATTTGGAGATTTAGTAAAAACGGGCGTTTTGAATATTGCGACAGGGGACGAAGTTGGAAAATTGGCTTATGGCATGGGTAATATTCCATTTATACGTACATCAGATATTGCGAATTGAGAAATAAAACTTGATCCTAAGCAGGGGTTAAGCGAAGAGCTATACAAGAAATATAAGCGCAAGCAAGATATTCAAGAAAACGATATTTTGATGGTAAGGGATGGTACATATTTGGTTGGAACTTGTGCGATAATTTCAGCGAATGATACTAAAATAGTTTATCAAAGTCATATATATAAAATTCGATCCAACGACTTTGAAAAACTTAATCCAAATTTATTGTTAGCTGTTTCAAATAGTCCGATTGTAAAAGAGGAAATTTACTCAAAACGTTTTACACAAGACATTATTGATACCCTTGGTGGGCGAATTCAAGAATTGATATTGCCAATTCCGAAGAATAAAAAATTAAGGGATGATATTATAGCGAAAGTTGAACAAATAATGTACTTAAAAAAATCAGCTGGGGAATTAACACGAAAAGCCGTGTTAGGGGTAGCACCTTACGAAGAATTTGATGATGATTTTGAGTTCTTAACATTACAATATTAAAATTAAATCGTAAATAGACAAGAAGAAGTGCACATCTATTTTTTAGGGCACTTAACCATTTTTATATTTCAACTTCAAGAAGAAAATTTATTTGACGCATTGATTCTGCCCCATTTTGGCGGGGATTTTTGAGAGATCAATCACAAGCCGCGCGTGCAACTTCTTCCGGGTCAAAGATGACCTCTTCCTGTCCAGTCAGTTTTTCCTGCACCTTGCTAACAATTAATTCAAGATGGCCCGGGTGAGCCACATAATCGACATCGTCAGCCGGGACAGTAAGGACGGGGCAAAGAGTGAAATCTGCAATCCAGGATTCGTACAGGTTATTCAAACTTGCCAGATAATCGGCCGGGATGGTACGTTCGTAGTCACGCCCACGCCTGCCGATCCGCTGAACCAGGGTTGACACGGAGGCGTGCAGGTAGATGACCAGATCAGGCGGAGGCAGGAACTCCACCAGGGTCAGATAGAGCTCACGATAGGTTTGATAGTCACGCGGGCGAATGTGCCCTTGCAGAAACAAGTTGTGGGCAAAAATTTCAGCATCTTCATAAACCGAACGGTCCTGGATGGCAGAGGAGGGATACTGCGCCAGTTGATGATGGGCACGCAAGCGATGGGTCAGGAAAAATATCTGCGAATGAAAAGCCCAGGTTTGCATATCCCGATAGAAATCGGCCAGGTAGGGATTTTCAGCCACCGGCTCAAAAAACGGCGTCCATTCCAATTTTGCACACAACATTTCAACCAGCGTAGATTTACCGACACCAATGTTCCCTGCGATGGCAATAAATTTTTTCATAGAATCCCTCGTGAGATATCATCATAACAAACCGGGGACAGGAGTGTACAGTAATGTTCTCCAATGCTTCGCAACAATTTACCCACCCTCCATTCCCTTTTATTGATTAATTATATTGAAAGGGCACTTCGTAAAAAAGGCTTGTCTGGCAGTCTAAAAGATTAAGGCTTTGCAGCCAGTTCCTCGTCAACGACTGCTTTAAAATCTGAAAAAGGAAGCGCCCCAATCAGAACCCTGCCATTGATCACAAAAGAGGGTGTGCTGTCCAGTCCAGCGCTGGCTGCGGCATTGGCGTTGGCCTGTATCTTGCTTAAATAACGCTGGCTGTCGAGACAGGCGGCAAAAGCTTTACCGTCCAGCCCCAAATCGGCAGCATAATGCTCGTAAGCTGTGCGGCTCAAGCCATATTGTTGATTGAAAAGGGCATCGTGGTATTTCCAATAGGCACCCTGGTCCCCGGCACAATCCGCGGCCTCCGCAGCTGGGATTGCCTCAGGATGCATTGGCAGCGGCAAGTCCCGGTAAACAAACCGGATCTTGTTCGGATAACTCGCCATCAACTGCTGATAGACTTGCTGGTCCCAGACCTGGCAATAGGGACATTGGTAATCGCTGAACTCGACGATGGTAACTGGAGCGTTACTTGGCCCGATGGAGGGTTGGCCATCTGTAGAAACGGTCACGCGCCGGTCCGGGGCAGCGACATCGGCATTGGCGGGCTTGGCGCCGCCCCAAAGCAGGTAGCCGCCTCCCAACCCAAGGAGAAATGCGATGGGTATGAGCATATAAACGAGCGGGGAAACCCGGTTATGGATGGAACGGTATGGGGTGTTGAGCATGGCGGGATTATACTGCTACTTTATTGAATCAGGAAACGGATAAGCAATGACGCAGTACAGGTACGGCTACTTTCTCGAATTAGTAAACTTGCTTTTTATGGTCTATTACAAATGAGTCTGAGCCATTATTTTGCGCAGTACCCGCACTGCTTCATGGAAGAATCCGGAAACCTGGTTTTGCAATGGATGTAGAATTTTATGGTAATTTCGGAATAAAAATTACCCTGAGAAAACTTCCTTCTCAGGGTAATTCGATTTAAATCTTCATTTGAACTTATGGTTGGCGCTTAAGAACGGATGTGCCGGAACTTTGTACATCCGTGCGGGACCAATTAACGGTCAGGGCATCACCATTGAGAGATACGGTGGACTGCGAGATACAGTAGTAACTGGCGGGACAATATACCCAGGTCAAAACACCGTTCGACCAGGATGATTTTGTCACCTCGTTGACGCCCCGGCTGGAATTAATCACTGAAACGACGACGTACGTGCCGTTCTGCCACGCAATCGTGGAGACCGTATCACCATTAACGGAGTCTGGATCGATCCATTTCCCGGCCAAGCCTGGCATGGCCTGCTGGGCGGCGACCGGTTGGGTTGAGGAGGTTGTCACTGGCGCGACGGTTGCGATCGGTAGTGGCGATGCCGGGAACATTACCGGTGGTAATGTTGCCGATGAAAGGGTTGCTGATGGCAGCGGAGTAGGCAATGCCGTCGCCGAAGGTGGCGTTGCCAATGGCGCCATGGTCGGTTTGGGCATGGGAATGAGAAAACTACATGAGGCAATGACAGCCATCCCTGCAATAGCCCCAATTGATACAAGCCAAAATTTTCTATGCATATCCATGTATTTTCTTCATTTTTAAAAACGGCGCGGAAAAAGCACTCAAGCGATAAAAGTATAGCATAAAAGTAGGGTGCCATCAGGCCATTCGAGTGATTTCCCGACAGTAGTCACCCAATTCACCTTCGTATCTTTCCGAAAATTATGGAAGAACCCCATTTTGAGTACAGGCATTCAAAATGCAAACATCTCCTTGATTTACAGATAAGTTCTTCGTACCTTATATAAAGTATTCCATCAGATAAATGTTGCCAGAATTCATGGCACGCGATTGAAGGTGGTTTGACCAGAATTTCCCTGATCATCCGTCCAGACAGTATCCAGACTATCGCCGTTGACCGATACGGTTACGGAAGTGATGCAATTTTCATCCGGGACGCAGTAGGTCCAGGTCAGCACATTGTTCGACCATGAAAATTTAGTGACCTCATTTCCGCCTCGAGACGGGTTAATGACCGATTGGACCATATACTGGCCGTTTGTCCATATTATCGTCGTAATAGTACCCTGGGTCTGAGGATCGTTCCAACGGCCAGCCAGACCAGGCATGGCCTCCTGGCCGGTGGCCGGAGAAGTTGCCACGGGCGCTTCGGTTGCCACAGGTGACGCCGTTGCCACGGGTGCTTCGGTTGCCACGGGTGGCTCCGTTACGACCGGCGCTGCAGTCGGTGTGGGAGTCGGGATGAGGGAACTGCACGAGCAGGCAATGATCACCATCCCCGCAATGGCTCCGATCAAGACAAACCAGAATTTACGACGAATATCCATACGCCTTCTCCTCTCCAAATAAATATTGTTATTGTGTAATAAAAGTATAGCATAAATGAGAAAATTGCAATCAGACCATTTGGGCTATTTGTGTCCTGTTATCATCATTTCATCCAAACCATATCTACTCTCCCGCCCGATAAGATGAACCGTAATAAGGGAAAGAGGATGTTCTTCATCCTGGATAAGAATGCTTCTTATAGTAGAATAAACCATAAGAACGAGGTCCATTGAAGGGTACTTTCATGCCTGATATTCTTTCCCAACCGTCCGCACCCATCCCAGGATTAGCCCCGGTCAAAAAAGGCCCGCGTGGAGAGGTCATCTTGTATGCGAACTGGTGCAAGGGCTGCCGCATCTGCGTGGAATTCTGCCCACCCAAAGTGTTGGCGATGGATCCGGGGGAAGACCATCCGCGGGTGGTGCTGCCGGATAAGTGCACCGCCTGTCATTTTTGTGATACCCATTGTCCCGACCTGGCAATCGTGATCAGGAAGCTGGATTAGGAGGAAACGTTGGCGATCAAGTTAATGCAAGGGAACGATGCCATCGGCTGGGGGGCGATTGCAGCGGGCTGCCGTTTCTACGCAGGCTACCCGATCACCCCTTCCACGGAAGTGGCTGAACTCCTGGCGCGTGAACTACCCAAACTGGGGGGTAAATTCATTCAGATGGAAGACGAAATAGCCAGCATGGCAGCCATCATTGGCGCTTCGGTAGGTGGTCTGAAAGCGATGACCGCCACCAGCGGGCCGGGCTTTTCGTTGATGCAGGAAAACATCGGCTATGCAGCCATGGCGGAGATCCCGTGCGTGGTCGTGGATGTGCAGCGTCTGGGGCCCTCCACCGGCCAGCCCACGGCAGCCTCCCAGGGCGACGTGATGCAGGCACGCTGGGGCACCCACGGCGACCACCCCA
>Ga0187873_1000671_pt1 | contig 32885 bp, 29 predicted proteins | sample June2016WEW_16_1_2_FD_133012 | JGI IMG/M metagenome (GOLD analysis project Ga0187873, IMG submission 133012) | Peatland microbial communities from SPRUCE experiment site at the Marcell Experimental Forest, Minnesota, USA - June2016WEW_16_100 | ecosystem: Environmental > Terrestrial > Soil >...
ACGTGCTGACGGGTTTCCAGCGCGGGCGGCTGGTGTCGCTCGAAGCCGGCGTGAAATATCTGATTCTCGGCGCGTTGTCGTCGGCATTTCTCGTGTTCGGCATTGCGCTGGTGTGGGGAACGACGGGCAGGTTGAATTTCAACGAACTTGCGGCGGTCGCGGCGCAGTTCGAGACCAACAAAATTTTCCTCATCGGCGTGCTGTTTGTGCTCGTCGGGCTTGGCTTTAAAATCGCCGCAGTTCCGTTCCAAATTTGGGTGCCGGACGTTTATCAAGGCGCGCCGACGCCAACGACCGCATTTCTGGCGGTCGGCTCAAAAGCCGCCGGATTTGTTTTGTTGCTGCGTGTGCTGTTCACCGCATTGCCGGACGTTGCGAAACATTGGGCCGGTTTACTCATCGTGATTTCCGGCATCACGATCCTTTACGGCAACCTCTGCGCGCTGCCGCAGCGCAATATGAAGCGGCTGCTCGGTTATTCGAGTATCGCACACGCGGGTTATTTATTGCTCGGCGTGGCGGCGTTGAGCGCGACCGGACAAACGGCATTGTTGTATTATCTGGCCGGTTATTTGTTCACGGTGCTGGCGGCATTCATTGTGATTTGCGTCGTAATGCGGCACTTGGAAAGCGAGGATATTCCGGCACTGGCAGGCTTGAACCGGCGCTCGCCTTTGCTGGCCACAACAATGACGCTGGCCATGATGTCGCTGGCGGGAATTCCACCCATGGCCGGATTTTTCGGGAAGTTTTTGCTGCTCAAAGCTGTCATCGCGCAAGGCTCGACAAATCCCGGCTATTATTGCCTCGCGTTCACGGCGCTGGCGGGGATTGTGATTTCGCTTTATTACTATTTTGGCGTGGTTCGCGCAATTTACTGGAGCAAGGACGTGCCGGATTTGACGCCGATTCGTTTGTCCGGGCCAATTAAGTTTTCCGTTTGCGTTTGCATCGCAGGCATGTTCTGGCTCGGTTTATTTCCGAGCGTGGTGCTGAACCTTGCCACGGAAGCGGTGAAAGTTTTGGGGATGTAACCGCTTTCTCTTCGCAATTTTCAATTCACACCGCATGACATTTGGAAAAGCAAATGAAACTTGCCAGCAACACAGGCAGCGGCCATATTGACCGGACAATTTATGGCTGACGTTGCAAATAAATATCCCGAAAATGTCCCGGGCAAATACTACGTGGACAACCAGTGCATTGACTGCGACCTGTGCCGCGAGACGGCGCCGGACAATTTCAAGCGCAATGAAGACGGCGGATACTCAGTCGTCTGCAAACAGCCGGCCTCGCCCGAAGAAGAAGCGCGCTGCAAGGAAGCCAAGGAAGGCTGCCCTGTGGAAGCCATCGGCGACAACGGCGCTTAGTTTTTCAATTCTTCCAAGGCAAATCCACAGGGGCGCGGTGATCATTCTTTTGCCCGTGGGTGAAATTTCCTGTGAATGTCGCGCAGCCGGTTGCCGGTGATGTGCGTGTAAACTTCCGTCGTGCTGATGTTCGCGTGACCGAGCAATTCCTGAATCACCCGCAAATCCGCGCCGTGCTCCAGCAAATGCGTCGCGAAACTGTGCCGCAGCATGTGCGGTGTGATATTGCGCGCGACATCAGTCCGCTTGACTCGATTTTTAATCCGCAACCAGAGTGTCACCGCCGCGAACGGTGTGCCGCGTTTCGTCAAAAACACATTTGCCGGCGAACGCGGCGTGACGAGCTTCGGCCGGCCGACTTTAATGTAACGATTCAATGCTTCAACAGCCTTGCGCCCAACCGGCACGACGCGCTCCTTGTTGCCTTTACCGATGACGTTGATGAAGCCGACTTCGAGATGCAGTTGTTCCAGGCGCAAATTTCGCAATTCAGCGAGCCGCAAACCGGAGGCGTAAGCGAGTTCCAAAACCGCCTGATCGCACAAGCTTTCGGACGTTTCGGGCTTTTCCGGAGTGAGCAGTTTTTCGATCTCCTGGTTCGATAATGCTTTCGGCAGGCGTTTCCATCGGCGCGGCAACGACAGATTTTCCGCCACGTTGACCGGCAATAACTTTTCATTTTCGGCGAAGCGATAAAACGCGTGCAACGCGGCGATTTCAAGATAAACGCTTTCACCGCTCAACCGGCGCGGCGAATCTTTTGGCTGATTGAGCAGAGCGCGTTCGCGTTCGTGCTGAAGGAACGCCATGAGGTGCTTCAGTTCAACCTGCCTCCAGTCCGTCAATCCATGTTTGCCTGCCCACGCGATGAATTTTCCGAGCAATGCGGCATAAGTCTTCTGCGTGTGCTCCGCCTGCCCACGTTCGTGGCGCAAATATTGCAGAAAATCTTCGACCAAAGTTTGCATGGTTTAGCCAAACAGACAAATTATCGTGTCCGTTGGATTTGCCGTGCTGGAGGTTTTGCACTCTTTTCTTTTTTTATCAACAACCGAATCGCAGCATGATACGTCGCTAAATAAAAATGGAAAATCCATGAATACCAAATTGCAGCGTCGTAATTGGTCTTCTGCTTTGGGTCGTGGTGACGAATGCCGAAGTTATTGGCTAAATCAAATAATACCGATTCATCTTTCCCATCTAATACAGTGCTGAGCTTTTTAGTTTTTTTGAGCCACTCAAAAACATCGGCAAGTTCCCTGATAGCCTCCTTTTTCCCTGAAAGGGATAAATCGCGGTTTCGCCATTTCGCAATGGCATTTCGAACCTTGCTGTCAACATTTCGTTCGTCGTAGGGAACAATTTCCGCATCCAAAATGTGTTGCAGCCCGTGTGTGCCCAACGCCAGAACAATGCCTTCTTTAGTCAACTCAAATCCAGTTTTACAATCAGCCAGAAACGAATTGACGTTGTCTCTAAATTCCTTTCGCCCGGCTTCGCGGTCATAACTGTCGTAATCGGAATAGTTCCATCCTGAATCCGTTGTTTTATCAACCATTACACCAGGCTTGGAAACGCGGTCATACAAAAATTCAATCACATCAAAAATGTGGTCTTCTGTGATATCGGCTGCTGACCACTTAGTAATTGGAAATGGCTGGAAGTCGAGAGCTACTGCCGCTTCATGTTTAACCGCGTCAGGATAGCCGGCTTGCGTTGTTCCAGTTTTTTCTTTGAAGAAATCTTTATCACGAAACATCAGATAAAGATGCTGTAATTTCCAATAGAGTTCCTCAACCGTGAGACTTGTTGGTTTGTTTCTCGAACTATAATAGCGGCGAGTCATTGATATTCATCCAACTGGCTATAGCTTTTCCCCAGTCAGCTTTTCATACGCCTCCAAATATTTCGCTGTCGTTTTCGCGACGACATCGTCTGGCAATTTCGGGCCGGGCGGAGTTTTGTCCCAATCGAGCGTTTCGAGATAGTCGCGGACGAATTGTTTATCGAAGCTCGGCTGGCCGCGACCGGGCTGATACTGGTCGGCAGGCCAAAAACGCGACGAATCCGGTGTCAATACTTCATCAATCAAAATGAGTTTGCCGTTGTCCAAACCGAACTCGAACTTCGTGTCGGCGATGATGATGCCGCGCCGGCGCGCGTAATCGCGGGCGAAATTGTAAATCTTCAAACTCGCTGCGCGCGCTTTTTCTGCGATGTCCGCACCTACAATCTTCGCCGCTTCCGCGAATGAAATATTTTCGTCGTGACCGGTCTCGGCCTTCGTGGCCGGTGTAAAAATCGGCTCCGGCAGTTCGCTGGATTCCTTCAGGCCCGGCGGCAGCTTAATGCCACAAACGGTCCGCGATTTCTGATATTCCTTCCAGCCGCTGCCGGCGAGATAGCCGCGCACGACACATTCGATGGCCAGCGGTTCGCATTTCTTCACGATCATCGAGCGGCGCGCGAGTTTGTCCGCAAACGGCTGAAGATTTTTCGGCGGCGGCTCGTTGGCACGCGAAATGAGATGGTTCGGCTGAAACGATTCGGTTTGCGCGAACCAGAAATACGAAATCTGCGTGAGCACCTCGCCTTTGCGCGGGATGCCGTTGGGCATGATGACGTCGAACGCCGAGAGGCGGTCGGTCGCGACGAACAGCAAGGCATCGCCGAGGTCGAAGACCTCGCGCACCTTGCCGCTCTTGAGCTTTTTGACGCCCGGTAAATCGAGTTGAAGGACTGTTTCGGTTTTCATTTTGCGCAAAGTATGGAGTCAAAAGTCATTTCTATTCAAAGGTCAGGTGTGCGTAAGTAATTTCTTCATTCTTCATTCAGCCTTCTGCATTTTTTCACACCACCGCGCGCGGCGGAATGTTTTTCACCAGCAGCGGAATGCTCGCCTGCGATTTGTCATCCAGCCGGACATCCACCGAATACAAACCCGCCTCGGCGAACTTCAATTGCTGGATGTTCACGATGAAATTGCGCGTGAGGAAATGCGCGTCGTCCGGCAGCGTCACTTTGACCGGGATCTCGATGGGCGGCATGATGGGATGGCCGTCGGCATTGATGAAATTCAGCTTCAGCTTGCGCTGCCCCTCGTCGTCAGCAGCGAACGTGACGCGCAATGCCACGGCGCATTGCGGATGCACGGCAGGCAATTGCTGCGCGTAAATCGTGTCGAACGCGCCGAGGAGATTCATTTTCCCGTTGTCGTCGGTCGCGGCGTCGCAAAGCACCGCTACTTGAACATTCATGCCACAATAAAGACACGAATTTCACGAATTGGCACGAATTTCTTTCAACCAAGTTCCTCTCGACAAATAAAATTTAGGGAATACGTTTTCGATTAAGCGGTAAAAATAAATCACCACGTTCGTTTTATGATTCGTAAATTGTCTTTGGCGCTTATCATTTTGATTTTTGCCACTAGCATTGTTTACGTCGGCTTGTTGACAAACTGGTTTCGATATGGAGTATCACTTGAAGCTCTTTTTGTAATCATTCCGCTTACACTCGGAACACTTTTAAGTGCAATCGTTACGACCATCGCATACTGGAAACGTAGCACCCTCAACTTCGTTATCGCAATTGTTGCTACGGTAACAGCGGCGGGATTTACTTTTGCAGCACAGCGAGAAGCCTTCGGCGTATTCCCTTCATTTTACACCAACGATATCCAGAAATGTCCGATTGGTCGAATTCCCACTTCACAAGGTGAAGTCGAATACTGGATTGAATTGGAAAATCCGTTCGCGAACTCTCATCGTGAATATCTATTTGTTCATCGAAAAACAGATGTGTATCGAATACAGATTCAAATTTTTGATTCAGGCTTCCATGCCGTTGGATACACTTCCGCTAACAATGCGACCGATTGGGGTGAATTAACAGCAACTTCGGATTCAAACATTTTTCTCTTAAAACTCGGTCCTTCGTTTATTCCCGGCGGTCGTTTCAAAATAAATTTAGTTTCTCAACAAGCAACGAGAGCCCAATCAACGACCGATTCAAATAGTATTCGTTAGTGGTTTTACACTACGCTGTAAGAACTGACCGCGCTTCGAGAAAAGCTTTCAGTTCCTTCGCCGCTTTTCCGCCGAAACCCGGCACGGCAGCGATTTGTTCCAGCGTCGCCGTTCGCAATCGCTGCACCGAGCCGAATCTTTTCAGCAACGCCTGTTTGCGCCGCTCCCCGATGCCGGGAAATTCATCCAGCACGCTTTCCGAAATCCGCTTGATGCGGAGCTGCGCGTTGTAGGAATTCGCCACGCGATGCGATTCATCGCGAATCCGCTGGAGCAGTTTCACCCCCGGATGGTTGAGGCCGAGCCGCAGCGGTTCGCTTTTACCGGGCTGGTAAATCTCCTCAAATTCCTTTGCCAGCCCGATAACGGGAATTTTTTCGAGGCCAAGTTTCTTCAACTCGGCACACGCGGCATTGAGCTGCCCCTTGCCGCCGTCGATCAGGATGAGTTGGGGAAGCGTAGGACAGGCGTCCCGCCTGTCTCCATCTTTTGATCTGGAAGTATGAGACAGGCTGGAAGCCTGTCCTACGTTGGATTCGCGTAAAAGCCGCGAATACCGGCGTTGCACCACCTCCGCCATGCTGGCAAAATCGTCCTGGCCCTCGACCGTTTTGATTTTGAACCGGCGATAATTCGCGCGGTCGGGCCGGCCGTTTTTGAAACTCACGAGCGACGCCACGGCGAACGTGCCGCTGATGTTCGAAATGTCGAAACCTTCGATGCGTTGAGGCGGTGCGGATAAACCAAGAACCTTTGCGAGTTCGGCCAGATCGCGCTGCGGATCCATCGCCAGCGGCAACGTGTAAGGCACGCGCTTGAATTTTCGTTCCTTCTTCGTCGTTTCGTTCAGGTCGGAGATGAGATCGCGCAAGTTGGCGGCCTTCTCGTAATCCTGTGACGCGGCGGCCCTGCGCATTTCGATTTCGAGCTGTTCCTTCATTTCGTGGCACTGGCCTTCGATGAAATCGCACGCGGCGGTCACCTGCTCCAGGTATTGTTCGTGCGTCACATTGCCGATGCATGGCGCGGTGCAGTATTTAAGGTGCGCATAAAGGCAATGCTTGTAGTCGGCCTCGCCCGGCGTGAACACGCGGCAGCCGCGCAGATTGAACTGCCGCCGTACCAACGCGAGCGTGTTGCGCAGCGCGCCCGAATTCGAGAACGGCCCGAAGTACCGCGCGCCATCGTCTTTTTTCAGCCGGGTGAAGGTAAAGTTGGGGATCGGGTCGTTCAAATTCACCTTGAGCATCAGGAACCGTTTGTCGTCGCGGAAACTGACGTTGTAGCGCGGGTGAAATTCCTTGATGAGTTTGCCTTCGAGCAGAAACGCCTCCGGTTCGCTCCGCACGACGTGAATGTCGAAATCATGGATGGCCTCGACCAGCGCGTTGAATTTCAGGTCCCAGCCCATGCGCCGCGACGGATGGAAATACTGGCTCACACGTTTGCGCAGGTCGCGCGCCTTGCCGACGTAAATGACCGTGCCGAACCGGTCCTTCATCAGGTAGATGCCCGGTTTGTGCGGCAAGACGCTCAACTTCTTGCGGATGGCTTCAATCACAGTCACAATGGAATTTCAACGCAAAGCCGCCAGGGTGCAAAGGAATTTTCAACCGCCAATTTGCGCGGACAAGCGCGGAAACGAGACCTGATTTTTGAGTTGCATGTCGAATCGAATGGGCGTATCAGGCGGGCAAACCCAAGAAAGGAAACCCATATGCCAGAAAACCAAACACCAACGCCGCCACCGGCGACCGGCGGTGAAGATAAAACGGTCGCAATCGTCGCTTACATCACCCTGATTGGCTTCATTGTGGCCATCATCGTTCACATGAACAAAAAGACGAAGCTTGGCGCGTTTCACCTCCGCCAGATGCTCGGTTTTTTATTGACCGGCATCGCCGTTGTGGTTTGTGAAGTCATTCTTGTCTTTATTCCCGTCCTCGGCTGGCTGTGCATTGTAGCTCTATGGGCTTCGATGCTGGTGCTTTGGATTCTTGGACTGGTCGCCGCCATCAACGGTGAGATGAAGCCCATGCCGGTGGTCGGGCCGTTCTATCAGAAATGGTTCGGCACCACCTTTGATTGACAGGCGTCCCCTTGGGATTCGCGAAAGCGGATGTCGGCCCATTATTTTAATTCAGGGACGGCGATACGCCGTCCCTCCCAAAAAATCTATTCTGCCTTCTGCCTTCTCACTTCGCAGTTTGCCTGATGTGCCGGTGGACGAAGAAATAATAAAGTCCGCCGAGCACCAGCATTGCGCCAGCGAGCCAGAGGGTGACGCGATGATACTCGCCATTCATCAACTGCTCATCCTGCCCGGCTTTGACACCGACGTAGCACAGCACCGCGCACCAGATCGCCGAGCCGAGCAGTGTGTAGATTGAAAATTTCAGGTAATTCATCCGCACGATGCCCGCCGGAATGCCGATGAGATGCCGCACCACCGGCAGCAACCGCGAAATGAAAATGCCCATCGCGCCGTAATGCGCCGACCAGCGCTCAGCCTTTTCGACTTTCTCCGGCGAAATCATCACGAACCGGCCATAACGCATTACCAGTGGACGCCCGGCAATTCGCGACGCCCAATACATCGCCGTCGCGCCGAGCCACGAACCGAGCGCTCCGGCAATGACGATGCCCCAAAGACTTAGCGGAATCTGCTGGGTGTAGGCCAGATGCGCCGCGGGCGGGATGATGACTTCGCTCGGCAATGGCGCAACAGAGCTTTCGATGGCCATGAGCAACACGATGACCGAATAACCACCGCTTTTGAGCGCACCCAAATACCAGGCAATGACGGGCTTGAACAGCGACTTGAACATCGGATGCTGGTTATAGCGGAAAAAACCATGGGAGCAATCCGCGAATTAACATGAATTTATTTCCCGGATTTTTGGTGGGCGTAATAAGCCTGAATTTCTTCAGCGGTTGCAGGCTGCGGCCAGACCCAGTCAAGCGCACGAGAATTTTGCCAGTAAAAATACGAGGACTCGACATTTTGGGACAGCGAAGGATCGCCGCCATCGTCTTCGCCGTTTTCGCCGACGGAATAAAGCAGGAATGTTCCATCCGCTTTTAGTCGATAGCGCAACGGCTGGCCGTCCATCGGATCGAGTGGAATTGACGAAACAAATTCCGGCACGAGCGAACCCAAATTTGGCGGATAATTTCCATGTTTGAGTTGATAACGTTTCAAAGCGATGGCTGTTATTGTCATCTGTTTCGCAGTTTCTGCTCTCATCGCCTTGCGAGAAAAAGCACCAAGCGAATGCACGCCTGCAGACAATATGAAGTGCATATCCGCTTCTTTTGGATCAGAAAACTGAAATGTATCTTCATTATTTGTGCCTATAAAAATCTTCCGCAATTTGTCCTCTTGTTCATGTTGTGCTGTCAGTAATGAATACTTTGCCTCGGCAGAACGCGTTGTTTCTAAAAACACCTGATAACTTTTTATCAGACGCAATTCGTCAGGATAAGACCACCAATATCGCCACATAAAAATTTTGGTTGTCGTCCTAGCCTTGGCCCAAAGGCTCTCGTCTTCACTTGGAAGCCCTATTAACTCTCGTGATCTTCTTCCGAGAACAAAATACTGTTGCAATCCGGAATTGGAACTCCTCCATTTTTTGAGGGTTATTTCAGCAGCTGCGCGTTCCATTGCCAGCGCATTTTCTTCGCCACGAACAAAATCCAAGTTTGCCCAATTATGCTGCAATTCTACAAGTTGTTCGTCGGTCAGATTTGGAGATTGCAGAACCTCCCAATTGACTTCCAAGGCAATGCTGGCAATCGCCATGCGGACAAGCTCGGAAATAATAAGCCGCTCATCGCGCATGGCTTTTACCAAAGCAAGCATGGCGCGCAGATTTTTTACCGCCGAAATTGTGTCGCTGCGATGCAAGTCACAAAGTGCAGCAGCCTCCAAACGTTGTGCTGCTCTTTTTGATTGTGCGAGATAAAAATTGGTAAAATTAAGATTGGCAACTCCTTGTTCATATTTGATTTGAAAATTGAAAGTCGGCTTTTCAATGATTTGCTGAAGCAACACAAAAGCTTTTGCATTTTGAACAACGGCTGCCGTCACATTTCCCCAAGAATTAGTTCCATCAATATCTCGAATGTCAGGCTGCTGCCATCGAATCATTGCCTTGCCCGGTGCAACCATTCTCATCCCATAAACATAATTTGTTTCCAAAAGACTTTTGTCCGCATGAAATGACGCATCAAATAGCTCATCTGCATTACGAAAAGTATCAGCACTGTTTTGTTCCGGCGGTACGGACGATGGAATCACTTGCGCCAAATCCATCGGTTCGCCCTTGGCTTTGAGTTCGGCGATGTAAGCCTCTGTTACGGCGCGCAGTTGGTAATGGTGAATGATAGGAATGAGAATCGCCGCGCCTAACGCCACAACAACGACGATTAAAAATTTTCTGCGGTGGCTCATATAATTCACACTTTCAGGAAAAACCGCCTCTGCTTTTCGCTGATGGGCATTTCGAGCTTTTCCATCACGGCCAGCATATCTTCCCAGACCTTGCGCTTCTCGCTCATGGCCTGGTTGCGGAGCAGATACGCCGGATGATACGTCGGCATGAGTGGCGTGCCGCGATAGGTCTTCCAAGTGCCGCGCAGCTTGGTGATGCCAAGGGTCTTGCCGAGCAGCCCTTCCACCGCCGTGGCACCGAGGGCGACAATCACTTTGGGCCGGATCAAATCAATCTGCTCGTGCAAATACGGGATGCACGTGGCCATTTCGTTAGCGGTGGGCTTGCGGTTGCCGGCGGTCTGGCCGGGGGTGTCGGGACGGCATTTCAAAATGTTGCCGATGTAAACGTCCGCGCGCTGCAGTCCCATCGCCTGGATGATTCTCGTGAGCAACTGGCCGGCCTTGCCGACGAATGGTTCGCCCTGCTCGTCTTCGTCTCCGCCCGGCGCCTCGCCGACGAACATGAGTTGCGCGTCAATGCTGCCGACGCCGAACACGACGTTCTTGCGCGATGACGCAAGGTGCGCGCACTTGACACAGGCCAGCGCCCGCTCGCGCAACGCGGCAAACGCAGCGGCTTTTGCCTGCGGATCGAGCGGCGGACCCTGGCTGGCAATGGTCTCGCTCGGCAACGCGAGCAATGTCGCCTGTTCCACAATGGGTGGAGATTTACTTTTTTGGTAGGAACGAGCCGCCGGCTCGTCCGATTGGGGAGGAACTTCCGACGGACGCGCGGGCCGCGCGTCCCTACCTTCAATTGGACGCACCGGTTGCGCCAAGGCGCGAAGCGTTTCAGGCGAAACGGCGACATGCCGCACGCCTCGCGATTTCAAATCTTCGAGATGTTGAATCGTCGCGTCGAGCAATTTGTCGTAATCCGCAGACATGGTGTCATCGTAACTTGCGCCGCGTCGTCCGCACGAAAATTCTGCATGCAGCTAAAGCTTGCAGCCGAATCCATCACAAGACTACCGTTTCGTCTGTGACTCTGGAAGACCATCTGGGCGATATTATCAGCAAGGCGCGCGCCATGAGCGGCATTTCCGCCGCCGCAGCGTCAAAGGCCGCCGGGATTTCCGAAACCGAATTGTCCGCGCTGGAAAATTCAGGCCTCACAGCAAAAAAACTAAATTTCGCCTCGCTCGCGTCGTTGATTGGTTTAAATGCGTCCAAACTCGAAGGCATTGCCAACAACTGGCTGCCAACGGAGAAAGACCTGGGCACGTGGCGCGAATTGCGCTGCTTCACAACCACAGCCGGGGGGATGGCGGTCAATGGCTATTTGATTTGGGACGAGGTTTCGCGCGAAGCCGCGCTGTTCGATACCGGCTGGGACGCGAAGCCGGTTCTGGATTGCATTGCCGAAAATCAGCTTGTGCTCCGGCACATTTTCATCACGCACTCGCATCACGATCACGTTGCTGCATTGGGCGCTATTCGCGAAGCGTTTCCCAGGGCGAAAGTACACAGCGGTTCCAAAAACGCGCCGGTGGACCAGCGGAACCGCGCGAATGATTTCATTCATCTCGGCAACCTGCGCATCACGAACCGCGACACGCCCGGCCACGCGGAGGACGGCGTGACTTACATCGTCGGCAACTGGCAGGAGGACGCGCCGCACGTGGCGATTGTGGGCGACGCGATTTTCGCCGGGTCAATCGGGCGCGGCAACCAGTCGTGGGATTTGGCCAGGCAGAAAATCCGCGAGCAAATTTTATCGCTGCCGCCGGAAACTTTGATTTGTCCCGGCCACGGCCCGCTGACAACGGTCGCTGAAGAAAAGGAACACAATCCGTTCTTTTAATTTACGATTTGACCCGAGTATTGGCGATTGTTAGCCTTCCCTCCGTTCCAAACGGTTTTATGCGACATACCATTTCAGTTCTCGTGGAGAACAAGTTCGGCGTGCTGACGCGCGTGGCGGGCCTGTTCAGCGGACGCGGCTACAACATTGACACGCTCAACGTCGGCCCGACGCAGGATCCCAAGACGTCGCGCATGAGCATCGTCACGCACGGCGACGAGGCGACGCTGGAGCAAATCGTCAAGCAGCTCAACAAGCTGCCCGACGTACTCAAGGTGCAGGATTTCCACGAGGGCGAATATGTGGATCGTGAACTGGTGCTCGTGAAGGTTTCAGTGGATTCGAAGTCGCGCGCCGAGGTGATGCAAATCACGGACATTTTCCGCGCGAAAATCGTGGACGTGCAACCCAAGAGCCTCGCCATTGAAATCACCGGCAACGAAAGCAAGGTGGAAAAGTTCGTCGAATTGATGAGTTCGTTCGGCGTGACGGACATCACACGCACCGGCAAGGTCGCGTTGCCGAGAAAATAGCTTCAAGTCAGGCAGTTACTTAACGTTCAACTTCACAAGAAATCATGGCAAAAATCAATTTTGGCGGCACCCTCGAAACAGTTGTCACTCGCAAGGAATTCCCGATGGCCAAAGCCCGTCGGGTGTTGAAAAACGAAACTATCGCCATCATCGGCTACGGCGTGCAGGGGCCGGCGCAATCGCTCAACCTGCGCGACAACGGTTTCAAGGTCATCATCGGCCAGGCGCCGCAGTTCAAGCGCGACTGGGACCGCGCCGTGAAGGACGGCTGGAAACCCGGCAAGACACTTTTCGACATTGAAGAGGCCGTGCGCCGCGGCACGATCATTCAAATGCTCGTGTCTGATGCTGCGCAACGCGCCATCTGGCCGAGCGTAAAGCGAAATCTGAAACCGGGCGCCGCGCTCTATTTCTCGCACGGCTTTTCCATCGCCTACCGGAAGCTGACCGGCGTGATTCCGCCAAAGAATGTGGACGTCATCATGGTTGCGCCCAAAGGCTCTGGCCTGAACGTCCGGCGCAATTTTCTCACCGGCGCGGGCATCAATTCGAGTTTCGCCGTCGAACAAGACGCCACCGGCCATGCCAAGGACCGGTGTCTGGCGGTCGGCGTTGGCATCGGTTCCGGCTATTTGTTTCCGACCACCTTCCAGCACGAAGTGTTCAGTGATCTTACGGGCGAACGCGGTGTGTTGATGGGCGCGCTGGCCGGCATCATGGAGGCGCAATACGATGTGCTCCGCGCCCACGGCCATTCGCCGAGCGAAGCGTTCAACGAGACCGTCGAGGAACTCACGCAGTCGCTCATCCGCCTCGTGGACGAGAACGGCATGGACTGGATGTATTCCAACTGCTCGGCGACCGCCCAGCGCGGCGCCTTGGACTGGAAACCGAAATTCAAGAAGGCCGTACTGCCGGTATTCAAGGCGCTGTATGAACGCGTCCGGACCGGCAAGGAATGCGCCCGCGTGCTCTCCGCCTGCGGCGCACCGAATTACCAGGCGCAGTTGCAGGAGGAACTGGGCGAAATCCACAATTCCGAAATGTGGCGCGCCGGCGCTGCTTCCCGCGCGTTGCGTCCCAAGCAATCTGACAAGGCCATCGCCAAAGGCACCAAGGGCGTTTCGGGACGCACGTCAAACTAAAGTCCTCGAAAAAATTTAAAGGCCGCTGGAGCAATCCGGCGGCTTTTTTATTTCAATATCGGAGGGGCGAGTTCCACGAGCCCCAAATTTCTTGGGCACTTCAGTCAGGGACTCGCGGAGCTCGTCCCTCCGAAATGATTTAACCGCCCAGCGAACCCGGATCACCCACGTCGCCTTTGTTGAAATCCACGTAAGCTTCCGTCAAATCGGCGGCATACATCACGGCACTGGACTTGCCGAGATTCAGATTGATGTGCAGATCGAATTCCTTTGGCGATACCGCAGCGCAGAGCTGCCTGAACGTCGCCTTCGTCGGCTGGCCGCGCTTGAGACTCCAGAGAATTTTCTTTCCGCCGGGCGCGCTGTACCCAATGTCCACCTTTTCCTCGACGATTTTCGCCGGCGAATAACCGAGCGCGTCAATGATGCGGCCCCAATTCGGGTCGCCGCCATGCCAACTGGTCTTGACCAGCGCGCTGTTCGCCACGGCGCGGGCGGCGGCATCGGCATCGGCAAAATTTTCCGCGCCGTTGACGCGCACGGTCACGACGCGATGAACACCTTCGCCGTCGCGCACAATCATCTTCGCCAGTTCCAAGCAGACGCGATTCAACGCCGATTGGAAAATTGCGAATTGCGAATTGCGAATTGCGAATTTTTTATTGCCCGCCAGCCCATTCGCCAGCACCAGCACTGTATCGTTGGTGCTCATGTCGCCATCCACCGTGATGCGATTGAAACTCCGCGCGACTGCCTCGCGCAAGACGGTTTGCAAGGTTTTTGCTTCAACGGCCGCATCGGTTGTGATGAAGCACAACATTGTTGCACGCAATGGCATTGCGGCGGGACGCCTGCCGGTGGCGCTCATGCCGGGCTGAATCATGCCCGCGCCTTTACAAATGCCGCCAATGCGAACCGTCCTGCCATCGAGCTTGAATTCGACCGCGATTTGTTTGGATCGCGTGTCGCTCGTCATAATCGCTTCCGCGGCGTGGTCAGCATGACACAATGAACTTCCCAGAAGTTTGGCGGCTTCGAGAATGCCGCGCTTCACGTTCACCATCGGCAACGCGACACCAATGCGCCCGGTTGAACCCACAAGAATGTGTTTGGCCGAAAGGCCCAATGCTTTTGCGGTAATGTCCGTCATCATCCGCGCATCCTTCAATCCTTGTTTGCCGGTGCAGGCGTTTGCGTTGCCGGAATTGATGACGACGGCCTGCGCCACGCCTTTTTTCACGCGCCCGACGCAAACCTTCACCGGCGCGGCGCAGATTTGATTCGTTGTGAACATTCCGGCGACGGTCGCCGGCACTTCGGACACAATCAATGCGAGGTCGCGTTTTCGGCCTTTGTTCGAGCCTTTGCCCGTGCCGAGGCGTTTGATGTCGCAAAACACGCCACTGGCGAGAAAGCCTTGCGGTGCGACGATGGAACCTGAAATTTCTTTGAACAATTTTTTCACGTTTGCTGTGGAGCGCAAATTGCGGAAAGCAGCGGCACTTTTCAAACTTTTATCGCGTCAATTTCCAGCCGCACCATGCGGACGTGAACGCGGCCATCATCGTCCGGTGGATGTTTGGCAACGTAACGGTCCGTGGCAGCGGTGACGAATTCCTCGCGCGCATTTTCCGGCACGCGCTGGATGTAAGGCAGCCAGGTCGTCCGCAGCCACGCGGCGAAACCATCGCGGCCGGGGTAAACCGCGTCCTTGGGCGACAGCTTGACGCCGAGCGTTTTGAACCCGAAACGCGGCAGCCATCTTTCGTAGTCTTCCGGCGAGTAAAAAAAATACGGCTTTCCCATTCCCCGGAAAAATTCGCGCCAGCGTTTGAGCCGCATTTCCGGTCGCAGCACGACAAAAACGTCGTGTGCGTTGCCTTTGCCGCCACACGAAACGACGAGCCGCCCGCCGGAACGCAAACACGTCGCCGCGCCGCGCAGAAATGCCCGATGATCGTCCACCCAATGCAACGCCGCGTTGGAAAAAACCGAATCGAATTGCCGGGCAAAACGAATCCGGCGCGCGTCCATGACGTGAAACTTCAAATTGGGAAATTCGCTCCGCGGAAAAATAGCGCGCGCGAATTCGATCATTTGCGGCGAGGCGTCAATACCGATCGCCGCGCCGCGCGGAATGGCGTGCGCGATTTCGGCGGTCACTTTGCCGTCGCCGCAGCCGACGTCAAGAACGTGCTCGTCGCCGCGGAGTTGAAGCTTGGCGATCAACTCGCGCGCCCAGGTTTGTTGCACGACGGAATTCGCGGCGTAATCAGCCGCGTTCCACTCGGCAGTTGCCGAAACAGGTTTGGACATCTGCAAACTCAAACCAATCCCGCCGTTTCGGGAAAACCGCAAAGAATATTCATGCTTTGCACAGCCTGGCCGCCCGCGCCCTTGATCAGATTGTCCTCGGCGCTCATGACGATGAGCCGGCCCGTGCGCGGGTCGAGCCGCCATGCGATTTCGATGACGTTGGTGCCAACGACATTTTTGGTGTCGGGCAAATTGTCACCGTCCAGCAAACGAACAAACGGTTCCTTGCCGTAAACCTTTTGGTAACATGCGGAAATTTTCTCCGCGTCAATGGACTTTTCCGCAGGCGCGAGATAAAGCGTCGTCAAAATGCCGCGATTCACCGGAATCAAATGCGGCGTGAACTGGATGGTGACTTTGGTTCCGGCGGCGAGTGAAAGTTGTTCCTCGATTTCCGATAAATGCCGGTGTTTGGGCACGCCGTAAGGCCGGACGCTTTCGTTGCATTCGCAAAAAAGATAATCCACTTCGGCTTTCCGTCCCGCGCCGCTAAGGCCGCTCAACGAATCGGCGATGATGCCGGTGGGCTTGATCAAGCCGGCCTTCAACAGCGGAATGACTGGCAGCAAAATGCCTGTCGGGTAACAGCCCGGCGACGCGACGAGCGACGCCTGTTTGATTTGCCCGCGATAAATTTCCGGCAGGCCGTAAACGGATTTTTTCAGCAAATCCGGCGCAGGATGGTCATGCGCATAAAATTCCCTGTAAATTTCCGCGCTCTTGAGCCGGAAGTCGGCGCTCAAATCAATCACCACGCAGCCGGCATTGAGCAGCGGCACGGCGTATTCGGCAGCGACGCCATGCGGCAACGCGAGAAACACCACATCGGCCTGCTTCGCGAGCCGTTCGGCGTCCGGCTCTGTAAACCGGAGCGTCTTTGATTTCGGATGGCTGGCAAACCTCGGGAAAATCTGCGCAAGCGTTTGCCCGGCACTTTGGCGCGAGGTCACGGCCACCAGTTCCACATGGGGATGGTGCAGCAACAACCGGACGAGTTCTTCGCCGGAGTAACCGGACGCGCCGATGATGGCGACTTTCTTTGATTTCATGCTGCCTTTCTATTTAACGCAAAAACGCAAAAACGCAGAGAAAAATTTTCAAACAAAAAACCCCGCCGGTTTTGCCAGCGGGGCTTGGAAATTTCCAGCGCGATTAACGCTTCGAGTATTGGAAGCGTTTGCGCGCGCCCGGCTGGCCGTATTTCTCGCGTTCACGCATGCGCGAATCGCGTGTCAACAGTCCCTCGGCCTTGAGCACAGGACGCAGGCTGGCATCGGCCACAATCAGCGCGCGGGCGATGCCGTGCCGCACGGCGCCGGCCTGGCCGTTGGGTCCGCCGCCGGTGACATTAATGCGCACGTCAAATTTTTCCCCAGTGCCGGTGGCGCTCAACGGTTGTGTTGCGGTTGCGCGTAACGTTTCCAGCGCGAAATAATTTTCAAACGGACGTCCGTTGACGGTGATTTTGCCGTTGCCGGAGGCCAGACGGACGCGCGCGATGGCGGTCTTGCGCCGTCCCGTGCCGAGAAATTCATTGGTTTTGGTTTCAGCCATCTGTCAGTTGAGGGTTGAGAGTTGAGAGTTGAGAGAATCAGGCCACGACCTTGAGCGGTTCAGGTTTTTGCGCCTCATGCAGGTGTTTCGGGCCTTTGAAAACTTTCAGCTTGGTCAGCAACTGGCTGCCGAGCCGGTTTTTGGGAATCATGCCTTTGACAGCGTGCATGATGAGCTTTTCCGGGTGTTTCGCGCGGACCTGGGCGACCGAGGTGTATTTCTCGCCGCCTTTCCAGCCGGAATAGCTCATGTATTCCTTGGCGGTTTCCTTCTTGCCGGTGAGACGGACCTTTTCGGCATTGATGACAATGACAAAATCACCAGCGTCGAGGTGCGGCGTGAAGACGGGCTTGTTTTTGCCGCGCAAAACATCGGCCACCTGCACGGCCAGCCGACCGAGCACGGCGCCGTCGGCATCTATCACGTGCCACTTGCGCTCATTCAAATTCACTTTGGGCAAATGCGTTTTCATTTCAAAACCGGACAAAGGAACGCGGAATTTATCAGACGGAGGGACGAAGTCAATAAGACAATTGCGCGGTTTTTAATGATAACGACGTGAAAACCCGTGACACGAACTTGACTTCCAATGTCCAGCGCTTCATTAAACAGTCCCAAAACAAGTCGGGAATCCCTGAATGAATTTGTTTCGTAATTTGCTCCGCCGAAGAAGTGTCGCCGACCTGCAGGCCGAAGTGCTGACGGACAAAAGCCTTAAACGGGCGTTGGGGCCGGTAAATCTGACCGCGTTGGGAATCGGCGCCATCATCGGCGCGGGCATTTTTGTCCTCACGGGCCAGGCAGCCGCAAAATACGCGGGTCCGGCCATTGTTTTTTCCTTTGTGCTGGCCGGGGCGGCCTGCGCGTTCGCCGGTCTGTGTTACGCCGAGTTTTCGGCCATGATCCCCATCTCCGGGTCGGCTTACACTTACGGTTACGCGACGCTGGGCGAATTTGTCGCATGGATCATTGGCTGGGATTTAATCCTCGAATATCTGTTCGCTGCTTCCACAGTCGCGGTCGGTTGGTCGGGGTATGTGGTGTCATTTCTCAAGGAGCTTGGAATCACCATTCCATCCGCCTTCACTTCCGCGCCTTACAATCATGTGACCCCGCCCGATGCGGGATGGAACATCTGGCGGCTGTTCACAGAAGGCTGGGTCAGCAGCGGCGCCGTGCTGAATGTCCCGGCCATGTTGGTCATCGGGTTTATCACATTTTTGCTCGTCCTCGGCATCAAGGAATCCGCCACGTTCAACAACGTCATCGTGGCGATAAAAATGTCGGTGATTTTGACGTTTATTGCCGTTGGGATTGCCTACATCAACCGGAACAACTGGCATCCGTTCGTGCCGCCGTCACTCGGCCCCGGTGAGTTCGGCTGGAGCGGCGTGGTGCGCGGGGCGGGTGTGATCTTTTTTGCCTATATCGGTTTCGATGCCGTGTCCACGGCCGCGCAGGAGGCTAAAAATCCCCAGCGCGACATGCCCATTGGCATCCTGGCTTCACTGGCGCTTTGTACCGTCCTTTATATCGCCGTGGCGCTCGTCTTAACGGGCATTGTTTCCTACACCAAGCTCAATGATCCGGCCCCGATCGCTGTGGCGATCAATTCACTTGGGCCGTCGGTGGCCTGGCTGCGGCCCATCATCAAGATTGGCGCGATTGCGGGTCTTTCGTCCGTGATCCTGGTGATGATGCTCGGCCAGCCGCGGATTTTTTACACGATGTCGAAGGACGGGTTGCTGCCGCCGGTGTTCAGCGCGGTGCATCCCAGGTTCCGCACACCCTGGATCGCCCAGATTCTCACCGGCGCGATCGCCATGCTGGTGGCGGGTTTGTTCCCCATCGGCCTTCTGGGCGAACTCGTGTCCATCGGCACGCTCCTCGCGTTCGCCATCGTCTGCGCCGGTGTGTTCGTCCTACGATTCACCGACCCACAAATACCCCGGCCGTTCCGCACACCGATTTTTTGGCTGGTTGCGCCTCTGGGCGTGATTTTTTGCGGCTATTTGATGTATGGACTGCCCGCTGACACGTGGGCGCGGCTCATCGTTTGGATGGCCATCGGACTGGCCATCTATTTCACCTACGGCTGCCGTCATTCCAAAGTGCAGCGGCGACACGGCAAAGCGCGGCTAATTTAAGCCTGATTCTCGCACGGTTTCACCTTTGGCCGGTCGATGAATGGAAACGTCAAAAAAAAGATTGCATGGGAAATGAATCAAACGTATGTTTGAACCATGAGGCCAGCGTCGGTGAAATCAAAACCGCCTCCCCATCGTTTGCCCGCGGCGGAAACGCGGGGGCGGGTGCTGGACGCGGCGGAACGGTTGTTCGCCGAGCGCGGCATTGAGGCGGTTTCCATTCGTGACATTACCCGCGCCGCCAAGGCAAATCTGGCGGCCATCAATTATCATTTCGGCACCAAGCAGGAACTGGTGGCCGAGATTTTCAGCCGACGGTTGACGCCGTTGAGCCAGGAGCGGCTGGCCTTGCTGGATGAAGTGGAACTGAAGGCCGGCGGCAAGCCCTCCCGGCTGGAGGATATTCTGGAGGCGTTGTTTCGCCCGGCGGTGGAACAGTCCTTCGTCTGCGCCCACGGGAACAAGGCGTTCATGCAACTTTTTGGACGCTGCCTCAGCGAGCCGAGCGCAGCGATCGAACACCTCATCCACAGGCATTTTGAAACGACGATTCGGCGGTTCAACGCGGCGATTTTGCGGGCGCTGCCCCGCCTTCCCGAACAGGAATTGTTCTGGCGAATCAGTTTCATCGGCGGCGCGATGCATCATGCCTTGCTGATTTGCGGCAAACCAAGTTTGATGCCGACCGGCATGCACAAACGTTTGAACGCGGAGGAATTGATTCAGCGCCTGATTGCCTTCGCGGCGGCTGGGCTGCGCGTTCTGGCATCACATTAACGCGAACAGGTGGCGCGAAAACAAATTTGCGAAAAAAGGATGAATATGAATTTGATCAAACGACAAGACTGCGTCCGGCGACCGGGTGCGGCATTGATTTGTGGCGCCGTGGCTTCACTAGCGTTGCTGGCACTGGCCGGTTGTGGCCGTCAGCAAGCGCAAAATGGCGCCATGCCACCGCCGGAGGTCGGTGTGGTCACCATCGCGCCGGAGTCCGTGGCTCTGACGACAGAATTGCCGGGGCGGATTGACCCGGTACGCGTGGCGCAGGTGCGGGCGCGCGTGGACGGCATCGTGTTGCATCGGAATTTCCGCGAAGGCGCCGACGTCACAAACGGTGAAGTCCTTTACGAGATTGATCCCGCGCCATACAAAGCCGCGCTCGACAGCGCGAACGCCAACCTGACGCAGGCGCAACAGCTAGTGGAACGTTACAAACCGCTGGTGGGCATCAATGCCGTGAGCAAGCAGGATTACGACAACGCCGTGTCAGCGGCGGCCCAAGCCAAAGCCGCGCAAGAAATCGCCGCGGTCAATTTCGGTTATTGCACCGTCACCGCGCCGATTTCTGGAAAAATCGGCGCGGCATTGGTCACCGAAGGCGCGTTGGTCAGCCAAAGCGCCGCGACCGAAATAGCCGTGGTCCAGCAATTGGACCCGATTTATTGCGATTTCACCGAATCGAGCACCGAAGTGCTGCGTCTGCGGCGCGAACTGGAAAGCGGCACGCTCAAAAGCATCGCGCCCGGCGAAGCGAAGGTGACGTTGTTGCTGGATGACGGGACGACTTACCAGTATCCCGGCAAACTGTTGTTTTCCGACGTCACGGTGGACCCGAGCAGCGGCATGATCATTCTGCGGGCCGAGTTTCCCAATCCCGACCATTTGCTACTGCCGGGGATGTTTGCGCGGGGATTGCTGGAACAGGCGGTTGACGCCAAGGCCATCACCGTTCTTCAACGCGGCGTCAGCGTTGGCGCGAACGGCATTGCCACCGCGATGGTGGTGGGGGCGGACGGCAAGGTGGAATCCAGAGTGATTAAAATCGGCTCGGCCGTGGGAATCAAATGGGTTGTCACGGAAGGGTTGAAAGCGGGAGAACGCGTCATCGTCGAAGGTTTGCAAAAAGTTCAACCGGGGATGGTGGTGAAACCCGTTCCTTTTAATCCAACTGGCGACAATGCTTCCGCGTCGCCGGTTTCGGTTCAGGGAAATTAACCGGACATTGCCATGCCGAAATTTTTCATTGACCGCCCGATTTTTGCCTGGGTGATTTCCCTGCTCATCATGCTGGCGGGGTGTCTGGCCGTTACCCATCTTCCGGTCGCCCAATATCCCAGCGTCGCGCCGCCCTCCATCGCCATCAACGCCACTTACGCGGGCGCTTCCGCGGAAACGGTGCAGGACACGGTCACGTCCGTGATCGAGCAGCAGATGAACGGCATTGACAATCTGCTTTACATGTCGTCCAGCAGCAGCGCGAGCGGTCAGTCCACCGTGACGCTCTATTTCCGGGCCGGCACCGATCCGGACATCGCGCAGGTGCAGGTACAGAACAAATTGCAACTGGCCATCCCCAACCTGCCCCAAACAGTCCAGCAACAGGGCATCACGGTCCTCAAATCCACCCGTAACTTCCTGATGGTTTTCACGCTCTCGTCCACGAACAAGGACACGAGCGCCATCCTGCTGGGTAATTACATTTCGTCGAGTGTGCTCGATCCCATCCGCCGCCTCACCGGCGTGGGCGAAGCGGACCTGTTCGGCACCGAATACGCCATGCGCATCTGGCTGAATCCGCAAAAGCTCGAAAGCTACAGCCTGGGTGCCAGCGACGTCATCAATGCCATTCAGGCTCAAAACATGGAGGTCCCCGTCGGACAACTTGGCGCGGCCCCGTCGGTGAAGGGACAGGAAATCAACATCACCCTGCAAGGCCAAAGCACGCTGCGCACGGTCAAGCAATTCGAGGACATCCTGCTGCGGGTGAATCCCGATGGTTCGCGCGTGTATTTGCACGACGTTGCCCGGGTCGAGTTGGGCGGCTCGGATTATTCCGTGCAGGCGCGGGTGAACGGGCGTCCCGCCGCCGCCGTCGGCATCCGGCTGGCCCCGTCGGCCAACGCCGTCGCCACCGCCAACTCCGTGTACGCAAAATTGGATGAGCTTTCCAAATTTTTCCCGCCGGGCGTGCGCGTGGATTATCCCTATGACAGTTCTGAATTTGTGCGCATTTCCATCCAGGAAGTGGTCAAGACGCTGGTGGAAGCCGTCGTGATGGTGTTTCTGATCATCTTTCTGTTCCTACAAAATTTCCGGACGACCTTCATTCCCACCATCGTCATACCGGTGGCGTTGCTGGGCACGTTTGCCATCATGTATGCGCTCGGTTTTTCCATCAACGTCCTGACCATGTTCGGCATGGTGCTCGCCGTGGGCGAACTGGTGGACGACGCCATCGTGGTGGTGGAAAACGTGGAACGCATCATGAGCGAGGAGGGCTTGCCGCCGCGCGAAGCGACCCGCAAGGCGATGGGGCAGATCACCGGCGCGCTCATCGGCATTGCGCTCGTGTTGACGGCGGTGTTCATTCCGATGGCTTTCTTTGGCGGGTCGGTGGGGGCGATCTACCGGCAGTTCTCGCTCTCGCTGGTTTCGTGCATGTTGTTCTCCATCTTTCTGGCCATGTCCCTGACACCGGCGTTGTGCGCTTCGCTGCTCAAGCCCGTCGAAAAAGGGCATCACCTGCGAAAGAAAGGATTTTTCGGCTGGTTCAACCGCGGCTTTGCCAGCACGCGGAAAAACTATGAAGGCATCGTGGCCCGGATGCTCAACAAAACGCCGCGGTATCTCTTTATTTATCTGGCGATTGTCGTGGCGGTGGGCTGGTTGTATGTCCGTTTGCCCTCGGCCTTTTTGCCTGATGAAGACCAGGGCTTTTTCATGATCAGCGTCCAGTTGCCGGTGGGCGCGACCTTGGAACGCACGGTGGACGTGCTTAAACAGGTCGAGAGCTACATTTTGAAACAACCGGAAGTGGCGGGCATGGTTGACGTCGCCGGTTTCAGTTTCAACGGCCAAGGGCAAAACGCCGCCATTGCCTTCGTTCATTTGAAAGACTGGCGTCAGCGCCACGGTTCCCAACACACGGTGCAAGCGGTCATCGGCCGTGCCTTCATGGCTTTGGGACACATCAGGGACGCGATCATTTATCCCATCAATCCCCCGCCGATTCACGAACTGGGCATCGTGTCAGGCTTTGACTTTGAACTGGAGGATCAAGCTGGTTTGGGCCATGAAAAACTCATGCAGGCGCGCGACCAGTTATTTGCGATGGCCGCGAAAAATCCCAACATCATCCAGTTGCGCTTTCAAGGATTGGAGGACACGCCTGAACTCAAGGTGGACGTTGACCAGGCTAAAGCCAGCGCGCTGGGCGTTTCGCTGGCGGATTTGAACACGGTGCTCGAAACCTATTTCGGTTCGGATTACATCAACAATTTCGTGAACGGCAACCGCGTGCAACGGGTCATAGCGCAACTGGACTCGCAGTATCGCATGTTGCCTCAGGACGTCGGCAACGCCTATGTGCGCAACAACAACGGTCAGATGGTCTCTCTTTCCAGCCTGGCCACCGTCCATTGGATTTACGGCTCGCCGCAGTTGCAGCATTTCAATGGTCTCCCGTCGCTTGAACTGGTCGGCGCCGCGCCGCCGGGCAAAAGCACGGGCGAAGCCATGACCGCCATGGAAAATCTGGCAAAAAAACTGCCCAGCGGTTTTGGCTACGAATGGACCGGCCAGTCCTTCGAGGAACGTTTGTCGGCCAAACAAGCGCCCCTGCTCTATGCGCTGTCGCTCATCGTAGTGTTCCTGGCGCTGGCCGCGCTCTACGAAAACTGGTCCGTTCCGGTGGCGGTGATTCTCGTCGTGCCGCTCGGCATTCTCGGCGCTTTGCTGGCCGCCAACCTGCGCGGCCTGCCCAACGACGTGTTTTTCAAAGTCGGCCTGCTGACCATCGTCGGCCTGTCCGCTAAAAACGCCATCCTCATCATCGAATTCGCCAAAAACCTCCAGGCGCAGGGCAAAGGTTTGATTGAAGCGACGCTGGAAGCCGCGCATTTGCGGTTGCGTCCGATTTTGATGACGTCGCTGGCGTTCATCCTCGGTGTAATGCCGCTGGCGTTGAGCACCGGCGCCGGGTCGGCCAGCCGGCACGACATCGGCACCGGCGTGGCGGGCGGCATGGTTTCGGCCACGGTGCTGGCCGTTTTCCTCGTGCCGGTGTTCTTCGTGGTCGTCCGCCGGATGTTCAAAACCCAAAAACCATCGCGTCCTCTGCTTGCACCTGAAGTGGGTGATCCCGACGACGCCAATGAGAATGGGAAACAAGGACAGCCATGAGTAAATATCTTTCGCCCATCATTGCCCTGTTCATCCTGGCTTTGGCCGGTTGCACGCTCGCGCCGAAATATCACCGCCCGCCCACGGCGATTTCCCCGGCTTGGCCCCTGGTTCCGGAAGAAAGCGAAAGCCAGACCAACGCCACCGCCGTTCCCGCCGCCGACATCGGCTGGCGCGAATTTTTCCGGGATCCGCGCCTGCGGCGGCTCGTTGAACTGGCATTGACCAACAATCCCGACCTGCGCGTGGCCGTGTTGAACGTCGAACAGTCCCGCGCGCAATATCGCATTCAGCGCGCGGCGTTATTTCCAGAAATTGACGCCACCGGCACCGGCACGCGCCAGCGGCTTCCGGCTGATCTCTCCGGCACCGGCAAGCCGCTGACCGCCAGCCAATACAGCCTCAGCCTCGGCACAACTTCCTATGAACTCGATTTGTTCGGGCGCGTGCGCAGCCTCAAGGCCGAGGCGCTGGAAAATTATTTTGCCACCATGGAAGCCCGCCGGAGCGCCCAAATCGCGCTCGTTGCCGAGGTGGGCAACGCCTATCTCCTGGAACGCGCGGTGACCGGACAACTCGCCGTAGCCCGGCAAACGTTGACGGCGGTGCGGGCATCCTACGAATTGATCAAAAGTAGTTACGAGGCCGGTGTAGTGTCCGAACTGGATTTGCGCACCGCCGAGGGCCAGGTGCAAACCGCCCGGTCGAATGTGGCGACTTACGAACAACAGTTGGCCAGGGCGGAAGACGACCTAGTGTTGCTGGTGGGGCGGCCGTTGCCGAAGGACCTTCCGCCGCCGCAGCCGCTAAATTCCCTGGATTGTTTGTCCGACGTGCCGGCGGGGCTTCCGTCCGATCTGTTGCAGCGCCGTCCGGACATTCTCGCAGCCGAACATCAACTCAAGGCCGCCACCGCCAGCATCGGCGCGGCGCGGGCCGCGTTTTTCCCCACCATCACCCTTACCGCCTCGGCCGGCACCGCCAGTTCGCAACTGGATAATCTGTTCGCCCCCGGTTCCGGCGCGTGGCTGTTTTCGCCGCAAATCACGTTGCCCATTTTCACAGCGGGGAGAAACCTCGCCAATCTGGACGTGGCCAAAATCAGCAAACTGATTGAAGTCGCGAATTATGAGAAATCCATTCAGACCGCCTTCCGGGAAGTTTCCGACGCCCTGGCGGCGCGGGCCACGACGGCAGTCCAGATTGACGCCGGGGAAGCCCTCGTTAACGCCGAGCAACGGCGTTATGAACTGGCCGAAGCGCGTTTCCGTCAGGGCGTGGACAGTTATCTCAACGTCCTTTCCGCGCAGCAGGACCTCTACACGGCGCAGGAAAATCTCATTCAATTCCAATTTTCCCGATTGTCCAATCTGATCAACCTTTACCAGGCGCTCGGCGGCGGTTGGCGGGAATACTCGCCGCAACAACATTAACGTCCTATTTTAATTGAGAAGACATTGAAGTTATGAACGAAAATAAACCAGCCGCCGCGCCGGTGGTGAATGGCGCGAAGTTGGCGAAATTTAATTCACCGTGGTTCATCTGGCCCGCAACCGGCGTGCTCGCTGTGCTGTTGTTTTTTGGGCTGGATTATCTGGTCACCGCGTTCACGCACGAATCCACCGACGACGCTTTTATTGCCGCGCATGTTGTGTCCATTGCGCCGCGAGTCGCCGGACAGGTTTCTGTCGTTCACGTGCTCGACAACGAAATGGTCCGCTCGAACGATTTGCTCGTTGAGATTGACCCCGCGGATTACTCGACAACCGCCGCGCAGAAACAATCGTCCGCCGACGCCGCGGAAGCCAACTACAAGACGATGCTCGCCGCGCTCGATTTGATGACCGTGAAAGTGGCCACCGCCGAAGCCACCGCCGACCAATCGAAAGCCGACGCCGACGCGGCCCAAGCCACCGATGTGCGCGCACAGGCGGATTTTCAGCGCAGCCAGGAGTTGCGGAAACAGAACACCATTTCGGCGCAGGAATTTGACGCCGCGCAGGCCGCGATCACGGAGGCGGACGCGAATCTGGCCGCCGCGAAACAAAAGGCCATTGCCGACGCCTCGAAAATCAACGAAGCCAAGGCGACCCAAACGGCGACCGAAGCCTCCGTCAGCATGGCGCTCGCGCTGTTCCGGCAGGCGCAGACTGCCGTGCAGTCGGCGCAATTGGACCTTTCCTATACGAAAATTTTCGCGTCGTGCGATGGTCGCGTGACACGCAAGGCCGTCGAGTCGGGCAATTACATTCAGGTGGGGCAGCAATTGATGTCCATCGTGCCGACAGACATCTGGGTTGTGGCCAATTTCAAGGAATCACAATTGAAAAAAATGAAGCCCAGCCAGCCGGTGCTGGTGGACATTGACGCGCTGGGTCGGTCATTTCGCGCGCACGTGGACAGCGTGCAGGCCGGCAGCGGTGCGGCTTTCAGCCTGTTGCCGCCCGAAAACGCGACGGGCAATTACGTGAAAGTAGTCCAGCGCGTGCCGGTAAAAATTCTTTTCGACGAACCGCTGCCCGCCGACCACACGATTGGCCCCGGTCTTTCCGTTACGCCCAGTGTGCGCGTCAGCGGTTTTGAAATTCCCGGCTGGGCGATTAGTTTGCTGGCAATGGTTTTGGCGTGCATGGCGGCATTTGTTTTTCGATTTGTTTTGCGCCGTAAAATGAATCGCGCCGCTCCTTAATGAAAAATTCAAAAGACAAAAAAATTCATCCGGCGCACGCGGCCTTTTCCCCTTTTTCATTTTTAATTTTTTAATCCATGCCTGACGGCGCGCATCACGAAGACTGGCATCCACGTCACAGCCCGTGGCTCGTCGCGCTGGGTGTGATGTTGGCGACATTCATGCAGGTGCTCGATACTTCCATCGCCAACATCGCGCTGCCACACATCGCCGGCAGCCTTTCGGCCACGACCGACGAGGCAACGTGGGTGCTAACAAGCTATCTCGTATCGAACGCCATCATCCTGCCGATGACCGGCTGGTTGGGGAACCATTTCGGCCGGAAACGGGTGTTCATTTCCTGCATCGGGATGTTCATCTTCGCGTCGGCGTTGTGCGGCATGGCGTTGAACCTGCCGATGCTGATTGCAGCGCGCATTTTGCAGGGCGCGGGCGGCGGCGCGATGGTGCCTATCGCCCAGGCGATTTTGCTGGAAAGTTTTCCAGTCGCCAAGCGCGGTGTGGCGATGGCGACGTTCTCCATGGCCGTGATTGTGGCGCCCATCATCGGCCCGACGCTCGGCGGCTGGATCACGGACAATTATTCGTGGCGGTGGATTTTTTACATCAACCTGCCGGTCGGCCTGCTGGCGATGTTCCTGGCGGAATGGCTCGTGGAAGACCCGCCCTACATCAAACGCAACTTGAAGGCGACGATTGATTTCGTCGGGTTCGGACTGCTGGCGGTCTGGCTGGCGACGCTGCAAATCACACTCGACAAAGGGCAGGAAGCCGACTGGTTCGGTTCGGAATGGATACGATGGTTTGTGGGTATTTCGGCTGTTTCCATGATCGCGTTTATCGTATGGGAATTCACGGTGGAGCATCCGTTGGTGGATTTGCGGATTCTCAAGAGCCGGAATTTCGCCACCGGCTTGATGTTGATGACGGTCGTCGGCATCATCCTTTACGGCACGACGGCGGAGCTGCCGCTGTTTCTGCAAACGCTGATGGGTTATCCGGCGCTGCAAAGCGGCTACACGATGAGTCCGCGCGGCGTGGCGGCGTTCGTAACGACATTGTTCGTGGGCCGACTCGTGGGACGCATCCGACTGCGCTGGCTGTTGTGTTTTGGTTTTTCGATGTTGAGCCTGTCCGCCTTTTTGTTGAGCGACATCAATCTTCAGGTGAGCATGGCCAGCGTCATCTTCCCGACCGTGCTGAATGGCGTAGCCATCAGTTTTATTTTCGTGCCGCTGACGACGGCGACCATGAGCCAGTTGCGCCAGCAGCAAATCGGCAGTGCCACCGGCCTTTACAATCTCATGCTCAACATCGGTGGCAGCATCGGCATCGCCTTCGTCACCACCATGATTGCGCGCGGCTCACAAGCGCATCAGGCCCTCATGGTTGGGCATTTGACGCCGACCGATCCGGCGTTCAGAGAACGGCTCGCCGCCGCTCAGGCCATGCTCGCCCAGCACAGCGACCCGGTGACGGCAACGCATCAGGCCTACGCCCTCATTTACAATACCCTCAATCAGCAGGCGCATTTGTGGGCATTTGTGGATACGTTCCGGGTGTTCGGGCTGATGGTGCTGTGCTGCCTGCCGTTGATCTTGCTGTTCAAACGCGTCCGGCAAACGCCGGTGCGGCAGGCGGAGATCACGTAAAAACCGTTGAATTGAGAAAACTGAAAGACAGGCTGTCTAAAATTGCGACTGTAAAGGTTTTTAAAATTCAAATGCGGTGACTCTGTACCAAACAGATCGTCGTGACCCGGCCGGAAAACCCGGCGCCGTCGCAAGCAAAACTTTATTCTGAAACAGGCCGTCATCATCGAACTGGGCGTCACGGTGATTTTGGCGGCGTTGATGCATTGGCTGAATCGTGTCAGTCTATGAGCGGTCAGGGTGCTTGACCCATCAGTGGCTGCTGTTAGTATGCCTGAAAATTCGGTGAAATTCGTCCATTTCATTCCAGTTTTGTTGACGACATTCTGTTTCAGCCTGCCGCTGCAAGCAGAGTTGGCGGATGGCGTTCTCGCTGTCGTCAATGATTCGGTCATCACGCGCGGGCAGGTCGAGGACTTCGTTGCACCGGCCATAGACGCATTGCGCCGGGAATACGCCCATCAAGAAAATGTCTCGAATGTTTTTGAAAAAAAAGCAACCGACGTGTTCAATGATGGTCTGGAACAATTGGTTGAGCGGCAGTTGATTCTGCACGACTTTGACGCGGAGGGCTACAGGCTGCCCGACGCCGCTGTGGACGAACTGGTTCAGGCTCGCATTCGCGAGCGGTTCGGCGACCGCATCACGCTGATGAAGACACTTCAGGCGCAGGGAATGACGTTTGAAAAATTCCGCCAGGAGGTGCGTGAGCAATACATCGTTTCCGCGTTGCGCGCCAAAAATATTTCACCGGGAAAAACCATCATCTCGCCCTACAAGGTTGAAACCTACTACCTCGCACACCAGGACGATTTTAAAGTCGAGGATGAAATCAAACTTCGCATGATCGTGCTCAACAAAGCCTCCGCCGACGACACCAACACGCCGGGTCGGGCCGGCGAAATCCTGGCCCAAATCAAGGAAGGCGCGACGTTCCAGGAAATGGCCTCTGTCAATTCGGAAGGTTCACAGCAAAAGCAAGGTGGTGACTGGGGCTGGGTCGAGCGCTCAGTGCTCCGCAAGGAACTTGCTGACGTCGCCTTCGCGCTCAAGCCCGGCCAGGTCAGCGACGTGATCGAAACGCCCGAGGCCTGCTACCTCATGCTCGTCGAGCAAAAACGTCCTGCGCACGTCAGGCCGCTCGATGAAGTGCGCGACGAAATTGAGGCGACCCTTCGCGCGCAACAACAGAAACAACTCGAAGAACAGTGGATTGACCGCCTGAAACAGAAAACATTCATCCTGAAATTTCCTTAAGACGTGAATCCGACCCAAAAAAGAATTCGTCTGCCGCGGGTCAAGAGCGAGTGAGTTTTCATGACCGCCTGGATTGGTGTCACACTCGGCGATGTCACCGGCATCGGCCCCGAAGTCACGCTCAAAGCCATTACTGCTGAAGCCGCAAGCGATGACACGCGGTATTTGCTCATCGGCGATGAAAATTACGCCCGCCGGTTGAACGAAAAATTGGGAACCCAACTGCCGCTCAAGAAATTTTCCAGCTATGGCGCTGCGGGGAAAATTTTCATCGCAAATCCGCTTGCCAAACCATTGCCGGAAAATCTGCCCGCCGGTTCACCGGTTGCCGCAAACGCCGCGGTGGCCTTTTTGCGCGACGGCGCGGAACGTTGCCTGCGTCGCGAACTCGACGCGCTCGTCACCGCGCCCGTCAACAAGGAATCCATCATCCGCGCCGGCCACAAGTTCGTCGGCCAGACCGAATTTCTCTCCACTCTCGCCGGCACGAAACGCACTGCGATGATGCTGCTCGGTCACGATGAATGTGGACATTGGCTGCGCGTCGCGCTGGTCACAACACACGTGCCAGTGAAATTGGTTCCCGAAAAAATTACGCCTGAAAAACTCGCACTCGCCATCGAACTCGCCACGCAAGCCTGCCACGACTTGAAACTGCCACGCGCGCGCGTTGCTGTTTGCGGTTTGAATCCACATGCAGGCGAAGGCGGTGAATTCGGTAACGAGGAAATCAAAACCATCACACCGGCGGTTCTCGCCGCGCAAAAACGCGGACTCGATGTTATTGGCCCGTTGAGTGGCGACACGGTTTTTCATTACGCCTTGCGCGGGGATTTTGATGTCATCGTCGCGATGTATCACGACCAGGGACTTGCACCGCTGAAAGCCGTCGCGTTTGACACCGGCGTGAACTGGACGCTTGGCCTGCCGTTCATCCGCACTTCGCCCGATCACGGCACGGCTTACGACATCGCGGGAAAAGGAGTTGCCAATCCTTCAAGCATGATTGCGGCGATTCGATTGGCGAAGCAATTGGTGGGAAATAAAAGGTAGGGTCGCCTCGCCGAGGCGACCATGGTGGGAAGCGGAACTTCCGCCGGACGCGCGGGCCGCGCGTCCCTACCAATTCAGCCAATCAACTCGCGGATTTTGGATTGAATGCTGCCCTCGCGCAGCAGTGATTCACCAACGAGGATTGCGCCAGCGCCGCATTTCTTCAATCGTTCCACGTCCGCCCGCGTGTGGATGCCGCTTTCAGCGACAAGCGTGGGACAGGCATCCTGCCTGTCTCCATTTCTAATTTTAGAGACAGGCGAGACGCCTGTCCTACGGAATAATTCCGCCGCCAGTTTTTCAGTCGTCGCCAAATCCACCTTGAATGTTTTTAAATTGCGATTGTTGATGCCAATGAGTTGAGGGTTGATCTTTAAGGCGCGCTCCAATTCGGTTTCATCGTGAACCTCCACCAACGCGGCCAGGCCGGCTTCTGTCGCGAGCGAATGGAATTTGGCCAATTGCTCGTCGCTCAAAATCGCAACGATGAGCAGAATTGCATCCGCACCCCATTCAACGGCTTCAAGAATCTGCCGTTCATCAATGATGAAATCCTTGCGCAACAGCGGCAGCTTCACCACCGCGCGAATTTGCCGGAGATATTCGAGCGAACCTTGAAAAAACTTTTCATCGGTTAGAACCGAAAGGCAACTCGCGCCCGCCGCTTCATATTCCTGCGCAATGCGGACGGGGTCGAAATCCTTGCAAATAACACCGGCGGATGGTGAAGCCTTTTTGACCTCCGCAATCAGGGCGATGTCACCACGGCGCGGTTTGCGCAAGGCAGCCAGAAAATCGCGGCGCTCATCGCGTTCGAGCAGAGCGTCGCGCAAATCGCCAGCCGCAATGAGTCGCACTGGTAGCTTTGCGACTTCGCGTTTCTTCTGCTCAACGATTTTGTCGAGAATGTTCACGACTATTCTTCCTCATCTTTCACGCCCTGCATCCGCTTCGTCGGACACCCTGCCCGCAACCAGCCGTTCACAAACGGGTCGAGGTCGCCGTCCATCACGGCTTGAACATTGCTTGTTTCGACGCCGGTGCGCAAATCTTTCACCATGCGATACGGTTGGAAGACGTAGCTGCGAATCTGGTTGCCCCACGAGATGCTGCCTTTCTCGCCGTAAAAGCGTTCCATATCGGCTTTTTGCGCATCCAGCCGCTGCGCGTAAATCCGCGAAAGCAACAACTTCATCGCCGTGGCGCGATTCTGGTGTTGTGACCGCTGGTTTTGCGACGCGACGACCAAGCCGGTCGGAATGTGTGTGATGCGCACGGCGGTTTCGACCTTGTTCACGTTCTGGCCGCCTTTGCCTCCGGAACGGAATGTGTCAATCTGAAATTCATTCGGCGGGATGACGATTTCAGAATCGTTTTCCTCGATTTCGGCAATCACGTCCACGCTGGCGAAGCTTGTATGGCGGCGTTTGTTGGCATCGAACGGCGAGATGCGCACGAGCCGATGCACGCCGCGCTCGGCCTTGGTGAAACCGTAGGCGTTTTCACCCTGAATCAGCATGGTGATACTCTTGAGACCTGCGCCTTCGCCGGACAGCGCGTCGGTGACTTCGATTTCCCAGCCGCGCGATTCGGCCCAGCGCTGATACATGCGCGAGAGCATTTCCGCCCAATCCTGCGCCTCGGTGCCACCCGCGCCG
>Ga0187873_1000677_pt1 | contig 32707 bp, 28 predicted proteins | sample June2016WEW_16_1_2_FD_133012 | JGI IMG/M metagenome (GOLD analysis project Ga0187873, IMG submission 133012) | Peatland microbial communities from SPRUCE experiment site at the Marcell Experimental Forest, Minnesota, USA - June2016WEW_16_100 | ecosystem: Environmental > Terrestrial > Soil >...
GTGCATCGAAAATAGCCCCTCGATATCACCATTAAGGCCACCGTAACCCCAATCGCGAGAAATCTGAATGGTTATTTGGCTCGCCTGGGCGTTCGCGGAAAAGACTAAAAATAGAGTCACCAGGACTGCGGCCAGGCATGCAAATCGAATTTCTTTCATTGGTTCACTTCCATCTCGTCAGGATTTGTTCGCGCTGAAAAACTCGTGTCGCCAGGTAGACCATCAGAACGTCCAGGGCCAGCATGACAATGGCGACTACCGAAATAATTTCCTTGTTTAAAACGAATAGGCCAGCCACCTGACCAAAAAAACCTCCAAGGACTGGCAGGATAATGATCATCGAGATCTGTTCCGCCACGCGCGGATCATTTACACGCGATGAAATCATCAGTGAAAAGGTCACCGCCAGGAGCGCTAACAAAGGGCCAACGATAAATATGGCAATTAACCAGCGGACATCCAATAGAGCCACTAAAAGCATTTTATTGGCAACGATTATCCAAGTGCCAAGTGCAAAAATTCCGAACGCCGCATATGTCGCCAGGACCGCCGGGATGACCGCGGCCAGGCACTTCCCCACCAGCAATTCCAAAGTTGTGATGGGGGTTGCTAAGAGTGGCTCCAGACTACGGGTGACCTTTTCTCCAACAATCGAATAGGCCGCGATGGTCGCCGGGATCGCTACAGGAATAAGCATGAACAGCATCATGAATTCACTGACCATGAATACCTGAAAGCAATCCGACTCGCTCAAACCATTTGGACACATGGACTGGCTCATTCCAGAAGGTAATTGGCTGTTCATTGCATTACCGGTTGCTGAAGCCGTACCACGTGTGCTGAAAAGAATTCCCAAAGGGATGGCCGTCATCAGGAGTGGCAGGAAGACCACGGTAAAAATCACCAAACGGTTCCTGAATACTTCCGCCCATTCTTTCCAAATGATGGTTCTAATTTTATTCATATGTTCCTCAGGCACCCTTTACAAGTTGGAGGTAAACATCCTCCAACGAATGGCGTAACTCGCCGACAAACTGGATGTCTGCACCTGCTTTGACCAATGACCGCACAACCTCCGGATTTCGAGATTCGGGCTCATCCATGGTCACTACCAGTTTGTTTTCAATAACTTTCACTTCACACACAAATGGCAGCTTGCGTATATCATCTGCAAGAAATTCGTCGGCGGTGCGCAGGTAGAAAATCACCTTCCGCCCGAACACGGAGGCGCGCAGCTTGGTGGGTGTATCCACCCCCAACAGGTGGGTCTTGAAAACGCCTACCCGGTCGCACAAGTGGTCGGCTTCGTCCAAGTTGTGTGTGCAAAGAAAGATTGTACGGCCTTCTTTTTTCAGTTCGGCAATGAAGTCGCGCACGAGATGGGCACTCTCTGGATCCAATCCAGTTGTTGGCTCGTCCAAAAACAGGATCCGCGGTTCGTGCAGCAGCGCACGCGCAATCGCCAGCTTTTGTTTCATTCCCTTGGAAAAAGTCCCGGCCGCGTCAAAGCGGCGTTCCCACAAGCCAAGCATCTTGAGATACTTTTCGATCTGCCCGTGCACATCTTTGACCTCGTATAGTTCCGCGAAGATGCGCAGGTTGTATTCTGCAGACAGGTTTTCATACATTCCAGGCGTTTCGGTCAACACGCCGACTGTCCTCCGGATGTTTGTATCCTCTTTCCCAACCTCGAACCCCCCCACTGTTGCCGTGCCGCTGGTTGGACCTATCAGGCTGGTTAACATGCGGACAGTGGTGGTCTTCCCTGCACCGTTCGGCCCCAGGAAACCGAAAACTTCCCCATCAGCCACATCCAGCGTGAGGTTATCTACAGCCAGGGTTTCACTAAAACGTTTCGTCAAATTCTCGACGTGGATCATATTTATTGGTACCTCGTTTTTTCCATGTTTTCTGAAGTCTCCTGAATTGGTTCAAGCGGAGGAACAACCGCTGCAGGTGCGGCCGGGATTATGACCTCGGGGGGTTCGGGCTGGTGCAAAAGGAAAAATGATGGCTGCACTCAAAATGGCAAAAATGCCTATTACTCCTTCCAAACCTAATGGGGTGATATATTTTTGTCCAACTACCGCCATACCATCCAGCAATGCATGGTAACTGATGGCAACAAACAGCCAGCCGATATTTTTACGAACAAAAACCTGGATCACCATCACAGCCATGGCAATCTGGCAAGGGATTGTAAATAAACGTTCCAATGCGCCCAGCATGGACGCGTACCAAGTCATCGACCAGTAAGTCTGCAACTGACGCTGGGCAAGGGCAAGCTGGTTTGCCGGGAAGAGTTTGGATCGATCGGCATTTTTAAACGCAGTTAGCTGTAGAAAGGCATACAATGTAATCGCACCTAGAATTATTGCTTCCGCCCCGCCATGCCCGGCCCCAAAAAATACCCCCTTTCGCCACGATCGTACATCTTTCGCCCACCACCGCAATACCAGGTAACGTGCCCCCTCTTCGAATATACCTGCGCTGAGACCCAGAAATACGGCATTAAATACCAACTGGGATGTCGGGGGCTAAGCGACCAAATCTGTCTGGTTTAGAATCTTTCCGGCAACCCAATTGAATGGGATATGTCCTATCTTCGACAGAATGAAGCTGGCTGTACCGATCCACCAGATCCGCCCGCCCAACTTCCAACGGCCTGCAAGATAGATTGCCAATCCAACCGGCATGGCAACCATCAATAGCCCATTTAGCAAATGGGAGAAAAATAGAATATCCATATTTGTAACTACGTAATAAACCCATCAGAAGTATTCAATCGGACAATTTAATCCCATCCCTCTATCATAGTATAAATCCAGCCTGATGGCTAAAAGAGTATCCAGCCATTATAATAGCAACATGCATAAACTTCTCAAGGTAATTTGGATATTGACGTTTATCCTGGCACTATCTACCCAGCCCCAGGCAGCACGGGCGGGGTCGTCTGCATACGCTCCAGTCTTTTCCGATGCATCCGACCTTATCGCCGGAGTGAACGCTATCCGCTCATCCAATGGGTTAAACACTCTCCAAACAAACTCTATTCTGAATTCTATCGCCCAACAGCAGGCCGCTTATGAACTCTCAATCGGCTCTCAGACCGACACCGGCCCGGGCGGGACACGCCCTTATCAGCGCGCATTGGCAGCCGGCTATCTGCTCGCCGGGGATTTATCTGAGGGGGGTTTTATAGCTGAGCTTCTATATGGAGGTGTTGGAATTGGTCCGTCCGTCGCTGTAACCTGGTGGAACAACGATCCCTACCATCATTCCATGCTCGTCAGTACCTCTTTTGCGGATGTCGGTGCAGGGGTGGCTACATCGGGCAACACCTCTTATTTTGTACTGGTTGAAGCTCTTTCTACTGGTGGAAAGCCGGTTGCATACACGCCACCTGCACCTCTCAACCCAAGCACCCCCACGATTGTTCCGAACACACCCAACGCTGACGGTTCAATAGTACACATTGTACAGCCCGGTGAGACGCTCGGATCACTCAGTATGGCATACAATGTTCCCCTCGCAGATATACTTTCCTTGAATAACCTGACGCTCACATCTACGATTTTTGTGAACGAGAAGATTACCATCCGGGCGGCTTACACCCTTACACCGACCCAGCCCACCTCCACTCCCACCATTCCACCCACCATGACACCCTGGCCCACTTCCACACCTACTCCCACGGCAACCAATCTTCCCCCTACATCTACCCCCTCGCCCGGCCTGCCTGTCTCAGCTGCGGGTGGTGCCGTGACAGCGATAGTCGTAGCCGCTCTTATTCTGGCTGGATTGATTGCCGTACTTGGGCGAAAAAGGAATTAATAATCCTTGGCAATTTCGTTGGTACTGGATCAAATGAAAGAAAACTGACGCTTCATCAGCGTCAGTTTTATGTTACGTTACTTTACCTTGGGCAGCCACTGCCTCGGCTGCCTTCCGGACGGTTTCCTCATCGGCAAGATAATAATGAGTGACCGGCTTGAGGTCTGCATCGAGTTCATATACTAACGGGATGCCGGTCGGAATATTGAGTTCTGGAATTTCCTCATCGGAGATTTTATCCAGGTATTTAACCATCGCCCGCAGACTGTTGCCATGTGCAGCGATCAATAAGGGTTTTCCAGACTTTATTATCGGAGCGATCGTGCTATGCCAGAACGGTAAAACACGCTCCAAAGTAATTTTAAGGGACTCAGTGGCTGGTAATTGTGATTTACTCAAGCCGGCATAACGTGCCTCAAAATGTGGATGACGCGGGTCTTCCCATTCCAGAGCAGGAGGCGGTACATCGTAGGATCGTCTCCATAATTTAACCTGCGCTTCGCCATATTCTTTGGCAGTCTCAGCTTTGTTTAACCCTTGCAATGCGCCATAATGGCGTTCATTCAATTGCCAGGCATTGCTGACGGGAATCCACTCCAGACTCATTTCCTGGAGGACAATCCAAAGCGTTTGGATGGCGCGTCTCAAAACCGAGGTGTAAGCCAGATCAAAAGTATATTTATTGTCACGTAATAATTGACCGGCAGTATGGGCCTCTGCCATGCCTTGCTCAGATAGTCCAACATCCGTCCAGCCGGTAAAACGATTTTCGAGATTCCAATCGCTCTGACCATGTCGTAAAAGTACAAGTGTGTATTTTCTTTCCATGTTTCACCTTGAATATACATGATAAACCGCCAGAGCTGATGCACCCTGGCGGTCTCCTTGCATAATGAGATTATCGGATGGCTTTCTCTGTATCAGGATCGAACAGATGGATTTTGTCCATATCGAAAGCCACCTGTACCTTGTCACCCATGCGAAAATCGGTGCGCGGGTCAACCCGGGCGACTATGTTATCCTGGCCCGCCAGCAGGTAAAGGTTGATTTCATTGCCCATCAGTTCGGTCACATCCACTTTGGCTTCAATGGAAGCCGCATGAATGCCCGAAGGAATAAATGCCGGGTTATGAACATCTTCCGGGCGAATGCCCATCACGATCGACTTTTCGACAAAGTCATGGTAAGCCTTCTTGTCGGCCACAACCGGTACTTTGAATGCGCCGCCTTCGATCATCAAGCGGCTGCCGTCCTGGTGGATTTTGGCCTTGAAGAAATTCATCGCTGGGGCGCCCATAAAGCCAGCCACAAACATATTGTCTGGTCGATCGTAAAGGGCCTGAGGAGTATCCAACTGCTGGAGAACACCCTTGTTGATAACGGCTATCCGGGATGCCATGGTCATGGCTTCCGTCTGGTCATGGGTTACATAAATGAACGTAGTTGACAGGCGCTGGTGAAGCTTGGTAATCTCAGAACGCATCGCAATCCTTAATTTGGCATCCAGGTTGGAAAGTGGTTCATCGAAAAGGAAGACTTTCGGCTCTCGAACAATAGCACGCCCAAGCGCCACGCGTTGCCGCTGGCCACCCGAGAGTTGGCGGGGTTTGCGGGCGAGCATGTCCTGAATGCCCAGAATTTCAGCCGCTTCCTGTACGCGCCGTTTGATATCCTGCTTGGGTGTCTTGCGCAACTTGAGGCCAAAGGCCATGTTGTCGTACACCGTCATATGCGGATATAGAGCGTAAGATTGGAACACCATCGCAATGTCACGATCCTTCGGTGGTACATCATTGACGATGCGATCACCGATCTTGACTTCACCTTTGGTGATTTCTTCCAACCCTGCCAGCATGCGTAAAGCAGTGGTTTTCCCGCAGCCCGAGGGACCTACGAGAACGATGAATTCCTTGTCGTCGATGGACAGATTTAAATCGTTGACTGCCACGACTTCTCCGAATTCTTTGGTAATATGATCGTACGTTACACTTGCCATTTGAGCCTCCATTCCGAAAGAGTATAGTGGTTTCATTATACCAAAAGTTAAAAATTGTGACTGTAATAATCATGAGTATCCCTGGAAATCACCGGATTGGACATGGAAAATGAAGGTGTTCCAAATCTCCCTTTATCATGGGTATTCCATATGACCCAGTCATGTGGTTAATTGGGAATTAAATGCGATTCTTGGGAAGAAGAAGTAAAATAGGTAAATGACCGACGATGTTACTCCCATCCGCCAGCAATACTTGGAAATAAAAAGACAATATCCTGATACGCTTCTACTTTTCCGCCTCGGCGATTTTTATGAAACATTCGACCAGGATGCCGAAATTGCATCGCGTGAACTGGATCTTGTTTTGACATCCCGTCCTATCGGCAATGGTCTACGTGCCCCACTGGCAGGTATCCCTTACCACGCCATAGAGAATTACCTTGCACGCCTCATTGACAAAGGCTATCATGTTGCCATCTGCGAGCAGATCGGCGACCAACCTTCCAAAGGCATATTTCCTCGTAAAGTCGTTCGAGTGGTAACACCGGGAACGATCATCGAGGCGGGCCTCCTCCCGGTTGATTCCAACAACTATCTGGCTTCGATCATCATGCAGGATGGCCGTGCCGGTATTGCCTATGTTGACATTTCCACCGGCGAGTTCGCTGTTACCGAACTTGATGCTCCTTCAGGTTCTTCGGCTGCCTCATCAAGTCAGGACTTTGGACCTATCCGTGCTGAATTAACGCGGCTTCGACCTGCAGAAATCATCCACCCTGACAACTTTATCCTCCCCAACGGCATCCCCGGTCACCTGACTGCTTGGCCCGCTTGGCGCTTCGAGCTTGGAAAATGCCAGGAAACCTTGCTTTCACATTTCGGCGTTTCTTCCCTAGAAGGGTTTGGTTTGCAGGGTAAGTCACTGGCAATCCGCGCAGCTGGTGGAATCATACAATATATCAAGGAGACCGAAGAAGCGGCTCTCGCTTTGCTCTCAGGATTACGTTTATATAGCTTAAGCGAATTTATGACTCTTGATGCCGCTACCCGCCGCAATCTTGAGTTAACGGAAACATTACGTGGCGAAATCAAGGGTTCCTTGCTGGGTGTGCTTGACCAGACCGCCACTCCCATGGGAAAACGAAGTATCCGCCAGTGGGTCAGCCAGCCGTTGCTTGAGCTTGATCGCATCCGCAGAAGACAGGATGGTGTGGGGTATTTTGTCTCCCATTCCATGCTCCGGGCTGAGCTGCGGACTGCGCTTAAGCCTTTGTCCGACCTGGAACGGCTGACGAATCGCATCCTTTCTGGTCACGCCCAACCGCGCGATCTGGTTGCAATGCGGGGAACTTTGTTAAGTCTGCCAAAAGTAGGGCAGGCAATAAAAGGGAGCCAGGCAGGGCTCAAGGAATTTCTTCCTTCACCTTCCTTCTTGCCCGCTTTCGATAACTGCACTGATGTATTGTATCTGCTGCACTCCTCTATCGATGATGACCCGCCGGCAACTTTACAGAATACAGGTGTCATTCGCCCTGGTTTTTCGTCTGAACTGGATGGCGTCATCGAAGCCTCTAGTCATGCTAGGGAGTGGATCAATAATCTTGAACCAGCTGAACGCCAGCGCACCGGTATTAAGACTCTTAAGGTTGGTTATAACAAGGTTTTCGGATATTACATTGAAATCTCTCATGGACAGGCTGCCAATGCCCCGTCTGAATATATCCGAAAGCAAACATTGGTTAACGCCGAACGCTACATAACCCCGGAAATGAAAGAATATGAGACACTCATCCTGAACGCCGAGGAACGTATACGCGAGATCGAATTACGTCTTTTCCGCGAGGTTTGTTCAGAATTGATGAAATCTGCCCGACGGTTACTAGACACCGCGCGTGCAATTGCAGAATTGGACGTTCTTTCCGCCCTGGCTGAAGCGGCTGCCCTGGGAAGCTATATTCGTCCCGAGGTTCGTGAAGACAATGGGCTTGACATCCGCGATGGCCGCCACCCGGTGGTGGAACAAATGCTGCATGGCGAGCGCTATGTGCCGAATGACATCACCTTCGAACAAGGGGAAGTAATCCGGATTATTACTGGTCCGAATATGTCAGGTAAGTCAACATACCTGCGGCAGGCCGCTTTGATTACCCTGATGGCACAAATGGGTTCTTTCGTCCCGGCAACCTCTGCAATTATTGGGCTGGTGGATCGCATTTTTACGCGGATCGGTGCTCAGGATGAAATTCATGCTGGACAATCCACATTTATGGTGGAAATGATTGAAGTGGCCAACATTCTCCACCATGCCACGTCGCGAAGCTTGCTCATCCTGGATGAAATCGGACGTGGCACCAGCACCTACGATGGAGTATCCATCGCATGGGCGGTTGTCGAATATATTCATAATCACCCACAACTTCATGCAAAGACACTTTTTGCGACTCATTACCACGAACTAACTCAATTGGCGGACTTACTTCCTGGAGTGCGCAATTACAACGTTGCCGTTACGGAAGCGGATGGGAATGTTGTCTTCCTGCACAAGATCATCCCCGGCGGTGCAGATCGATCCTATGGCATCCATGTAGCCCAGCTGGCAGGTCTACCACGCACGGTTGTTCTGCGGGCGACCGAAATTATGCAAGAACTTGAGAAATCCTCCGGGCAGGCTATCCGGATCAACCCGCAAGCAGCCCAACAGGTGGCCTTATTTCCCGAGACCAACCCTTTGATAGAAGAATTGGGAAAGCTGGACATGAATTCGCTATCACCCATTGAGGCGCTCAATAAATTATATGAATGGCAACGACTCTTTCTGGATGAAAAGAAATAGAATCACATGATTATAATGGCTACGCGCAACATCCATTCAATCAAAAACCTCTCACTCACACGTAAGAGGTTTTTAATTATTTGCTTATAACACTAGCTTTTATGCTTTTTCAGCCTTCAATTCAGCTGCTGGAGCCTTGGAACGGGCAATGGCCCAGATCGTACCAGCCAGAAGAATCACAGCAATAGCTATGACAACAAAATTGATCGACCCATCTGCATTCTGGATCGGGTACTTGACAATGATCGGAGCGAACAGCAGACTTACCAGGTTGGCAACCTTGATCATCGGGTTGAGGGCTGGACCGGCGGTATCCTTCATGGGATCACCCACAGTATCCCCTACCACGCTCGCCTTGTGACGTTCGGAACCTTTGCCGGTGTTGGCTACTAGATTCCGCGGCTCATCTTCAATGGATTTCTTGGAATTGTCCCAGGCCCCACCGGCATTGGACATGAATACTGCCAGCAATTGACCGGAGACAATGATGCCCGCCAGGAAACCGCCCAGGGCTTCCACCTGCAGAACTAGGCCGATAAAAAGAGGCATCAAGACTGCGATAGTCGCCAGCGGAACGAGTTCTTTCTGGGCGGAAGCGGTCGAAATACCTACCACCTCGGCATAATCGGGTTTTTTGGTGCCTTCCATGATGCCGGGAATCTTGAATTGCCGGCGGACCTCTTCGACGATTCTACCAGCCGCGCGGCTGACTGCCCGGATGGAAAGCGAGGAGAACAACCAGGGCAACGCGCCTCCCAGGAGCATGCCGATGAACACTTTGGTATCAGAAACGCGGATCGCATCCATCACCGGCATGCCCAACTGCTTCTGCACCACACCCACGTCTGCGATATAGGATCCAAACAGACTGACTGCAGCAATTACGGCTGAGGCAATTGCAACACCTTTGGTGATGGCTTTGGTAGTGTTTCCGACTGCATCCAGGTCGGCCATGATCTGTCGGGCCTTCTTGGTCTCTTCATCTTCCATGTCATGCCAGGCCATTTCGCCAATGCCATTGGCATTGTCAGAGATCGGGCCATACGAGTCCATGGCAACGTTGTTACCAGTATGGCTGAGCATTCCGATACCGATCATTGCAATGGCATAGAGAACGTAATTAGGCCCATCATGACCAAACAGCAAAAGACCAAGAATAAAGGCGACTACGATAACGCAGAGCGCCCATACACTGGATTCCATGCCGACCGAAAGGCCAGAAAGTATCGTGGTAGCCGCACCAGTGGTGGTCGATTTGACGATCTCCTTAACCGGCGCCTTCTTTGTGGAAGTGAAGTATGATGTCAATGGATTGAACGCGACCGCCAGCCCCACACCGATCGCGGTAAGGGCAGCCAGGCGCAAGTCTCCTGCGTAAAGCCATGCCAGGAATATTGACAGCGTAACAGTGAAGATGCTGGAGACCTCATACGAGCGAAACATGGATTCTTCCGCATCGTGCGCCTGCAGGAACTTGATTGGAAATTTCTCCCAAATCGGTACAGTGAACGTTCCCAGCATGGAACTAATCACACCAATTGCCCTGATGATTAACGGGTACACAATCCAATATAAATGATGAGGGGGTAAGCTGTACAGAATAAGGCCAAGGATCAGGCCTGAAACAATGGTTGTCTCATAGGACTCAAAAATATCCGCCGCCATACCTGCACAGTCACCGACATTATCCCCGACCAGGTCAGCGATGACAGCCGCATTGCGAGGATCGTCTTCCGGGATATCCTTTTCAACTTTTCCAACCAGGTCCGCACCCACATCGGCTGCTTTGGTATAGATACCACCGCCCACGCGCATGAACAATGCCAGGAGCGTGCCACCGAATCCGAAGCCAAGCAGGGCATCCGGTGCTGCTTTACCGAAGACAATAAAAATCAAGGTTCCACCGAGCAGACCGAGGCCATCGGTCAGCATGCCTGTGATGGTACCGGCATAATACGCAATGGAAAGGGCTTCATTGAATCCACGGCGGGATGCAGAAGCTACACGAATGTTCGCCTGCACCGCCATGCGCATGCCCAACTGGCCGACCATCAATGAAAAGGACGCCCCCATGATGAAAGCGATGGTTCGACCGATAGCCACGATAAGAACAATTCCTTGTGGGCTGAACGCTTTGAATTCAACAGTGGCTTCCGAGCTTGGAGGAACAACATACACGCTGAAGAACATTACCAGGGTAAGGATGCCAATCAGCGGAAGGATGGTCTTGAGCTGGCGAGTAAGGTAGCTGTTGGCGCCAATTCGGATGGCATTCCAAATTTCCTGCATTTTTTCCGTGCCCTTGTCCTTCTTGAGCACGATGCCACGCAACAACCAGGCGTACCCCAGACTGATGAATGCGGCAACCAGAACGAAAACGATGGCAATCTGTTCAAAGTTACTTAAACCCGTCCGACTGCCCAGCCAAAGGATATTCATGTCACCTCCAATTAGAAAAAATTTTGATAGCTTTGTGAAAAAGTTAACCAACAAAATTCTGCGCTATTTTACCACCTTATAAAAATGTTTCGCAATTTATATTCCAGCAAAATGATTGATTTCCTCTGTCGCATTAGGGTTTCATTAGAGAACTTAAAACCTATTGACATGATATCTCGATTCATTGTATAGTTTTCTCGGTTACTTCTCAATCACTCCTTGGCACCGCTGCTCATCAATGGCCGCTGTGCCTTTTATTACGCATTAATTTATTTTACACTACAAGGAGAAAGAATGATTCGCACTACCAATCTCACAAAAGATTATGGTGCAAGAAGGGCGATAGACAATTTGACCTTCGAAGCCAAACAAGGCGAGGTGGTCGGATTCCTGGGCCCCAACGGCGCCGGTAAAACCACGACGATGCGCATCCTGGCCGGTTATATGCCCCCCACTTTCGGTTCAGCCCAAATTGCCGGTTTCGATGTGGTGGAAGAATCCATCGAGGTCCGTCGCCGGGTGGGTTACCTGCCTGAAACAGTTCCACTTTATTCCGATATGACCGTATTCGATTATTTGAAATTCATGGCCGATTTACGGCACTTGCCCAACGGCGATGAAATGGTTGACAACGCGCTGGAGATGGTTCAGATGGAACAGCGCGCCGAAGGCTACATCTCCAACCTTTCCAAAGGCATGCGCCAGCGGGTCGGCTTGGCTCAAGCCTTATTGCATAAGCCTGAGGTACTGATCCTGGATGAGCCAACCATTGGTCTTGACCCGGCCCAGGTAGTCGAAGTCCGCGGAATTATCAGGGAAATTGGGAAGGAACGTACTGTTCTCCTATCAACCCATATTCTCTCTGAGGCACAGCAATTGTGCGATCGTGTCCTCATTATCAATAAGGGTCGCATTGTTGCTGAAGACACACCCGAGAACCTGCAAGCCCGGCTTGTGGGTGCAGAACGCTCGATCTTGCGGATTAAAGGCGACGCTGAAGAACTTATGCCATTGATTTCCAAAATCAATGGTGTGCAGGATGCCAAAATCCGTCCTGATGGCGCAGTGGAGTTTCAGTTTGCTCCAGGCGTGGATGTGCGTCCAGAGGTCGCCAAAACAGTTATTAATTCCGGCTTCGATTTACTCGAACTTAGTCCGGTCGGGTTAAGTCTGGAAGAGATTTTCCTGGAGTTGACGCGTGATGACGCGTCTACTAAATAAGGAGTAGTAAAGATGCGCAACGTTTGGACAATCGCACGTCGTGAAATTCGGTTGTATTTTGCCAGTCCGATTGCATATATCATAGGTCTACTCATTTTCCTTATTACAGGCATCTATTTTGTATTGTCAATTTATCTAGCTGGCCAGGCCGCTTTTACCACCGGCTCTACAACCGCACCCGGTCCCGATTTGGTTGTCGGGCTGATGGCATTTCTGCTTCTTTTTGCGGTTCCGGCATTGTCCATGCGACTGATGGCTGAAGAACATCGCAATGGAACTCTTGAATTACTCCTCACCGCCCCCATTCATGAATGGGAACTGGTTGTCGGTAAATGGTTGGGCTCGTTCCTCTTTGTTTTTCTGATTATATTAATCACTTTTATTTACCCGATCGTGCTGAACGGCTTGGTCACGCCAGGCATAGATCAAGGCCTGATGATGGCAAATTACCTGGCCATTACACTAGTGTCCGCAGCATTTTTGGCACTTGGTACAGCAATTTCTTCCTTCTTTAATAACCAATTCGCAGCTTTTTTTGCGACACTTGCTGTGCTATTTTTCCTTTGGGTTGTCATCGGGTGGCCGGCCGTTGTGATGCAAGGTAGTGGCGGCATATTTGACTATTTAAGCATGAGTACCCATTTTTCATCAATGCAAGCTGGTACGGTAGCGCTCTCTGATATTGTTTATTATCTAAGTTTAACCGGGCTTGGTCTCTTCCTGGGCACGGTTGCGGTTGAAATCCGAAGGTGGAAATAATGGCAAAGAAATCGAATTCCTCTAAGAAATTATCTTTAAAGCAGGTTGCGCCTGCCGGGTTGTGGCTCTCCGGACTTGCTGTTCTGGTGGCCATAATCACACTTATCGTGAAGCTTCTCGTCTTTATTGGGTTATATGCACCTCCTGATCAAAAAATCATTAACCTGATTCTTTGGATAAGCATCGGAGTGGCAGTTGTTGGCCCGGCACTTTATGCCTTGCTTGATCCGCAACGAATAAGGGAATTTCTTACAGGCAGGCAAGCCCGCCACGGCAGCAATGCCATCATCATGTTGGTTGCCTTTATCCTTATACTGGTAGTGATCAATGCTATTGCTTATCAAAATCCCATCCAGTGGGATTGGACGGAAGGGAAACAAAACACTCTGGCTCCTGAGACGATTGACACACTAAAAAAGCTCCCGGCCCCGGTTCAGGCGATCGGTTTTTATACTTCACGTACTTCGAATACCACCACTTTGGATCTTTTCACCAAACTAAAAGCCAGTAGCAATGGCAAGTTCAGCTATGAATTCGTCGACCCCGAAGCCAATCCCGCTAAGGCGCAACAATATAAAATTACTCAGGATGGATCGGTTGTTTTGTTATTACAAGGTCGACAGGAAGTGCTCACCAGTCCCACTGAACAGGATTTCGCCAACGCTTTGGTGCGGCTCATGAACCCTGGTTCGCGGGTTGTTTATTTCCTCGCTGGGCATGGTGAACGCGACATACAAAACCCTGCCGATAAGGCCTACACGCGCGCACGCACGGTACTTGAATCGAAGAATTACACAGTCAAATCCCTCAACCTCCTTGCTGAAAATAAAATTCCACCAGACGCACTTTCAATAATCATTGACGGACCTACCCAACCGATTTCTAGCCAGGAGATGTCTCTTCTTGGCGCCTATGTCGCCAAAGGAGGCTCCCTTATTGTCATGGAAGACTCCTCCTTGGCTTCGAATGCGGGCAAACCGGCTGACCCCTTACTTAATTATTTGACAACCACTTGGGGAATTACTATCGAGAATGATCTTGTGATAGATCCGAGTTCAAGCCAGATTATTGTTGCGGTGGAAAATGCTTACGGTACCCACCCGATCACTGATAAGTTACAAAGCCAAAACATGGTTTCATTCTTTCCAACCGCTTGCAGCCTTTCTCTGAATACCAATATTCAGAATGTGCAAACGACTGCGTTGGTTACGACCATAAACACCTCCTGGGGCGAGACCGACTTTACCGCCTTGCAAAATAATCAAGTCTCTTATGATGCAAAAACCGACTTCGCTGGCCCTTTGACCGTTGCGGCTGCGGCAGAAAACTCCACTTCAAACGGTCGGGTGGTTGTGGTTGGCGACTCTTCCTTTGCCAGCGATATCTATTTTGATCAATATGGCAATGGTGATTTATTTATCAACGCGGTTGATTGGGCCGCCGGGCAGGGCAATATGATCAATTTGACATCCAGCCAACCAGTCAGCCGGCAATTGCGCCTGCCAAGTAGCTTCACTGTTTTACTGCTGGCTTTTGCTTTTGTCATTCTGATCCCTGGGTTGATTATCGCGGCTGGTGTATGGTCCTGGTTGGTTCGGCGTTCACGAGGATGATCCCATGATTAAGCGCTCCACCTGGATTTTGCTTGTATTATTGGTTCTGGCCGTTGGTGCATATTTCTTTATTGAGAACAAACCTTCAAAGATAAATGCGTTGACACCCTCGCCTACCGGAGGCAGTTTCCTCATCACCCAGGCTCAAGGTGTTTTACAAACCTTGCATATTGTCGATAATAAGGGCAATAACTTCCAAATGCAAAGGGATTTGAGCAAGGCATGGGTGGTTACTGCGCCAACCTCCGGGCCTGCTGATCAAGGCTTGGCTGGTGCTGCTGAGACTCAGGTAGGTGCGCTAAGTATAGTTACCACGCTCAGTACGCCACCCGCTTTGAGCGATATAGGCTTGGCAGTTCCGGCTGACACCATTGATCTGGTATTTGTCAACGGTACGAGCCACAAAATGGAAATTGGGGACCTGACCCCAACCAGTAGCGGATACTATGTTCGTTTCGACGGTGCAAAAATCTATGTGATTGAAAAGTCAGGGATCGATTCCCTACTGAATCTGCTTACCACTCCGCCATTCCCGCCCACGCCGACGCCTCTCCCGACATCTGATACCACTAGTACCCCGGCATCCGAGATTTCCTCTCCGACACCTAAATAGGGTATTGAAAATCAACTGAAAAAAGAGTATTCTAATTAAAATCAATTTTCTAAGGAAGTAAAATGGAAAATCCTTTACTGCTTGAGGAGGAAGAAGAATATTCACCGATCGCTCGCCTGATTGAGTTGGGACGGCAGAAAACCTATGTAACCATTGATGACATCCTGCACTTCTTTCCCGAGGCTGAACAGGATGTTGAACAATTGGAGGAGGCCTTTGCAGCACTCCTTAGTGCTGGTGTGGCGTTTGTGGAAGATACTCCTACAACCGAACCCCCAGAGGATGAGCTGGTCGCTGTTGAAGAAACTGAGACTGAGGTTGAACCAGAACTTTCGTTGGATGACTATCTCGCCAATATTGACACCGATGATACCATCGGGTTGTATCTCAAGGAAGTCAGCCGTGTCCCGTTACTGACCGCAACCCAGGAAGTTGAACTTGCCCAGCGCATCGAACGCGGGCGTATGGCACGCGAAGAATTGGCGCGCGGCAACGTTAGCCAGCGTCGCCGGATTGAACTCCGCAAACTGATCGAAGATGGCTGGGCAGCCCGCGAACACCTCATTACGGCCAATTCTCGGTTGGTAATTAGTGTCGCCAAGAAATATATGGGACGCGGCGTACCATTTCTCGATTTGATCCAGGAAGGCAATATCGGCCTTATCCGGGCCACCAAGAAATTCGACTATCGCCGCGGCCATAAATTCAGCACCTATGCCACTTGGTGGATCCGCCAGGCCGTGACCCGCGCTATTGCGGACCAGGGCCGCACCATTCGCGTCCCAGTCCACATGGGCGATCAGATAAACAAGCTTCTGCGCGTTCAGCACCAGTTAACCCAACGCCTCGGTCGCGAACCAACCGTCGAGGAAGTGGCGGAAGCGTTGGAAGTGCCTCCAAAGAAGGTGGAGAACATGATCCAGGTGGCGCGTCGCCCGCTCTCGTTGGAGACGCCAACGGATGATGAAGAAGATTCAGTCTTGGGCGATTTTATCGAAGACGATGAAGCCGCTCCTCCCGATGAAACCGCAACATATAATTTGTTGCGCGAGCATTTAAGTGAGGTCTTGAATGGGCTGCCTCCACGCGAAGTACGAATTTTACAATTACGCTATGGGTTACTGGATGGCCAGGCCTATACCCTGGAGGAAGTCGGACGCAAGATGGGCGTGACACGGGAACGCGTTCGTCAGATCGAAGCTCAGGCATTAAGCCGCTTGCGTCATCCATCCATTCGTCGTAAATTGCGTGATTACTTGGGTGAATAGCCTGAATCTGAAATCCCGCCACTTTTCTAGTGGCGGGATTTTTTTATTACATCGGGAAGAAGATATCAACAGGTGCACCTATTTATTAAAGAAGCAGTAAAATAACATCATGAAATTAACCATTCGTCAGGTCTTTTTCATCGTTCTCGTTCTTGGTTTATTCATGATGACACTGCGCCCGATCGCCGACCCGGATTTCTGGTGGCATTTGCGGACAGGCCAGTTCATCATTCAAACGCACACCATACCTCACACTGATCCGTTCTCATATACCATGGTTGGTAAGCCATGGATCACTCACGAATGGTTGTCAGAGATATTAATTTATGCCCTCTTCCAGTTGGGCAGTTATGGATTACCGATATTTACTTTTTCCATTTTCATCACTGTGGCGTTCTTGCTCGCTTACCTGCGCAGCCCGGCAGAGACGCGACCTTATGTGGCTGGATTTGTGCTGCTTTTGGGTTCTGTCGCTACTGCACCTACGTGGGGAGTGCGCCCGCAAATGGTTTCTCTTCTTCTTGCTAGCCTGTTCTTATTTTTACTTGACGGCTACCGGCGCAATGAAAACCTTTACTTCCTTGTCCCGCTTCCATTAATTATGCTGGTATGGGTTAACCTGCATGCTGGCTATTTCCTTGGTCTTGTTCTTATTTGTATTTTTATTGCCGGTGGATTGACAGACCTGCTTCTGTCTGGGTTTTTGAAAAGAGAGCAGGTTCTACATGTGCCAAACCTCAAACCTATCCTCACCTTGTGCATAACTTTGGGCGTTTGCGTCTTGGCAACCCTAGTGAACCCGAATGGCGTGCTTATCATTATCTATCCATTCCAGACCTTGACCAGCTCGTCCATGCAGCAGTTCATCCAGGAATGGTTCTCACCTGATTTCCACCAGCTGATGTGGCAGCCCCTCGCCTGGCTTATCCTGGCTCTTATCGGCATTGGCATGCTCAATAAAAAGTACATTTCCACGACCAATATCCTGCTGACAATCGGGTTCGGATATGCTGCATTAATCTCGATGCGAAATATCCCTTTTTTCGCTCTTGCGGCTATCCCGGTATTAGCGGAACAGATCGGTTCCTTGATAAATATCCACTCAACTGTCTATGCTCCAGGCAGATTATTTCGATTGTTTGTCCCCATTCTGCTGGTCGGTATTTTATTGATCACCTGCCTGCGTTTTATTCAAGTCGTTCAGGAGCAACCCCGAACAGAGGCTGAAAATTTCCCCAAAACCGCTGTGGATTGGTTACAAAATAATGCGCCTGCAGGGAATCTTTTCAATTCATATAATTGGGGCGGTTATCTCATCTGGCGTTTGTTCCCTCAGTATAGGGTGTACATTGACGGGCGTGCGGATGTTTATGGAGATGCTTTTATCGTCGATTACTTAAGTATTTACAACGCCGAACCTGGCTGGGAAGATAAGCTGAATAATCAAGATATACAGACAGTCCTGGTTGAATCTGACGCCCCTTTGGCCATCGCCCTCCGTCAATCCCCTGCCTGGCACGTCTCCTTTTCAGACAAGCAAAGCACCATATTCATAAAATGAGTTGTTGAAAAAGCGTGAAAACTAGACAATGGTTACTACGCGACCTTTTTGCCTTGCTAAAGCTTCTTCACCGCTTCCAGCACCTCGGTACTATGCTCGGCCGGCCGGACATTTTCGAAAACTTTGGCAATACGGCCATTGGAATCAATTAGAAAAGTCGTTCTCAATACGCCCTCATATCCGCGCCCCATAAATTTCTTGGGTCCCCATACACCATACTCGTCACATACTTTGTGACCGTTATCAGCTAAGAGTGGAAATGGCAGGGAATATTTTTCCTTAAATTTTGCATGCGATTGAGGTGAATCCGGGCTGACTCCCAGCACGACAAGGTCCGCTTTTATATAGGCGCTATAGTCATCACGAAAGCCACATGCCTCAGTGGTACACCCAGGAGTATCATCTTTGGGATAAAAATACAATACAATCGGCCGTCCGCGGAAATCAGAAAGACGGCGGGTAAGATTATTTTCATCAGGTAGGGAAAAGTCTGGCGCTTTAATCCCGGGTTCTATAGGCATTGCTACCTCCATTTGTATTTCACTAAGGAAATTAATTGATAATTATTATCTATATTATAAATAATAATGCAGCGATTGGCTAGTCCATCGCTGCATTATCTGACAAAACTAAAATATATAATTCTATAGAATTCCGACTTTCTTCAAAGCTCCTTCAAGTATGGTAACCATGACTGGTTTGAGAACAACAGCACTTGCGCCCCCCGCGAGTGCGCGCTGGGTTGTTTCGGGCTGGTCATCCGATGTAACAACGATAACCGGTACATTAGCCAACCTCGGCTCACGACGCAGGTAAGCCAACACTTCAAAACCATTCACCCCAGGCATATTAATATCCAGGAAAACTATATTGGGTGTTACCTCACTAAGGATCTTCATCCCGGCGCTTGGACCGTAAGCTGGGCGGGCGGATATGTCCCAAATCTTCAACATCTGCATCAGTGCTTCGGTGGTCTGTTTGTTATCATCAATTATAAGTGCGATCGTCATTTCAATTCTCCCAAATAATATGCCTTCTTAATTATATCGTTAACATTTTCAAGGCGGGAGGAAATCTTACCATATCTATCTTATCCAAAAGGTAAACCCTAATAAATAAGCCGTCAGGCCAAAAGTCGCAAGCGCCAGACCTGTCAAAAGCTTCCAAACCGTACGACCACCCAAAGCGATACGCTGGAGCCATATAATCTGGATTACTGCGAAGGGCAGCGCCAGGAAAACCGGCCAGACCAATCCCCAGGGGAAACCCAGCAAGGGTGCGGTCGCGAAGAAAAGAAATGAAACCAAAACCAACAAATGATGGATGGGAATAGCGTGTTGCCAGGTCAACCGGGTCAGCAATGTATGACGTTCATACTTCAGATCGGTTGCAAAGGCCGGAAAATCATTCACCAGTAAATATGCCAGAGCTAGCAATGTTAGCGGGAACGTTGCAAATGTCAGCAGCCGATGGAACTCTCCATACTGAAGCAGGAACGCCAAAGCCGGGAAAAGGGTGCCCAACCCGATTGCCATGGCTAGTTCGCCATACCCGGTCTCAGCAAGTTGCATGGGAGGAACAGCGTATGCAATAAAGAAAACGACAATCAATCCCATCAGAATTCCGGCTAGCACGGGCATCAAACGGGCAAGCAGCAGGGTTACGATGGTCGCTCCAGCTACAATCAAGAGGGCCGCTGCTGACTGGAATAGGCTGATCCGGAGCGCTTCTCGATGACGAGGGCTCTCTTCCTCGGCCAAAGGGGTTAAGGGTAGACGAAAGTATTCCACCAAACAAAAAGCTGCCACTTCGATCGCCAATATCGCCAGTAATCCTAATCCGAAAGCTGCGGCATGAACCGGATGCCCAAGATATCGGGAAATCCCCGCCCCGAGGCCATAGGTCAAAGCAGACAGCAGTAGTTGCAGCGGCCGTGCCAATTTAATAAACATCCGATAATTTAACATAAGAGCTTTTGAGATAAAAACAGAATATCAAGTCAACGAATATCCACCATCCACAAATATCGTCTGCCCGGTAATTGACTGGTTATGTAGTAAAAATTCAAGCGCGCTGGCGAGTTCATCATTCGAGGCAGGGTGTTTTAACGGGAGATGGCTGATTAGTTTTTCCCATTCCTCATCCTTTGTGTCGCTGGAGGGTAACACCAGACCAGGCGCGATGGCATTAACACGTATATTAGGTGCGTATGCTTTGGCTTGGAGACGTGTTAGCATTTCCAATCCGGATTTGCTAACCAGATAGGCTGGGAAACCGGTCCAGGTTTTCCACACTCCAGCATCGGTAACATTCACAATGACGCCGCCTTCCTTCATCCGTTCGGCGGCTCTCTGCGATATAAGGAACGGAGCTCGCAGATTCAAATTGAGTGCGGAATCCCAATCCTCAGCTGAGACACTTCGCAGGTTTTCATGTTTCATGCTGGCAGCAGAATTAATTAAAACTTTCATTGGAAGATTCAGTGAGTCTATTTTGGAGAACAAAGCTTGGATCTGTTCTGAATCAGTCAGATCAGCCTCCACCGGATAAACCCGAGCACCCAGAGCTCGGATTTCTGCCGCTGTGTTGAAGGCCGCTTCAGCAGAACGATGATAATGCAATAAGATTGCATACCCATTTTGCGCCAATGTCAATGCAAAGATACGGCCTAAACGATGCGCAGCTCCAGTAACCAGGGCAATAGAATCTTTGTCCATGCCTATGTTTTACCACAAAAAGTGACTATATAATTCAAACATCTCTGTCTTTGGTGAGTGTGTTATACTTTTTACCCGGCATATATGATAAATATAAATATTTTATTTGGTTTGGAGGTGTTGTGAGACTGCGCGGTTCTTCTCTTTTCTTACGCGGGGTTTCCTTAATTTTTATCCTGGTGGCAGCTATATTTATCGTTTACCAGTTGGTTCAGTATAGTGTGTCCCGTTCGAATTATCCACCAGATATGACTATCGGTGGCGTACCTGTCGGTGGGCTAGACTCACAATCTGCAGCCCAAAGGCTTCTGCAGGTCTATTCGGTACCCATCGAAATCCACTACAATAACGCTGTTATCGACCTTGATCCAGGTCTGATCGGTTTTCAATTAAACACGGAAAGTATGTTAGCCGCGGCAGATTTACAACGAACTGGCGCTTCTTTCTGGGGTGGATACTGGGATTATTTGTGGAATCGCCCATCTCCAGCCAGCCAGATTCCATTAGTGGCTACGTATTCATCAGACCGGCTTCGCATCTACCTGCAAACTGAAATATCCGCCCGTTACGACCAGGCGCCGGTTCCAGCGCAACCTATTCCTGGCACGGTCAATTTTACACCGGGCAAGCCGGGTCAGACTCTCGATATTGACCGGGCAGTTGATTTGATCGGGAGCGCTTTGGAATCTCCCAATCAACGGGTGATACTTCTCTCCTCCCAACAAACGGCCGCAGGAAGGCCAACTCTGGATACTCTGCAAATTCTGCTCAAGCAGATTATAGACCAGAGCGGATTTACAGGAATAGTGGATCTCTATTTCCTTGACCTACAGACCTCTGATGAACTGCAATTCGCCTATCAATCCGGGCAGAATATTTCTGTTACCCCCGACATCGCCTTTACTGCTTCCAGCACTATAAAAATTCCCATAATGGTTTCCGTATTTCGTCACTTCAGTAGTAAGATTGACGACCAGCTTGGGACTGAATTAAAAGATATGATCGCCCTATCGAACAATGACGCTGCCGATGCCTTGATGGAGTCATTGGATAAGACTCGTGGTCCGTTGGTCGTCACGGAAACCATGCAAGCATTGGGCCTGGAAAACACCTTCATTAATGGATATTTCTATCCAGGAGCAGGCGTTCTAAAGTTTTATAACACACCTGCCAATCAACGAACAGATATAAATACCGACCCGGACACGTACAGTCAGACAACTCCGTCCGATATGGGCATGTTGCTCGAAGATATCTATCTATGCTCGCAGAACGGTGGCAGTTCCCTTGTTGCAGTTTTCCCTGGCCAAATTAACCAGGCAGCCTGTCAGCAGATGATACAATACCTGCAAGAGGATAAACTTGGGGCGCTGATTCAGGGGGGTGTTCCGGAAGGAACAATCGTAGCTCACAAACATGGCTGGGATATAAACCTGACCCAGTACAGCGATGCTGGAATCGTATACACACCTGGAGGCAACTTCGTATTAACAATATATGTTTACAACCCGGGTGGAGGAGATTGGTCGCAGGTCTCGCCCATGTATGCCGAACTTTCGCGTGCCATTTACAATTACTTCAACTTGCCATCGCAATGAACCTAAGCCCGCCATTTTTCCATGGCGGGCTTTTTCACCCGAAATCTTCTTGGAAAATCCGTAATCAGTATATAATGATGCTATGAACCAGACATTGAGCCTCTATCGTCTCCAGCAAATTGACATTCAGATTGACCGTCTTCAGGCTCGTTTACATTCTATTCAGGAGATATTGGACAATGACGTTGAAATGCGTCAATTGAACGAGCAAGTGGGTGCAATCGAAGCTCGTTATAAAGCTGCTGAGCAGGCGTTAAAGCAAGCCGAGGGGGAAGTACAGAGCCAGCATATCAAGATTGAGCAGACCCAATCCAGCCTGTATGGGGAAAAAACTCATAGTCCGAAAGAATTGCAGGATCTTCAAAACGATGTTGCCTCATTAAAGCGACATCTGGTTGTTCTAGAAGACCATCAGATAGAAGCCATGATTGCATGTGAAACAGCAACAGCAGACTTGGAGTCTGCACAGGCGAGATTATTGGCAGGTCAAGCTGAACAGGCTGAAAAGAATAAGGGCTTGCACTTGGAGCAAGCAACACTTAAAACTGATCTGGAAAGGTTTTTCGTTGAGCGAAATGCCGTTGCAGGAGCCATCCCGCCAACTGAATTGGCCCTTTACGATCAACTGCGCCAGCAGCGTCGTGGTATCGCTGTGGCAGTAATTGGAGATAAATCCTGTGGAGCTTGCGGTTCCACCCTTAGCCTGGCTCAGATACAATCCGCCCGTTCCTCCGGTCAAATGACCCTCTGCCCTTCTTGCGGCCGTATCCTTTACGGAAGTTGACTTCTCCTCAGGTGGCGTATGCGCTTCCGCTTCCCAAATCTTGACAATTTCTCTTTCTTGTTGGGCGTGGTTCTCTCATCTCTCGTATGGTGGGTCATTTCCATGCTGCGCCCGGCTTTTAAGCAGATTCGCGCAAATGCACAACTCAAGCAAGCTGGGAAGAAAGCAAAGGCTCATGCTTTCAATGCTGTTGAGGAACGTTACCGGCAAAGCGTCTTGTATCATGCCCAAGGATTGCACCTTGCCGCTCCACTTTTCTCGTTGGATGAAATCCTTGTGCCATCTCAGCTGCTTGCACCTCCTCATCGTGTGGAACCAGGCGATTATCTATATATTGAGGATATCGTTGAGACAACTGTTCCATACCTTCCCGCCTGGCCGGAATTGGCTGCCATCTACAAAGCTCCCACCATTACGATCGCAGAGGCTTTATCTGGAAATTCGGATATCGTACTGGTTGGACAAACCGGCATGGGTAAAACAGTCGCTCTTGCTAGCCTTGCCTCCAGTCTTGCCCGCCGGGATCCCGAACCTGGACTGGCCCCGGAAACACTACCTTTCTTGATCCATGTTGCCGACCTCGATCTGCCGGTAAACAAGGACAACCCGCTCAATCCATTGATTGATTTGGTTGCCGAGAAAGTCTCCGTTTTCGATCTGCCGCGCATCCCTGACTTTATCCGCCGTGTCTTCTCTGAGGGGCGCGCCTTGCTGCTTTTGGATGGGACCGACGAGTTAACACCGGATGGTTTGAAGGATGCGGTTGAATTCATCCGCACCATTAAGCGTGCATACCCCAAAACTCGCATGATTACCACCGCCTCTTGCGATTATTTGGATGGATTGGTCTCACTAAATTTCATTCCATTTGCATTGACTGCCTGGAATTCTGGACAAAGAGCAAAATTCCTCGAGAAATGGGGTGAATTGTGGGAGCGTCATGTGGCAAACGAACCTTGGGCACAAACCTGCGAACCGGTCGAACCGCTCATCCTCAATGGCTGGCTTAACGCCGATTCCGGCACTTTGACCCCGTTGGAAATAACTCTCAAAACATGGGGAGCTTTTGCCGGGGATTTGCGCGGTCCTCTTCCAATTGACGCTCTGGAGACACATGTAAGGCGTATCACACCAGCAAATACGCCGCGCGAGGCGCTTGAATCGCTGGCCATGCAAATCAACCTTGCTGCCACCCCAATCTTTGATCCGCGCGAAGCCAGAAAATGGCTGAAATCTTACGAGCCAAATGAACCTCAAACTGTTGAGAGTGCAGATGGGGACGAAAAGAAGATTAAGCAGCCTGCCAAATCGGGTAATCAAAACGCCCCATCACTCGGGTTAATTTCCAAAATGGTCGAGAATGGGCTCCTAACCGCCCATCGCAATAATCGCATGCGCTTTATTCATCCCATCTTTGGCGGTTATCTGGCAGGAAGATCATTGGCAAATTACACGGATGCCATTCTACAACAACCACCTTGGATCGGTAAATATTTGGCTATGCACTTTTTGGCTGCCCAGGGAGATGCAACACCGCTAACCAACGCACTCCTGGCCCAATCAGATCGGCCGCTTTCGCGTAATCTTCTAGTACCTGCCCGCTGGCTGCGTGACGCTCCAGCGCGAATCCCATGGAGTGGAGAGGTAATGGCAAGACTTGCTGACCTGCTGCAACAAACCGGGCAACCCTTGGGTCTGCGTGGACAGGCATTGGCGGCCATCGTTCAAAGCGGGAACGCAGGATCTGGGGTCTTATTTCGACAGCTTCTCATGAAACACGACGACGATCTTTTGCAACTGGCCGCCCTCGGTGCTGGTGCACTTCACGACGGAAAATCGATCGCACTGCTTGCTCCATTGTTAAGCAACTCCAATTCAAACGTTCGCCGTGCTGCCTGTCTGGCGCTCTCCGCTATCGGGACAACGGATGCAATGGATGTTATAGCCAATGCCCTCTTGCATGGTGATGAAATCTTACGTCGTTCCGCGGCTGAAGCTCTGGCGAATCACCCCGGCGAAGGTTATAGAATGCTCAGGGAAGGCGCCGTGATGAAAGAAGATCTGAACGTCCGCCGTGCGGCGGCTTACGGCCTGGGTCGCATTTATGAACCATGGGCTGAAGAATTGCTCAATAAATTACAGACCGAAGACGACCAATGGATTGTTCGCAATTCCGCTCAGGAGGTGCTTGAAGAACGCCAGAAACCAAATCCGCACGTTCCCAAACGGCTTCCACCACCGTCGGAATCGCCCTGGTTGATCACCTTCGCCGGAAAAAAAGGCGAGGGCATCTCGCCTGATAAGCCTCCCACTGACTTGCTGCTCTTGGCTCTTAAATCGGACGATCCGGAGGAACGACTGGCCTCTTTGGCATATCTGCGCATAATGCCTATGGAAGGTGTCTTTGGCGCGCTATATCAGGCCATGTATGGAGGAGAACCGGAATTGCGTGAAGCAGTATTTCGGATTTTTTCAGAAATGGCTTCCACGGGCGTGGAAGTTCCAGACCCAATCCAGTTTGGATTGGGCTGAAATGGGAAAAGGCCATTAAGATCCAGGAAGGATATTCAAAATATTCATATGAGCACATCTCCTGCTTTATCAACTATCGCAGTTCTTGGTGGTACCGGAAAAGAGGGCAAAGGTCTGGCATATCGTTGGGCAAAAGCTGGATATCGAATCCTGATTGGCTCTCGTAACACCGAAAAGGCCAACGCTATTGCGCTGGAAATCCTTGGCCTGCTCGGTGGGAAAGCGTCTGTTGAGGGAACCACCAACATCAAAGCAGCCCAGGCAGCCGATATCGTGGTATTGACCGTTCCATATTCTGCCCACCGTGAAACCCTTGAAGGTGTTAGAGAGGCTCTGCGAGGAAAAATGCTGGTGGATGTGACCGTTCCACTGGCTACTCCTAAGGTAACCAAGGTGCAGATGCCCCCCGCCGGTAGCGCCGCACAGGAGGCCTGTGAGATTCTCGGTGAAAAAGTACAGGTGACCTCTGGTTTCCAGAACATATCCCATGAACTTCTTATGCACGCTGAACCAATCGATTGCGATGTGCTTGTTACTGGAACCAGCAAGGAAGCCCGCATTGAAACTCTTAAATTGGTTCTTGCAGCCGGACTTACTGGCTGGGATGCCGGGCCGATCGAGAACTCGGTGGTGATCGAAGGGCTCACCAGTGTGTTGATCCACATCAATCGTCAATCTGGCTCCACCAATGCCGGAATTAAAATAACAGGAATACGCAGCGAATTGTAAACATGTACATCGCGTTATAATAACTACTCACGATTTCCTTCGTACCCGGTTGTCATCCATCCTACAAGAAGCTCGTTTCTTCCCAATGATCCAGCAACATTCCTCAATCACATATGCCTCTCACCTTCACTCCTCTTCCTAAAATTCCTCTTATCCACCCTGGTGACGACCTTGCAGAAATTCTTCTTGCTTCTTTGCAGACCGCCAAAATCTCTCCGGAAGATGGCGATATCCTGGTACTTGCCCAAAAAATCGTCTCTAAAGCCGAAAACCGCTTGGTCAACCTTACAACGGTCACTCCATCGAAAGAAGCCCTTGAGTTGGCTGCACGCAGTGAAAAGGACCCGCGTCTGGTGGAGCTAATCCTCCGTGAAAGCCGTTCAGTCTTGCGCGTTCGCCCGGGCACGATCATTGTTGAACATCGCCTGGGATTCGTATGCGCCAGTGCCGGCATAGACCACTCCAATGTCATGGGAGAGGATGGGAACCCGGAAGATTGGGTCCTGCTATTACCTGAAAATCCCGATCAGTCTGCACTTGATATTCGCCGAAGAATAAAAATAGCCACTGGAAACCGCCTGGGTGTCATGATCATTGATTCGCATGGGCGTGCCTGGAGATTGGGCACTATTGGTACAGCCATTGGCATTTCCGGCCTGCCTGGCCTGGTGGATAAACGCGGTTGGAAGGATTTGTTTGGTTACAGGCTGAAGATCACTATCGTTGCTGCAGCAGATGAACTGGCCGCCGCTGCTTCGCTCGTGATGGGGGAAGCTGCCGAAGGAACTCCTGCCGTCCATGTCCGCGGTTTCCCCTACCCGCTTCGTGAAGGCTCTTTAAAGGAATTGCTCCGGCCAAAAAAGCAGGATTTATTCCGATAAAAAGAATGAACGGCATCGCCTCCTTACTCGATAAACCCGCTACTTCCCGGGTGGAAACCCTGTGGCAGGAATTGGAAGCGCGCTGTGGCTTGGTTGGAGTTAAGACCACACCCTTCCCACATTTAACATGGCAGGTCACCGAGAACTATGTCTTTCCCCGGCTAGAGGCCGCTTTGCATGCGTTGGCCAGCCAGGCAACGCCATTTATCATTCACACTGCCGGGCTTGGCCTCTTCACCGGCGCACATCCCATTCTGTACATTACTATTGTCAAAGATGAACAATTAATGCGTTTCCATTCGCTGCTGTGGGAACAAATGAACGGGATTGCCTTTCATCCAGTTCTCTACTTTTCGCCCGGTCATTGGGTTCCGCATATTACATTGGCCTATAATGATATCACTCCGGCTAACTTGGATTGTGTCATGCAATTCATGGCTTTCCAATCCTTTGACCTCAATATCCAGATTGATAACCTGATTCTGGTCACGCAAGGGGGAGATCAACCCCCCGTAACAGTCAGATATCCCTTTGGGCTTTGATATGATGGCTATGCGTCATTCAACGTCTTTTTGAGAATTTGGAACGACAGGTATTTCCTCAACTAACAGCTATTTTCAAGTAAGAAATGAATTAGGAGACAACATATGTATATGATTCCCGAATCCCACCTTGATTTACTTAAAGATGAAAAACGTGCTTTCGTCTATTTGGGAACCTTGATGCCCGACGGCTCTCCGCAGGTTACCCCGGTCTGGTTTAATACCAAAGGCGATTACTTTCTGGTAAATTCTGCCAAAGGGCGTGTGAAAGATAAGAACATGCGCAGCCGCCCGGTGGTAACCCTCTGCGTTCAGGATCCAACCGATCCTTATCGCTATTTACAGGTGCGCGGACGGGTGGTGGAAATTACCGAAGAAGGCGCTGATGCACATATTGACGCATTGGCCGGCAAATATACCGGCAATTTCAAATACCAACACCACCAGCCAGGCGTAATACGGGTCATTTACAAAATCATCCCTGAAAAGGTTGATCCGCATGGATAATTTTTGATGATAAAAGACGATCTGCATGCTTTCCTGCGCTCGAGACGTTCTATCCGCCACTTCAAACCGGACACGGTGCCTATTGATTGCATCCAACGAATTCTGGAAACTGCAATTTACGCTCCCTCTGCGCATAATCTGCAACCTTGGCGTTTCGCAGTACTCACAAGCGCTGCAGCGAAGGAGCGTCTGGCAGAAGCCCTCACAGCCAGGTATCGGCAGGATATGGTTGTCGATGGCGTTCCTGAAACAGACATACAGGCACGCGTCAACCGAACGGTTCGTCGAGCCGGTGAGGCGCCGGTCATTATTATTCTCTGCCGGGATACGACTCAGGTCAAGCCGCAGCCAGATTCGCTTCTCCGGCAAAGAGAAGCCTTGATGGGTACACAATCAGTGGCTTTGGCTGGTCTGCAATTGCTGTTGGCTGCCCACGCTGAGGGATTGGGCGGTACTTGGATCTGTTGGCCACTCTACGCGCCTGATGAGACTCGTCTCGCCTTGGGATTGGCCCAGGAATGGGAACCCCAGGGAATGCTATTTCTCGGATATCCCGACGAAACCCCTGAAATGCCGCAAAGGAATTCTTTTCAGGAAATAACCAGGTTCATATGAAAATTGTGGCATTGGCAGGCGGAGTTGGAGGCGCAAAATTGGCAGATGGACTTGCCCAATTGCTCCCCTCTGATGACCTGACTGTAGTAGTCAACACAGGCGACGATTTTGAGCACCTGGGCCTTTCCATCTCCCCTGACCTTGACACCGTTTGTTACACGCTCGCTGGGCTGGCGAACCCCAAATCCGGTTGGGGCCGGCAGGCGGAAACATTCCAGGCATTGGAAAATATCCAAAAGCTCGGTGGTCCGGCATGGTTCCAAATTGGCGACAAAGACCTAGCTACTCACCTTGAACGCACACGCCGCCTGCAGGAAGGTCAATCACTCAGTCAGATTACCATGCAATTTTGTCGGGTTTGGGGCGTGCAGCACCTGGTTCTGCCGATGAGTAACCAGTCAGTTCGTACCATGGTCGATACCATTGATAGTGGAGAATTACCTTTCCAGGAATACTTTGTCCATAGGAATTGTGAGCCAAAGGTCAAGGGTTTCCGGTTCGTTGGGATTGAGTCCGCCCGACCCGCTCCAGGAGTATTGAAATCCATTGTCGAAGCAGATGGTGTTGTTATCTGTCCATCCAATCCTTGGGTCAGCATAGATCCAATTTTGGCTCTGGTTGGACTCAGGTCCGCCCTGGCAAAAAAAACCGTTCTTGCGGTTTCTCCCATTATTGGTGGCCAGACCGTTAAGGGCCCCGCCGCTAAAATGTACACCGAATTGGGTATTTGTCCCTCGGCTCTCGCCGTTGCGCGTCACTACGAAGATTTATTATCCGGATTCATTCTGGATATTGTTGATGAGCCCATAGCGAAAGAATTTACAATTCCAACAAAAATAACCCGAACTCTAATGAAAAACCGGGATGACCGGCGTCGTTTGGCTCAAGATGTGCTAAACTTGATTATATGACCATCTGGGCCATTGTTCCCGTAAAACCTTTGCGTCGCGGAAAATCGCGCTTGGCAGGTTTACTTTCGGAAGAGCAGCGTACATCTCTCAATCGCTACTTGCTCGAACATACCCTAACCGTCCTGAATAAAATATCTGGCATCGAACATACTCTGGTAGTCAGCCGTGACCCTGCGGCCCTTGCCCTTACCCGCAGCATGGGTGGGCGCACAGTAATGGAGGATGGAGCGCCCCAATTTAATACAGCTCTCAAGCGCGCTACCATAGTCGCCCAGGCGCAGGGAGCACGCGCCGTGCTTATTCTGCCTGCTGATCTTCCACTGGTCGAACCTTCCGACCTGGAATCCCTTCTAAGTCAGGGAATGACCCCACCAGTCGTAGTTATTGCCCCTGACCGGCGACTTGACGGTACGAATGGACTGTTTATCAATCCAGCCGGATTAATCGAATATGGTTATGGACCGGGTTCATTCCAGCGCCATTGTCAGCGCACAAACGAAGCAGGTGGAAAGCTGGTGGTGGTGAACTCGGAAAGGATTGGGCTCGACCTGGATCTGCCAGATGACCTGGAAAAGGTCGGAGGCTTGAAAGGATTGAATTTGGAATAGGGTACGCGCGAGTGTGCCTCTTTATTATTAAATGCTATAATATAGTCCAGTTGTCAGACAATCCATTTTATAGAGGTGCCCAATGCAAAAAGAACATATCTCCTCACTCTTCATGACCCCCGCGCAACTACAGACGGAATTGCTTCGATGTGAGTTTTGCGAGGAGAAACCGTGCCGGGAAGCCTGCCCAGTCAATTGCTCCCCAGCCGATTTCATCATGGCTGCCCGGGTGGGCAACCCGTCCGATTTCCGGCGATCGGCCGGCGAGATCATGCATGCCAACCCCTTGGGAGGCATTTGCGGTATGGTCTGCCCGGATACGCTTTGCATGGCAGCCTGCACGCATAAAAAATTCGATGGCCCGATCAATATTCCTCTTGTGCAGGCTACTATAGTTGAAATGGCCAAGAGCCAGGGTGGCATCCCGGAATTCTCGAAGCCTAAGGCAAACGGTGGGAAGGTAGCGGTTGTAGGCGGCGGCCCGGCAGGTCTGGGCGCGGCCGCTGCGCTTGGTCAAATGGGCTACCTGGTTGACATTTTTGACAGCCTGGATCGTCTGGGCGGAATGGCAAACTTTATCCCTGATCACCGGCTGGACAGGAAAGTGGTCGAATCTGATATTAAATTCCTTCTTTCGCTTGGGAATATTAATGCAAAAACAGGGACAAAAGTGGAAGATCCAAAATCCCTGTTCAAGCAAGGCTACGATGCTGTCTGCGTTGCCGCTGGGCTGTGGAAACCCATTGACCTCGGCATCGAAAACGAACATCTGGCTACCAGGATGGTGGACTTGTTATCAAATCCATCTTCCCATCATTTCGAAGGGCGTGTGGCCGTTATTGGCGGCGGCGCGACAGCATTGGATTGCGCCGTCACTGCCCGGAAATATGGTGCTACCCATGTCGAACTCTTTATGCTCGAAAAACTGGCTGAAATGCCGCTCACATCTAAGGAACGCAAAGACCTTCTCGACTTTGATATCGAAGTTAATGGGCGCATCCGGGTCAGTAAAATCCTGGCCTCAGGCGGAAAAATCTCCGGCCTGGAAACCATAAAACTGGAACTCCCTGAGGGGAAACCTTTCAGCCCGGCAAATGTCCGCGATATCGCCGGAACAAATGGGAAGCGCACCGGTTTCAGCGCAGTGATTATCGCCATCGGCATGCGTCCCACACTTCCGCGTGGCGAGCAGATCGAGGGTCTGTTCTATGCTGGAGATTTCCTGACTGGCCCAAAGACCGTCGTCGAAGCTACCGCCTCTGGCAAGAATGCTGCTTTGGAAATTGATGCATGGATCCAAAAGAAGGCTAAGCCGGAAATCAAAAAGATTAATAAATCCTATTATGCCCTGCCCGGGTTCAACCCGGTGCCAGTTTCTCTGGAAACTGAATTCTTCGGGCGCAAGATCATTTCCCCTTACCTGCTCTCTGCATCCCCGTCCAGTGACGGGTTGGATCAGATGACCATAGCATACCAGGCTGGCTGGGCCGGCGGTGTGATGAAGACAGCCTTCGACAACGTGCCCATTCACATCCCCGGTGAATACATGTTTACATTCAACCAATACACCTATGCCAATGCGGATAACGTTTCAGGCCATCCCTTGGACCGTGTCTGCCGCGAAGTGGAGCAACTGGTAAAGCAATGGCCCGACCGTTTGACCATGGCCTCCACTGGCGGCCCTGTTTCCGGCAAGGATGCCTCCGATGCCGCTGGCTGGCAATCCAATACGAAGAAACTGGAATCAGCCGGTGCTATGGGTATCGAATATTCACTTTCTTGCCCGCAAGGTGGCGACGGCACCGAAGGCGATATTGTCTCTCAGAATGCTGCCCTCACCGCCAAGATCATTGACTGGGTCATGCAAGTCGGTGATCCGGATATTCCCAAGTTATTCAAACTTTCCGCTGCGGTTACTTCCATCGTTCCAATCCTGCGCGCAATTCGAAAAGTATTGGATAAATACCCGAACAAACAAGCTGGCATCACTCTGGCAAACTCCTTTCCCACACTGGCTTTTCGCCCAGCTCCTAGTCGTGCATGGGATGAAGGGGTTATCGTCGGAATGAGCGGCGAAGGCGTCACACCCATTTCTTACCTTACGTTATTGCAAGCTGTGCCCGAAGGCATAGAGATTTCCGGCAAC
>Ga0187873_1000686_pt1 | contig 32530 bp, 29 predicted proteins | sample June2016WEW_16_1_2_FD_133012 | JGI IMG/M metagenome (GOLD analysis project Ga0187873, IMG submission 133012) | Peatland microbial communities from SPRUCE experiment site at the Marcell Experimental Forest, Minnesota, USA - June2016WEW_16_100 | ecosystem: Environmental > Terrestrial > Soil >...
CACCACTTACGAGGAATTCGAACATGAAGGTTTGATGGTGCTCAAACGCGACGGCCGGCACGAAGAATTTTCCCGCGAAAAACTTTTGTCCGGCATCAGGAAAGCCTGCCAAAAACGCCCCGTTAGTCCGCAGGCAATGGAAGGTTTGGTGGACCACATCGTCGCCACCGTGACTGACAAATACGAAAATGAGGTCCCCGCCGAATTCATCGGCAAAATGGTCATGGAGGGCCTGCGCGGCATTGATGGAGTCGCCTACGTGCGGTTTGCCAGCGTTTACCGCCGGTTTCAGGAAGCGACCGACTTTGTGCATGAAGTCAGAAAAATGGAGGCCGCCAAATGATTGCGCTGCAATCCGACTGCCTGCTTTTTCAACTGATGAACGGCGAAAGTGTGCCTTGCTCGGCGGAAATGATTTCCGTCGAAATCGTCGGCGGTGTCGATGGCCTGCTCGACCCCGAAGTGCTGCGTCACGCTGCTGCATCCGTCTTTCACTATTTCAAAAATGAACTGTGCCGCGAAACAGTCACGGTGGGCGAGTTTGCCGGCACTTTGGAAAAAGTGTTGCGCAATCTCGGTTTTACCATTCACGCTGGCGCGCTCGAACCGTGTTCGCAGGAAATTCTTGAATCCGACCTTTGCCTTATCGCGCGTGAATCCTGCAACGGCCTCGAGCTCTTTTTCTTCCCGCGCCTGCGCGACGAACTGCGCGCGCAACTCCGCCATTCGCCGCGCGTGCTGCGCTTTCGCGGATTGCGCGGTTGTGTCAAACAACTCGCCGGTGCGCGGCGATGGAGCGTTCGTTGCGAAAAATTGCGGGACCAGATCGTCGAGTATCTGCGTCAATGCCTTACTGCCGAACCGGAGCAGAATGATTGCGCGCTGGTGGTGGAATGATTGGAATTTTTAATTTTGAGTTTTAAGTTGAACGGACAGTGTCATGCTTCAATTTCTTTTTGAACTCAAAATTAAGAACTCAAAATTAAAAACTTGATGAAAACACTTTTCGAAAAAATCATCGCCCGCGAAATTCCGGCAGCGATTGTTTATGAGGACGATTTGGTGCTCGCCATTCGCGACATCAATCCGCAGGCGCCGACGCACGTTTTGATTTTCCCCAAAAAGATGATTCCGCGCATTGCCGAGGCCGGATCGGAAGACCATAAAGTTCTCGGCCACCTTTTGCTGAAGGCCGCCGAGGTTGCGAAAAAGCTCGATTTGAAAGGCGGCTACCGGATCGTCATCAACAACGGCCCTGATGCCGGCGAAGCCGTGCCGCACTTGCACGTTCACATCCTCGGCGGTCGCTACATGACATGGCCACCGGGTTAATTCAAGGTGGGGCGCGCTGTCCACAGCGCGCCGCCGTTCGGCGCGTTCGGAGAACGCGCCCTACCCATTCCAGAATTTCTCTGGACACAGAAATTTCCCAAGCGCAAAGTCAAGATTGAAAAACAGAAAAGCCTCAAATTTGCGGCTTAATAACAGGTTAAGCCGCACTTCTGCCATCACAAAAATTTCCGCAACACCGCGCCGAGCCGCGCGATTCCTTTGCGGATGTTTTCCTCGCTCGCACTGCCGAAGCTGATGCGCATTTCGTTGTCCGGCTTTGCACGCGCCGGGTCGTCCGCGTAGCAAATTTCGCCCGGCACATAGAGCACATCGTTCTTCAGCGCAGTTTGGAAAACTTTGGACTTCACGCTCGATGAAACGTTTTTCGGCAATCGCGCCCAGAAATAAAGTCCGCCGCCGGATTCCCAGATTTCAACGTTCGCTGGAAAATGTTCCGCGAGCGCCTGCTTCATCACGCGCGCCTTTTGGCCGTAACGTCTTTCAATTTTGGCAACGTGCTTGTCGTAGAGTCCCGTTGCCAGCGCACCGGCGAGGAGTTGTTGCAACAGGTTCGCCGTGCCGAAATCGTGGTTGCCCTTGATGCGCTGGACGCTCGTGAAGAGTGGTTCGGGCAAAAGGCCAAAGCCCAAGCGCGCGCCGGGCGCGTAGGGTTTGCTGTAAGTGCCGGTGTAAATCACGCGTTCCGCCGCGCCGCGCACCATGAGCGCGGACTTGATGTCGGGGCCCTTGAACCGTAGTTCGCGATACGCGGCGTCTTCGAGCAGGTAAATCGGATGTCCCGCCGCGCGTTCAAATTTTTTCAGCAGTTTCAAAATGCCGCGTTTTTTCCGGAAGCTCGTTGTGGCACCAGTCGGATTTTGGAAATAGCTGACGAGATAAAGCATTTTGACGCGGCACAGTTCACCGCTGCGTTTGAGCGATTGCAAAACACATTCCAGATGCGCGAGATTGAGGCCGTTGCGCTCGAGCCGGACGCCGCGCGCGCGGATGCCGCGGCTTTGGAGGATGCTCAGGAACACGAAATACGTCGGGTCTTCGACGAGTATGATGTCACCTTCGTCGCAGAGCGCTTCGAGCGTCATGTAAAGCAGTTGCTGCGAACCGCCGGTGATCATCACCCGTTCCCACGAGTGGCTTTTGCTGGTCGCGCCGGCGTCGTCGAGCTTTTGCAAATGGCGCGCGGTGAGCTGGCGCAGATTGGTTTCGCCGGCGGTGATGCCATATTGCAACGCGGGCTGGCCGGTTTTGGGCGAGCGCAGGATTTCATTCAGCAACGCGCGTGTTTCGGCGATGGGCAGCGACGGATTGTCGGTGAAGCCGGCGGCGAGCGAAATCAAATCAGGCTGCGACAATGCGGCGTGCATAAGCCACGAAATGGGCGGCTCGACAGTGCGTTGACCCAACTTTGACAAGTGCGATTTCATGTGAGAAGGACGATGATAATAAACAGAACCACAAAATTGAACAACAAAGGAACAAAGGAACAAAATTCGTTTGAAAATGAAGCCTTTGTGCCTGGTCGTCTGGTTTCTTTGTTGTTGAAATTTTGAATCACTGTCGCGTGCCGAAGACGCTGTCGAGAATGGTTTCCTTGGTTTTCCAGATCAATGCCATCGTCATGGCCAATGGCAGCAAAGCGAAAAAAATAAACGTCCACAAACCGAGCCGGTTGAGCCAGACAAGAAGCATGCCGGATTCCAATGGCAACTGTGAAGTGTGGAGCAAAACTGCATACGCAATGCAGAGAAACAAAAAACCGACAATCAGCCAGCAGTTGAGTGAGGTGAACAGACGCATTTCATGCCGGAGCGTTTCCGCCGGCAACATCGCGGCGAGTTGTTTGAGAACGACATTCAAGTTGAACAAAAAAAGCACCCCCGACAGCATGAGCACAAAAATCACAGCCTCAAAAAAAAATTCCTGCGGCATTTTGTTGTGCCAATAGAGAAACGGGCAAAGACCGAAGTTGACCAGGCCGAGCAGTTTTGCGCGGTCAAGTGCACTGCGCCAGGGACGTTCCTGTTTTTGAAAATCGCTCATCTGCCAAAGGCCATAGAGCAGCGAACCCGTGGTGACAAGCGCGGGAATAATGCCCAACGGCTTAAGCCAGTCGGCCTTCGCCGTTTCCACGCAGATGACGAGGGACGCGGGCAATCCCCAAAACAACGCGGATAAACCGCGGGCGAGATGTCCGAGTGAGCGCAGCAATTCGGAGTTAAGTGGCGCGTCAGGCATGACAAAAATGAAGAATGCGAAATGCAGAATGAAGAAACAAGAACAACGCTCAACTGTAATTTAATTCTTCATTCTGCATTCATCCTTCTTCCTTCAGAACGAGAGATAGGTGTAGGCCTTCAAACCGCGCTCGTAATCGTCGAGCATGCGCATGGCTTCGGATGGTTTCATGCGGTCGGATTTAATGGCTTCGTCAAACTGTGCCTTCACCTGCCGCTTGAGTTCGTTTTCGTCGTATTGCACTGATGCGAGCGTCTGGACAATGGTTGAGCCTTCGATGATTTCCTCGATGTAGTAGCCAGCGGGTTCGTCGGGTTCGAGAAAGACATGCACCTCGTTGACGCGGCCAAATAGATTGTGCAGGTCACCCATGATGTCCTGATACGCGCCCATGAGGAAGAAGCCGATGTAATACGGCTCAGGAAGGCCATTGCCGTTTGAATTCAATTTGTGCAATGGCAGGGTTTCGCGCACATCGCGGAAATCGATGAACTTGCTCACCTGCCCGTCGGAATCACACGTGATGTCCGCGAGCGTGACCTCGTGTGTTGGTCGCTCGTTCAAACGCGCAATCGGCATGATGGGAAACAACTGGTCGAGCGCCCAGTGGTCGAGCAGCGATTGGAAAACGGAAAAGTTACAGAGGTATTGATCACTGAGACTGTCTTCAAGCTGGCGGATTTCCTCCGGTGCGTAAGGCTTGGCCTTGTAACTCTCGACGACGGCTCGGCTGATTTGCCAGTAAAGGTCTTCAATCTTTGCCTTATCGGACAAATCCATGACGCCAAGCGTGAACATGTTCTGCGCGTCTTCGCGGCGTTCGAGCGCGTCGTGGTAGGCTTCAAGTTTGTTGTGTTTCGGCAAATTCTGTTTGATTTCCAGCAACTCCTTCACGAGGGGATGCTCCTTGTCGCCATATTTCAAAAAGTCGCCAGGCCTGATTTTTTCAATCGCGCCGAACACCTCGACAATCAGCACGCTGTGATGCGCGACGATGGCGCGGCCGCTTTCGCTGATGATGTCCGGGTGCGGCACATTTTCCGCGTTGCACACATCGGCGATGTAATAAACCACGTCGTTCGTGTATTCTTGCAGCGTGTAATTCGTCGAGCTGTCGAACGCCGACCGGCTGCCGTCGTAATCCACACCCAGGCCGCCGCCAACGTCCAGATACGTGATCTGGAAGCCCATTTTGTAAAGCTTCGCGTAAAGGCGTCCTGCTTCCTGCACCGCCTTTTTCACCGTTAGAATGTCCGTCACCTGCGAGCCGATGTGAAAATGCAGCAGCTTGAAACAATGGCCAAGATTTTCGGCCTTCAACATTTCCGTCGCCGCCAATAGTTCCGCAGTGGTCAAACCGAACTTCGCGTTTTCGCCGCCGCTGCCCGCCCAGCGTCCCGCGCCTTTGCTCAATAACCGTGCGCGAATGCCAATCTGCGGCTCGACGCCGAATTGTTTTGAGATCGAAATGATCTGCCGCAGTTCCTCCAACTTTTCAACGACCATGATGACCGTCTTGCCCAGCTTGGTGCCGAGCATGGCCGTCTTGATGAACTCCACGTCCTTGTACCCGTTGCAAATGATGAGGTTGCCGATCTGGTTTTGCAACGCCAGCCCGGCAAACAATTCCGGTTTACTGCCGATTTCAAGACCGAAATCATACGGTTTGCCCGCGTCAAGAATCTCCTCCACAACCTCGCGGAGCTGATTCACCTTGACGGGAAACACGCCGCGGTATTTTCCGTGATAACCAAACTCGGCAATGGAATTGCGGAACGCCAGATTCAACGCCTCGACACGGTGCCGTAGAATGTCCTGAAACCGGATGAGCAGCGGAAATTTCAGTCCGCGCCCCCTGGCTTCCTCGATCACGTCCGTAAGATCCACCGTCGCGCCGGCGTCCTGCAGCGGACGCGCCACAACGTGCCCGGCCTCGTTGATGTCGAAATACTTCGCGCCCCAGCGATGGATGTTGTAAAGCGCGCGCGCCGATTCAATGTCCCATGGCTGCGCCGCATCATTTGGATTGCTCATCTCGGTGAATTCAAACCGAACGAACTATAAAATTCCCTGCAAAGAAATCAACAGGCGGAATGATTTTTTTTCAGCCCGCTTCGGGCTTTGCAGCCTGAAGAAAATTTGTTTCCATCGTGTCATGCTAAAAATTTCACTCAGTGCCGTTGTCAAATATTGCGACCAACTGCTCCAAACGGAAAAAATTGGAGATTACGACGGCGCGGTGAACGGCTTGCAAGTCGGGAACTCCGGCGCGGTCAGCCGCATAGCCGCCGCCGTGGACGCGAGCCTTGCCACGGTCAAACTCGCCATCAAGGCGAAAGCAGATTTGATGATAGTGCATCACGGATTGTTTTGGTCGCCATCCCACCCGTGGACAGGCAAAAAACATGAACTACTCCGGCTTCTGGTTGTAAACAATCTGGCCATTTACAGTTCGCACCTGCCGCTCGACGCGCATCCCAGGCTCGGCAACAACACACAGTTTTGCGCTGCGCTCGGATTGAAAAATCTGAAACCGTTTTTTCTGACTCACGGCCAGACCATCGGTTTCAAAACGCAGGCTAAAATTTCCCGCACGGAACTTGCCGCGCGGCTTGCCCGCGCCACTGGCGCAAAACCGCGAATCATTCCCGGCGGCAAAAACATTTGTGAAAAAATTGGTGTTGTTACCGGCGGCGCGGGCGGCGATTTGGAACAGGCGGCGGATGAAGGCGTGGACACGTTCATCACCGGTGAAGGCCCACATTGGACTTATGCGGTTGCCGAGGAACTCGGCATCAACGTTTTTTACGGCGGCCATTACGCGACGGAAACATTCGGCGTGAAGGCGCTGGCGGCGCATCTTTCTAAAAGATTCAAATTACCGTGGACATTCATTGATTATCCGACCGGTTTGTGATTTTTGCGGGAGGGTCGGCATATTGCCGATCCGTTTTCAATTTGGGACGGCGGCACGTCGTCCCTCCCAATTTAAATTCGTATTTCGCCGCGTTGAGAGAAACAGGCAGCCAGCCAAAAGGATTCCGACGCCGATGGTCGTCAGGCTCATGTAAAGCGGGCCGTTCGGAAGTTTGAATTGAAATTCGACGGTGTGCGCGCCGGGCGTCAGATAAACGCCGCGCATGATGAAGTTGCAGTGGAGCAATGGCGCGGGCCTGCCATCCACGAGCACGCGCCAATTCGGATCGAATTTGTCATTGAGCAGCAGCACCGTGGGCGTGTCGGCATGCGTGCCGAACACAATGTCTTTTGGCGCGTAGCTTTTGAATTCGACGGTGCCGGAGTTCCCGTTGGTTGCATTCACCGTCGGCGTCGTTGGCAACGGCGTGGAAACCAAAACCGTCTGCCACGCATTGAAATTTGTGCTCGCCAGCGTTTTGAGCGTGGCGTCCTTGTTGGAGCTGACCTGCCAGTTGGAATACAATTTGGCTCGGGGCAGTGCGCCGGTGAATTCGAAGAGCGCATAGCCGCCGTTTTTGGCGGGGACCGCAGTCAATTCTTCGAGTTTCGTCGGTTGTTCAATTCCTGGTTTGGACACAATGTCAAATCGCTGGACGATACGAAAACGATGCTGTGCCGGATCGAGTTGCTCGTTCAGCACGTCAAAGAAACCTGCCGGGCCCAAGAGGTAGCGGGTGTTGGTTAACTCCCACCGGCGGGCGATGAGATGCACTGTTTCGGGTGTGTTGCGAAATACCAGGGCGTTGTCGTAAGCGGCCAAGTCCTCGGATATACGCGGCATTTGAATGATGTCCAGCGACTGGATGTTGTAATAGGGAAACAGTTGCTGGGACCATTCAATCCGGTAGAGATCGTTAAACAATTCAAGTTGTTGTGGGGGATGAAACGGCAAAATGGCGACGCGATGTTCATAAGGTTTGTCGCGCAAGAAATTCACAATGGGGTTGAGAGAACCAACCTCGTATTTTTGTTTGTAATCCCAGTGAATAATCCATGGCAAATCCGCGCGCCCCAGATCCAGAACGAGCATTGCACCAAGGAAAATTCCGCCCCACTTGGCACGGCGACCCGCAAATGCGCCGCCTAAAATGAGCGTGAACAATCCCACTGCAAGCGCGAGGAATAAAATGAACCAGCCGACCTGGCTGACACTAAACGCGGCAATTTGTCTCGCCATGCCTTCATCGGGAAAGCCCACGGTTTTCAGATAGCTGACAAGGTTCGGTTTTTGCATCGCGTAAATCAGCCATGCGAGCAAACTGCCAACCAAAGCCAGGACGCAACTTGAAGTCCAATTTCGGTCGAAGCCGCGAACTTTTGTCCACCATGTTTTGAGCAGAACGAATGATGAAGTCGAACCGGCAGCCGGAATTTCCAAATAACGCCGGCTCAACCCATGGATGCCATAGGCGAAAACGGTGACGAGCGCCCATGAAAGCACAAAGAGAAACTTGACCGGGTTTCGGATCGTTGAGAAATAAGGCAGCTTGTAAGGGAGCGCATAGAAAGGCGCAAACCGGCCGAATGCGAGCAGCAGCGAAACAATCAGAACCGCCGCCCAAAACCAAATAAATCGCCGATGTGTTTCGGAAAATACGGAATTTTTCCGGCGCAGTGATTGTGCAACTGCCCACGCGGCCACCAAAACGACCAGCATACCCGCGTAATTACCCGTGCCGCTGAAACGCAAGGAACCTTGCGGGGATGGATTTTGTTCGCCACCGGCGAAGTAGCGGTCCCACGCCGGGTCACGCCCCACTGTGCCCCAATAATTACCTCCGTTGGAGGTGTCCATCCGATAACCAAATAACCCGGGCACGATGATTCCGAATGTTTCGATTTTTGGGAGACTCCATTGCGTGGCAAAATCCCAATGTTGTGCTTTCGTTTGCTCGTCCTGTGCGGTGCCGGCAATTCCAGTGATTGAAGAGCCAATCGAGGTCACGATGGTTTGCGTGGCGATGAATCCCGCAAACACAGCAACTATTGCGACCCGAGCGACACCGCGGCTGATTTTTTTCAGAACCGGAGCGCTTTCTTCCGTCAATGCCTTGTAAAAAACAAAGAGGGCAACGAATACGCTGAAAATGGCGCCAATATCTGCAGCTTCCATGACATTCATGCCCACTGCCAGTCCAGCCAAAGCCAGACATGTCCAGCGGACGAACGACGGTGTTGCCGGCGAGTTGGAGACAATCAAGGCCAGCGCGAAAAAGTCCATGCCGAAGGCGCTTTGGTGCGAGGCTGTGCCCCAACAGGCATCCGAAAAAAAGGTGGAAGTGAGCGCGGCGGCCAATACTCCCAAAGTCGCTGCCAGCGGTGTGAGCTTCAATTGCCTAAAGGAAAACCATGCACCGAGTCCTAAAATGAACAGTGCGACGGGCGCAAAAAATTTGGCGCAGCCGACAGGGCCGAATCCCCAGCGAATCAACGTGGTCAAGCTTAGTGGGGCTGCACCTACATTACTGCCGATGTCGTTTAAATCGTCCCACATGCCAGTGAAGCCGTAAGGGAGTTTGATCCATTCTGGATTTTGCTGGCCGAGTGGACCATCGTTGGAAAAATGGACATAATCAGGCAAAAAGCTCTTGCAAAAAAGAACGGACAGAATAACGACCAGCAACAAAGCGACGAGCAGCCCGCCGGGTTTGGACGCAGGATTTTTTTGGGTAACTTTCATAAATCGCGGGCCGAAAGCTCAATTTTTAATTAGTGCCGGGTGAGTGTCAAGACAACGCCCCCACCGGCGGGCAAAAACAAGCCTCGTGTTTGCATCCGGACGCCGGGCTGACATGTCCGCACGCAAGATGAAAAGGCCCATTGCCGGAATCAAACCCTCTTTTTTTTTGACATGGGTTGTGCCCGGCGAATAGATTTATCCCGCAAAAAATGTCATGTACAGAAAGCAAAATACAAAGTTTTCCTTTACTGTGAGAAACGCGCCTGTGAATTCGTGCTGCTCGCCATGCCGGCACCAGGCGCTGAGCGGCCAGGTTTTGTCGTTTTCCAAAACGCAATTCACTGCCACAGTTCCCTAAGCCATGCGCAGCCGCCTTAGTTTATTGTTTTTCCTTCTCAAGCAGGGTTTTGACCCCGCGCAAATACTCCGCCGTATGATGGTGCGAGATGCCTTGGCAGGCTGCGACAGCGTGCTGGACGTGGGTAGCGGGGCTTCAATGGACTTGCGATGGTTTGGCGTGAAGCATTGCGTCGGCATCGAAGCCCATAAGCCGACCTACGAGAAGGCCCTGCAGAATGATTCCCATGATGAAATGGTGCTGGGCAACGTGTGCGAGCTGGACAAGCATTTCAAACCAGGTCAATTCGACGCTTGCCTGTCCGTGGACGTGATTGAACACCTCACGAAGGAGGACGGGTTGAAGATGATGCGGGACATGGAGGCCATTGCCCGGCGCAAGATCATCATTATCACGCCCAGCGGTTGGCTGGAACAGCACCACTTGGAGGAGGGAGATCTGCAGGTCCATCTTTCCAAGTGGGAAGCTTCGGAGATGAAGGGCTACGGATATCGCGTGCTCGGCATGTTGGGGCCGAAATTTCTGCGCGGCGAATACCACATACTCAAGTGGCGCCCCAAGGTTTTTTGGGGTTCGGTATCGCTGCTGGGACATTTCCTGTGGACTCGCTGGCATCCCTCCAAGGCCGTGTCCATTCTTTGCGTGAAAACCAAGAAAACCGGCTGATTACGCGTTGGGTGAGTATCAAAACAACGCCCGACCGGCGGATAAAAACTAAATCTTGCCTTTACCCAAGTCTGCCGGTTTAACATGAACACACAGAATGCAGCTGTTAATTACTGGAATTTGCGGATTTTGCGTCGTTACGAACAAAATAATAAACCCAGATGCACACTATGAAGGATTTATACACGGCCTTGCAGGATAATTTTACGGTTGTCAATTTGGGATGCATCGGTGACGCCGATTTTTTGCTGCCGCGCAAATTTCTCAAGATTCTTACCGTCATCGAAGCGGATGCCGAGGGGGGCGCCGTTACAGGTGATCGCTATCACAAAAAGATTAGAATTCAGAAACCGATCAGTGGTTGGGTTGGCAAACGTGTTTTTCGCCGCAATAGTTTTGCCGGCACCTGCTCGCTGCTGGAACCTCTTGACGGGATTGTGGAAGCCTACGGCATGGAGCGTTATTGCCGGCTTGTGGAGCGGGTGGAAATAGATTGCGATACGCTCCCCAACTTGTTGCATGCCCATCAAATCCGATCGCTGGATTTTCTCAAGACGGATGTCGAAGGACTGGATTCTGAAATCATTCAGAGCTGCGCGGAATACCTCGGCAAAACCCACCTAATCCAATGCGAGTTGCGGTTTGCTCCGTTTTATCAAGCCGAGCCATTCTTCCATGAAACCGTCAACTTGCTGGCCGCCCGTGGTTATGAAGTGCTGGACATACTGCACATCGACCGCTGGCGGTATAAAACGCCCAACCGCTGCTTTCAGGCCCAAGGACGAGCAGTCTGGGCGGACTTTCTGTTTGTTCTGCAACCGGATCGACTGGCTGCGACTTTCGGCGAAGGCCTGCCGGAAGCCGTCTCCAAGCAGGTCATTTTGGCATGCATGCTGGGCAAAAAGAACTACGGCGAGTATGTGCTCAAAAAATTCGAGCGCGTGCTGCCGACGGATTGGGTTCGGGAACTGGAACCGCTTACCAAACCTTCCTTTCCCGGCATACGCCCTTTTTTATCGTCGGTGCGCCGGACACTGCATCCTGTGGAACTCTTCTTGAAACATCGGATTGGCCGGAGTGAATTCGTCTCCATCCGCTAACAAAGCGGGAATTCGCAGAATGATCTACGATGGAAGTGGCGTTTTCGCCATCCGCTCCAGAATCTGATCGAGTGACAGTGTGATTCGCCAGTTTGGGTAGTGGCTCTTAAATTTTCGCAAATCGCTGATGTAGCAGATGTGGTCGCCTTTGCGTGCCTGGTCCACGTAAGCCGTTTTGATTTTGCAACCAAGCAACGCTTCGATTTTGGCCACACACTCGAGCAATGACGCGGCATTTTCGCGCCCACCGCCAAGATTGTATACTTCGCCCGGCCGGGGATTTTTGGCGAATTCAACGAAGGCCGAAATGACATCGGCACTGTGAATTTGGTCCCGCACTTGTTTGCCTTTGTAACCGAAAATCGAATAGGTCTGGCCGGCCTTGGCAACCTTGACGAGGTAGGACAAAAAACCATGCGCCTGTGCGCCAGAATGGTTTTCCCCCGTAAGACAGCCGCCGCGAAAAATGCCGACGTTCATGTTAAAATAACGTCCGTATTCCTGCGCGACCACGTCCGCCGCCGTTTTGCTCGCGCCGAAAAGGCTGTGCAACGTTTGGTCTATCCGGCAATTCTCACTCACGCCGTGCCAGTCTTCGAGGCGTGCGTATTCCCAGCGCGTTGGCAATTCCTTGAGCGGCATTTCATTCGGCGCGTCACCATAAACCTTGTTCGTTGACATGAAAATAAAGACAGCTTCCTTGTTCGATTGCCGTGTGGCTTCGAGCAAGTTGAGTGTGCCCACAGCATTGACGTCAAAGTCAACGAACGGAATCTCCGCCGCTTTGTCATGTGACGGTTGCGCGGCGCAGTGAATGACCCTGGCGAACCGCTCTTGTTTGAACAAATCGAGGATTTTCTGCCGGTCGCGGATATCCAGGTTCAAGTGGCGGAAATGCCGGGTGTTTTTTTTCAGATGCTCCAGATTCCACAAGGTGTCGCCCGGCGGCCCAAAAAATTCGCGGCGCAAATTGTTGTCGATACCGAAGACTTCATATCCTTCGCGATCGAAATAAATAACAGCTTCAGAACCGATTAACCCACTTGAGCCGGTGACCAGAATTTTCATGCGGTGCATTTTAGACAAGAAGCACAGCCATTGCGAGAATCACTTTTTTGAAGAAAAAGAATCTTGCTCGTTTTCAACCGACTGTGCTTGCATGCCTAAACCCAACCACCAGGGTCACAATCTACCCGGCTTTCCCTATGTTGTCTGAGTTCCGCTTGACTTCTTGCTTTTGAATGTGTCCCTATTTCCAGCAACCGCAAAGATATGAAACGCATTGTCATGTGGATGGGGAGCGCGACCAACGAGGAAGGTTGGGCTAAAATCATTTCTGCCGCCAATACTCTCTTTCTGGTTCGAAGCGGTCGGTGGCGGCAGGATTCCACGTGGGTGAACGGCCGGCAAACGTTTTTGAGCGAGAAAATGCCGGTGGCCCGCTGGCGGCGGTTGGACGACATGTGTTTTGGTTTCTTTTCGGCATTTCGCATCATGCGCCGGACTCTGAAATGGGCGGAAGGAGAACCCATCGCGCTTCTGATCGTTGAAGGGCCGCGTGGACTGCTGGCCGTATGGCTGAAACGATGGGGCAAGGTCCGCGCCCTGGTTTCACTTCAAAGTGATTACCTGCCGCCGGTTGGAAAATGGCATATCCGGTTGCATCACCGCGCCAACATGGCCTTGAACCGGTTCATTGCCCGTCAGGCGGACGAGGTGTGGAGACTCTCGCCGCGCATTCCGACTGGAGAAGGTCATTCGCACAATTACATTTTGCCAATTTATATCAATGACAACGAGATTCCCCCAGCAGAGCGGCGGGAGATTGTGTATTTTGGTGTTCCCTCGGAAGATCACGCCTTGGATGTCTTGTTTCAAGTCGCGCGGCGACACAACATTCCTTTGCATATAGTCGGAGAATCGCCCTATCTGGCTTCAATCAAGGCGGACGCCCCGCCCAAAACCACATTTTATGGCTATATCGAGCCAAGCCGCCTTTCGGAAATTGCCCGGCACTGTTTTTGCGCCTACGCGGTATATCGCAGCACCGGTCCGCAAAGTTACAGCTATTACGGTTGCCCGTCGAAATACTTCCACTGTCTGGCCAACAACCTGCCACTATTGACCACGAGCACTGCGTTTTTCAGCGGGGAAATCGAAAGAAACGGCATCGGACGTGTCGTGGCACCTGACCCGCAACAGATTGAACAGGCCATCTTGGAAATGCGCGGCCACAGCCAGGATTTTTATGATGCCATCAACCGTTTTCGCGCGGAATGGAATCGCGGCGTGGAAAGCTTCCTGACCGGGCGAATGGCTGTGTTGCTGCAATAGGTCTTCAGACATTGCAGATATTGATTGAAAGACCGACACTTTTAAGCCACTTTTCAAGGCCCTATAAAAAAGGTTTCTGATGTGCAAATTGGATTGTATCGTGATTACCGGAGCTGGACAGGGGATTGGCAAAGCAATCGCGCTTGATCTTGGCCGCCATAAAATCCACATCCTGTGCATATCAAAATCAAACAAATGCAAAGAGACGGCTGTGGAAATCGTAAAAGCGGGCGGAAGTGCAGAGAGTATTATTGTAGATATCGGTGGGATTGAAAAAACAAAACAATTAATATCTACTTGGATTGAGGGAAAGAATTATAAGCGAACCGGGTTGGTTCTTGCGGCTGGAATTTTGGGGCCGCAAGATTTCCAAAACCTGGGCGGATGGGAGGAATGCTACAGAGTCAACGTTCTTGGCAATTTGGCAGTCTATTCCGGCCTTTTGCCAAGAATGTTGGAAAACAGATTTGGCAGGATAGTCTGCTTCGCAGGTGGAGGAGCTGCTTATGCTTATCCTCTGTTTCCTGCCTATGCGGCATCCAAGATAGCCATGGTCAGGACCGCCGAAAATATGCAGGAAGATTTAAACGCCAAAGGTGATTTTGCCGTAGTATGCCTTGCACCTGGTGCAAATGAGACGAACATGCTCAAGAATATAAGGGCCACCGGTGCGAAAATTCGGACTGTCGTTGATACCAAGGAACCGGTTTGCTTTGTGAGGAAGTTCCTCTTTTGTGAAGACTGTGGATTCAAGGGGTCTTTTGTTCATGTGAGAGATAATTGGCAGGATTATCTGGACAGCGGCAAAAAAATAGATGATACAAAATGGAAATTACGAAGGATAGAGTCATAAAAATCTGCCAGATAGGCGCAGGGCTGATTGGACGAGAACGAATAAAAGCAACGATCTCTCTTTTAGAATCAGGCAGGAATATCAAACTGTGCGCTGTCCACGACCCTTATCTGAAAGACAAGCCGGATGTGTTGCGAAAACATGATCTGCATTTTGCAGATTCAATCGAGGAAGTTTTTTCTTTTGAACCGGACTGGATATTTATTTCCACCCCGCACGATGTCGCCGCCAAACTTGCGAAACTGGCTTTATCCAAAGGCTACAATGTGCTTTTGGAGAAGCCCATGGGAAGGAATATCCAGGAGGCCGAAGCAATTGCATCCTGCCAAATCAGAAAGGATCAACTCTATGTCGGGTGCAATTACAGATTTTATGATGGTATCGCCGCGGCTTTGAGAGACATGGACAAGAAGTTGTTTGGCAACATTGTTTCGGTCAACATGACGCTTGGTCATGGAGGAAATCCGAAAGACAGGACGAGTTGGAAGCTCGACCCGGAAAAGGCAGGAGGCGGAGTATTAATTGATCCGGGCATACACCTGATGGATCTATGCAAGTGCTTGTTCACCGGTAAAATCCAAGTTAAGAAAGTCCTCACATGGAGTGGATTTTGGAACACTGGCATAGAGGAGGAAGCCCATGTCCTGATGCAAAGCGGAAAAAGCATAATCAATCTACAGCTATCAGTCGTTAGGTGGCAAAGCACATTCCGAATCGAAATCAATGGCGATGAGGGATATGGAATTATCGAAGGCAGGGGCAGAAGCTATGGCAGGCAGAGATATTTACGGGGCAGGAAATGGGGATGGTTGTCCGGAGGCCGCCAGAAAGACACTGAAGAGCTTGTTGTCCAGACGGAAGGTGATGACGTGTTTCGAAAGGAAATTGAAGCTCTTTTGTATGGCTCGCCAAAAGATTTAATCAGGCCATGTCCCGGCCTTGATGCGTTAACGAGCATGAAGCTCCTTGAAGAATGCAGAGAGAACATCCGCTCTCCGTGAAAAAGCCCGCACAGTCTCTACCAATGAAAAACTTGTCCCTGGGTCAAATGGGAACACAAAAAACCATGCCTCATACAATCCAAGCCCATATTTGCTAGAGCCGCAGCTCCGGCGCATATCTGGGGCTGCAGATTTCCGAAAGCATTTTCAATCTTGATGCAAAAGTTTGACAAGGGGATGATAATCATTGACGTAGTCCGCGCCCGCCGCTATTAGCGATAAATCTATGGCAGAAAATTCAGCGTTAACGTATTTGGTTACGGGAGGGGCAGGTTTTATCGGCTCTCACTTGATTGATTCTCTGCTATCTGATCCGGCGACCAGGGAAATCAGGGTTCTGGACAATTTTTCATCGGGCCGATGCGAACATATTGCTCATCATGCAAAAAATCCCCGGCTTAAAGTTCATACTCTCGATCTTCTGGATTTTGAAAAAGCCGCGCCGCACTTTCAAGGTGTTGAATGGGTCTTTCACCTGGCAGCCAACCCGGATGCCCGTTGGGGAATTGACAATACCCGGCTGGATCTCGAACAGGAAACCATCGTCACGTACAATGTTCTGGAAGCCATGCGGCGCAATCACGTGCTTCAAATCGTCTTTTCAAGTTCGGGAACTGTTTATGGTGACGTGGGTACAACTGTAACGCATGAAGGTTTGGGCCCGTGTCTGCCGGTCAGCCTTTACGGAGCGGGCAAGGTCGCTTCGGAGGCACTCATCACCGCTTTCTGCGGCACCTTCGGATTGCGCGGCGTTATCTTAAGATTCGGCAACATCGTCGGCGAACGCACCACGCATGGTGTGATTTATGACTTCATCAGACAGCTGGCAAAAAATTCGCAGGAGTTGAAGGTGCTGGGGAACGGGCATCAGGCCAAACCTTACGTTTATGTCCGCGATTTGGTTGACGCCCTCACTTTCGCGGCAAAACGCGGTGCGGAATTGGAGCAATCGAAGTTCGACGTTTTTAATGTTGCGCCCGATGCCGCCACGTCGGTGCGGTTCATCGCGAACGAATTGATTGACCAGCTCGGACTCAAGGGCCGGACAAAAATCCACTATGGCGACACCGCTCAAGGATGGCCGGGGGACGTTCCGCAATCGAGAATGGATTCCACCAAGCTCCGAAAAGCCGGGTTTTCACTGCCGCGAACTTCGGATGAAGCCTTGAAACTTGCCATCAGCCGCATCATCGAATGGCTCGCGACACGCGGCGAAGCCCAAGACGATTTGAAATTACCCCGTGATGCGTCGCCCAAAAGCTTGAGGTAACGGTGTCGGTGGAAAAAGGCTTCCGCCCAGGCGCCACTTGCCACTGCCGTTATTAGCCCCAGATTTGTGACAGCCAATCCATCGTTAAGCGATGAAATCCATCCGCCATTTCAAACCACCATCGTGCGCAGGATTTCCACAAAATGTCTCCCAACCGCTTCCCAGGAGCATGTTCGTTTTAGTGTCGTTATAGCAGCCGCATCAAGCTGAATTTGTCCCGCTCGGGCGCGAACCAGCGTATCGAATGCCGCTTCTTGAAACGCCTGCAGATCAAATGCCGGCACATACCGGACCAGATCGCCGAAAACTGGACGGTAAACGTCCAAATCATAAGCGACCACTACAACACCGCTCGCCAGCGCTTCCCTGACAGCAGATGAGCCGGAGCCTTCATAACGGCTTGGCATGAGAAACAACCGGCTTGCCTTGAGCAGGCGAAATTTCTCCGCCTCGGTGACCCTCTCAACGAAAGTCAGGTGTTTCAGAAGGCTCGATTCCTTGATCTGTGGTTTCAATTCGTTTTCCAAGCGGCCGATCAGGATGACGTTGAAATCCGGCAGTTTCCCGGCGAGGTGCGTCAATGTGGCGATCAAATCAGCCACCCCTTTCTGGCGGTGGGCGCGGCCAATCCAGATGACATCAAATTGCTTGGACTGTTGCGGGACTTGCTCGGCGGTTTTTGCGTCAAATCCGGCGGAAATAAAAACAAGTTCCGAATCACGAAAACCCATTTGAAGCAGACTGGGTTTCATATTGGGATGAATGTGCAGCAGTTTCTTGTTGCGGCACGAGCGAAAGAGCCGGAGCGAAAGATTCTGACTGAGAAAGTAGTGAAGAGAGGCGAGACGCCTGGCGTCCGCATCAGGCCGTCCGCCCTGCAGAACCTGCCTGAAAGAAGGCGCGCGCATGTGCAACACCATCAGCTTGCGGCGGGCGGCACAACGCACTGCCGGAACAACGTCAAACCAATAGTCGCTCACAGCGTACACGAAGTCTTCGGGAGCAATGCATTCGCGCAATTGCATCGTGCGCCGATAACGGTGGTAACAGTCTTTGAACATGGCGAACTGACCACTGAGCGCGCCTTGCTTGACTGTAGGCATTTTAGCATCGTCCGTGAGGGTGATTGTGCCCGGCAACTCATAAGCTTTGATGACCTCCTTGAGCGCATGCCCGCCAAAAAAATTCAGGTCGTACCCTTCGCTGGCAGCGAATTCGGCAAGTTTCAGAAAATGGAAATCACCACCGGCAATACTTGTGCTGAAAACGCCGTTGCAAATGAAATGGATTTTTGCGCGCATGGAGAACGCCATCAGCAGGGAGTTGGGATGCAAATGTTCACGACTTCAAGTTCTGTTTCACCTGTAGTTCCGCAATCAGCTTTTTGTCCTTGCCGCGGCGATGGTAAGTGAACACGCCCCAGGCATCGCCCAGCACGCTGGCGAGGCCGGCAGGCGTGTGCCAAAGCCAGCGCGGATCGCGGTCACGAACAGCACCGCGCAACGTGTGCCAGAGCGGGCCGATGAAGGTGACGCAATAAATGGCCGCCAACCAAAGCGGCACGGGCGGTTTTTCCTTCATCCAATTCGTCTGTGCCTCCTCCTGCACGCGTAGAAAATGCACCGTGGCGCGCCGGCGTTTTTGCACAAACCCCCAAAGCGTTTGCACATAGAAGTGATGCACACCGCGTCCACGGATGCGCAGCCACTCGCGTTTGCCTGATCGCATGAGATACAACGCCGCGTGCGTGTCTTGAAATTGTTCGTTCGCCTTGACGGATTCCAGATCGGCGCGGCGAAAAACAAAGCCGTTGGCACCCAGCGGATACGAGAGCGAATCGTTCGGCAGCGTCCAACGTTCGACCTCGCCGTCGCGCGCGACCAGTTTTGGGTTTGTGCTCATCAACCAGGCAATTGGATCGCTGATGTGCAATCGGTGCGTGAGGTAGGCGCAAAACGAACTCATTTTTGGCGACGGCAGGTAGTAGCTCTCCACGCCGAGTGCCTGCGGGTTCGCCGCGAGCGCCTTCACCGCCAGCTCGATGTAATCGGGATGAGTGATTTCATTGTCCGCGTCCACGAAGACGATGTATTCGCCTCTCGCGCGCTGCAGCGCAAGGCGTTTGCCCTCCTCCATGTTTTTGCCATCATCTTCAACAACGACGGCGCCGTAACGTCCGGCGATTTCGCGCGTGTTGTCCGTCGAATGCGCGTCGGCCAGAATGATCTCGTAGCGGTCGCGCGAATAATTCTGGCGCGCAATGGACGCAAGGCAATTGTCCAGCAACGTCCCGGCATTCAACGTCGGCGTGATGAAGCTGACGCGTGGCAAATTTTCCAGACTGGACTGCATGACGAGAGTTTAGCGAGGAAGGGTGGCGAATTCAAACCTTGCCCAAAGCCCTGAAATTTCACCTGTACGCCTTCGGTTTGCACGCGCGAACCAGCAGATAATGGCCGCGGTTTGGAGTGATTCGTTCCAGCACCCTACTTAAGCCATCGGGTAACGGCAGAATGCTGATGGAACGAACCTGTGTGTCGAAACCGGTGAGCGTGAACAATTCTCTCGCCTGCCGCACAGTGAGGACGCGAATGTGCCCTGAGACGCCGGCAAATGCCGGGTGATCAATAGGCAACGGTTCCTCGATCGGTTCATGATAATGCAAGCCCAGTGGATTGCCCAAAAAACGGCCACAGGTCTGCATCAGTGAGAAAGGTGTGTAACCCAGGCAAAGAGCGATACAATTCAGCAGGCTGCACAGGTTTTCCGAGGTAATGACGGCCGTGCCGCCGGGTTTGAGTACGCGATACGTCTCCTCTACGAAAAGTCTGGCGTTGTGCAGGTGTTCAATGACTTGAGAACTGAACACAACATCGAATTTGTTGTCCCCGTATGGCCAGCGTCCGTTCAAATCATAGCTGGAAACCTCGATGCCACGCTCTTTGGCCTTGGTCGCAAGTGCCGGCGCGCCTTCCACGCCGTAAAATTCGCGCGGGATTTTTTTAAGATAACGAAACAGCATGCTCCCATCACCGCAACCCACATCCAGTAAACTGTCAGGAGACAATTCCGCCACCACTTGGCCTGCCCAATCATTGCAGCGTTCGATGCCCAGGAAGCGTTGGCGTGCGCCATAATCTTGCAGCCATCTCAAAAAGAAATTTTTGGCCATGCGAATGATTTTTCCTGCAGAAATTGGGTAACAAAAAATATTCACTGCGGCAAGTCTGGATCGCAGACCCATGCGCTTTGCCATCAAAAATACTGGCAAGCTTCGTCTGCATACACTAAACTCCGCGCCTAAACATGGGGAAATTTTTTATCACAGGCGCAGCGGGTTTCATAGGCAGCAACCTCGTTGACCGCCTGCTTGCCGACGGCAAGGCCGTCATCGGCTGGGACAATTTTTCCACCGGCCAGCGCGAATTTCTCAAGTCAGCACAATCAAATCCCAATTTCAAACTTATAGAAGGTGATTGCCTTGATTTGCCCGCATTGACGCGCGCGATGGCCGGATGCGATTTTGTTTTTCACCTTTCAGCCAACGCCGATGTGCGTTTTGGCCTCGAACATCCCGGCAAGGATTTTCAGCAGAACGCCGTTGCCACCTTCAACGTCTTGGAAGCGATGCGCGCCAATGGTGTCAAAGGCATCGCCTTCAGTTCCACCGGCTCGGTTTATGGCGAGGCGGAAATCATCCCCACGCCCGAAAACGCGCCGTTCCCCGTTCAGACCTCCCTCTACGCGGCCTCGAAGCTCGCCTGCGAGGGATTCATTCACGCCTACTGCGAAGGTTACGGATTCGAGGGCTACATCTTCCGTTTTGTTTCGATTCTCGGCGAACGCTACACGCACGGTCATGTGCTGGATTTTTACAAACAATTGCTCTCTCATCCTGATCACTTGAACGTTTTGGGCGACGGCTTCCAGCGCAAGTCGTATCTTTACATTGGCGACTGTCTGGACGCCATGCTGCACGTTGTGGCTCGCGCCACGGCCAAACAAGCCAAACATGGTGTGGAAACCTACAATCTCGGCACTGACGAATACTGCCAGGTCAACGATTCCATCCGTTGGATCGGCCAGACGCTTGGTCTCAAGCCAAGACTTGAATATTCCGGCGGCAGCAAAGGTTGGGTCGGCGACAACCCATTCATTTTTCTCGACACCAAAAAAATCCGCGCCACTGGTTGGAAAACCACGCTCACCATCGAACAAAGCATCGTGCGCACGTTGCAGTGGCTCCAGCAAAACCAATGGGTGCTCCAACGCCGATGAATATCACCGTCCTCGGCCTCTGGCATCTTGGCTGCGTCACCGCGGCGTGCTGCGCGCGGCATTTCCAGGTTGTCGGACTCGACTTTGACGAGGCGAACATCGCCAAACTTGATTCCGGCCAGGCCCCGCTTTTCGAGCCGGGGCTGAATGAACTCATCACTGCCGGTCTTGCCGTAAAGAAACTTTCGTTCACCACCGATCCCAAAATCGCGTGCGCCCGCGCCGACGTGCTCTGGCTTTGCTACGACACGCCGGTCAATGAAAACGACGAATCGGATGTGGAATTCGTTCTTACCAATCTCCGACGCGCGCTGCCGCAGTTGCCCAAAGGCGCGCTGGTATTGATTTCCGCTCAACTGCCCGTCGGCACCTGCCGCCAGCTGGAAGCCGAATTTCCGCAATTTCATTTCGCCTGTTCGCCCGAAAATCTGCGGCTGGGCAGGGCGATTGACGCGTTTGAAAAAGCCGGGCGCGTTATCGTCGGCATCCGTGACGACGCGAAAAAAGCGCTGCTCGAAAAACTGTTCGCCCCGTTCACTCCGCAAATTTTATTCATGCGCACCGAGTCGGCCGAGATGGTGAAGCACGCCCTTAATTCATTTCTCGCGCTTTCCATCACGTTCATCAACGAGATTGCACGATTGGGCGAACACGTCGGCGCGGACGCAAAGGAGGTTTCCGCCGGTTTGAAAAGCGAACCGCGCATCGGGCCAAAGGCTTATCTCAGTCCCGGGGGTTCATTTGCCGGCGGCACGCTCGCGCGCGACGTTATCACGCTGACCAAACTGGCGGCCGCGAAAAATGAAAAGATTTTCATCATTCCGGCCATCACGCAGAGCAACGATTCACATCGCGGTTGGGCGTTGCGACGATTGCAATCGCGTCTCGGCGATTTGCGCGGAAAGAAAATAGCCGTGCTCGGCCTGACTTACACCACCAACACTGACACACTTCGCCGCAGCGCAGCGGTGGCATTGTGCCGCCAGCTTCTCGACGCTGGCGCAAAAGTGGCCGCGTTCGACCCGGCGGTAAAAAATTTGCCGGCGGAATTAAGCGCCGTTTCACTTGCCGGTGACGTTGCCGGGGTGTTGAAAGGGGCGGATGCCGCCGTGATTTGCACCGAATGGCCGCAGTTCCGGCAGGCAGACTGGGGAAGCATTGTTCCGCAAATGCGTCGGCGCGTTTTTGTGGACGCGAACCGTTTTTTGGAAAAGGAATTGAAAACCGTCGCCGGTGTCGAACATCTTTCCGTTGGACGCGCCTGAATATGAAACTCAAAGGCATCAATGCGCTCATCACCGGAGGCAGCCAGGGACTCGGCAAAGCCATCGCCGAACATTTCCTGCGCGCCGGCGCGAACGTGGCGATTTGCGCCCGTGGTGAAAAGGATTTGCTCGCCACGCGCGACGAACTGGCGAAACAATTTCCTTCGCAAAAAGTCCTGGCAAAAGTTTGTGACGTTTCCAGCGAAACCCAGGTGAACGAACTCGTCGCGTTCGCGTTGCGTGAACTCGGCCCGCTCCATGCGCTTGTGTTGAACGCCGGTATTTATGGCCCGATGGGCGCTACGGAGTCCGTTTCGCTCGAAGAATGGCGGCGCGCGATGGACATCAATCTTTACGGTGTGTTGCTCCCGTGCCGCGCGATCATTCCGCATTTCAAAAAAAGCGGTCATGGCAAGATTATCATTCTTTCCGGTGGTGGCGCGACGAATCCATTGCCGAACATCAGTGCTTATGCCGCATCGAAGGCCGCTGTGATCCGCCTTATGGAAACGTTGGCGGAGGAATTGAAAACGTTTCGCGTGGACGTGAACGCAATTGCACCCGGAGCTTTGGCGACGCGGCTGGTGGACGAAGTTCTGGCCGCCGGTCCGGAAAAAGTAGGCGCGACGTTCTACGAGAAGAACAAGCAATGGAAAGATAAAGGCGGCACGCCGCTTGAACTTGGTGCGCGCCTCGCCGTTTACCTGGCCAGTTCACAGAGCAACGGCATCACCGGCAAACTCATTAGCGCACAGTGGGATCCGTGGGAAAAGCTCCACGAACTCAAGGGCGATTTGAGCGGCGATATTTACACGCTGCGCCGTATTGTGCCGAAAGATCGCGGCAAAGATTGGGGCGATAAATGAAATACGCGATTGTGGGCTGCGGATTGATTGGGAAAAAACGACTGGCCAGTTTGCCCGCCGGTTCCAAACTCGCTGTGGCCTGTGACACGAATTTGTCGCGCGCCGAGGAACTCGTAAAACTTGCGCAAGCCGGCCGCGCCGTTGCCGATTTCAAACAAGCCATTTCCAGTCCGGAAGTGAACGCGGTCATCGTGGCGACCGTCAATTCCGCGCTCGCTGAAGTTTCCGCCGCCGCCATCCGCGTGGGCAAACCCGTGCTCGTGGAAAAACCTGCCGGCGTTTCCGTAAAGCAGATTGATGAATTAATCGCGCTGGCGGACAAGCACGGCGTTTGTGTCCGCGTCGGTTTCAATCATCGTTATCATCCAGCCTTTATCAAGGCGCGGGAAATTTTTGAGTCCGGTATGATGGGCGAATTGATGTTCATTCGCGGACGCTACGGCCACGGCGGTCGTGTCGGCTACGACAAGGAATGGCGCGCCGATCCGAAACTTTCCGGCGGCGGCGAATTGATTGATCAGGGAATTCACTTGATTGATCTGGCGCGTTGGTTTCTCGGCGATTTCAAAAAAATCGGCGGTCATGCAACGACGTATTTCTGGAACATGCCGGTGGACGACAATGCCTTTTTGAGTTTACAAACAGCCAAGGGCCAGACGGCATGGTTGCATGTGAGTTGCACGGAATGGAAAAATCTCTTTTCGTTCGAGATATATGGGCGCAATACAAAGTTACACATCGAAGGGCTCGGTGGCAGCTACGGGGTCGAGAAGCTTTATCACTACCAGATGAAACCGGAGATGGGGCCGCCGGACACGAAGCTGTATGAATTTCCCGGCCCAGATGAATCGTGGAAATTGGAGACGTCGGAATTTGAAAAGGACGTTGGGTTAAAACGCAAACCTGCCGCCGGTCTTGCCGAAGCGTGCGCGGCACTCCAAATTGTCGAAGCCATCTACAAGAAAGGCAGAATGTCAAATTTATGATCATCGCGCGTTCACCCTTACGGATTACCCTCGGCGGCGGCGGGACGGATTTGCCTTCGTATTACGAAAAGTTCGGCGGTTTCCTCATCGCCGCAGCGATTGACAAATACGTCTATATCACGTTGCACGAAACGTTCGTGTCCGACCTCATCGTAAAATACTCCGAGCTGGAACGCGTGCCGGAAGCGGCGAAATTAAAGCATCCCATCATTCGTGAGGCATTCGCACTGGTTGGTGTTGACGGTCATTCATTGGAGATGACTTCAATGGCCGATATTCCCGTCAGTACGGGCTTGGGTTCATCCGGTAGTTTTACCACAGCCTTGCTCAAGGCATTGCACGCCCACAAAAAAAATCTCGTTCACCCCGCTGAACTCGCCGCGCAGGCATGCGACATCGAACTCAACCGGCTTCACGAGCCAATCGGGAAACAAGACCAATACATTGCTGCTTATGGTGGCATTACTTGTTTTGAATTTTTGCCGGATGGTGCGGTCAAGGCATGGCCTCTAAAAATTTCCAATCAGACACGAAACAATCTGGAGGACAATTTACTTCTGTTTTTTACCGGCTATTCACGTTCGGCTTCGGCGATTTTAAAGGAACAGGATCAGAAATCGAAACAGTCTGACGCGGGCATGATCGAAAACCTGCATTTCGTCAAAGACCTTGGCCGGCAAAGTCAGAAGGCGCTTGAGACCGGCAACCTGCATGAGTTTGCGCGGCTTATGAACGTTCAGTGGCAGCGCAAAAAACAGCGGAGCAGCGGCATGAGCAACCCCAAAATCAACGAGTGGTATGACCTGGCAACGGCCAATGGCGCGCTGGGCGGCAAACTCATTGGCGCGGGCGGCGGCGGCTTTTTGATGTTTTACTCTGAAGACAAGACAAAACTGCGCCACGTGATGCAACAAGCCGGACTCAAGGAAGTCCGTTTCCGCTTCGACTTTGAAGGTACGAAGCTCGTCATCTCGTGACAGCGCCACTCGACATCCCTGTTGCCATTCTTGCGGGCGGATTCGCCATGCGGCTGCGCCCGGTCACGGAAAAAATTCCCAAATCGCTCATATCCGTTGCAGGGAAACCCTTTTTGGCGCACCAGCTTAAATTGCTCCGTGCCCACGGTATCCGTCGCGTCGTGCTGTGTGTTGGTTATCTCGGCGAAATGATTCAACGTGATTTTGGAGATGGGTCACAATTTGGTGTTCGGCTTGATTATGCATTCGACGGCCCGAAGTTGCTCGGCACCGGAGGCGCCGTCAAACACGCTCTACCGCTGCTCGGCAACGAGTTTTTTGTGCTCTATGGCGATTCTTATTTGCCGATTGAATACCGTCCTGTTGCTGAATTTTTCCAATGCAGTGGCAAGCTTGGCTGCATGACGGTTTACCGCAATGAAGGTCGGTATGACATGAGCAACGTCGTTTTCCGCAACGGCCAGATCACGGTTTACGACAAAAAAAATCACACGCCGGAAATGCAGCATATTGATTATGGGTTGAGCATGTTCAGAAACACCGCGTTTAAGTCGTTTCCCGCCGACAAGCCGTTTGATTTGGCCGAAGTCATGGGCAAACTCGTTCGTGAAAAGCAACTCGCCGGCTACGAAGTGCATGAACGCTTTTACGAAATTGGTTCGCTTGCGGGCTTGGCGGAACTGGAAACACTGCTAAAATCAAAATCACCATGAGCTTTGCCAGACAATTCCTCGACGAAGTCCAAAAACTTGTCTCCGAACTCAACCCGGACGCCATCGAAAAATCCGTGGCCGAACTGGCGCGCGTGCGCGAGCGCGGCGGACGGCTGTTCATCCTCGGCGTCGGCGGCAGCGCGGCCAACGCCAGCCACGCCGTCAACGACTTTCGCAAAATCTGCGGATTCGAGGCTTATGCGCCCACCGACAACGTTTCTGAACTGACTGCCCGCACCAACGACGAAGGCTGGGCCACGATTTTCGCCGAGTGGCTCAAAGGCAGCCGGCTAAACGCAAAGGACGGCCTGCTCATTTTTTCCGTCGGTGGCGGCAATCTGGAGAAAAATGTCAGTCCCAACCTGGTCAGCGCGATTCAGCTCGCCAGGCAGGTTGGCGCTTCCATCGTTGGTGTCGTTGGACGCGACGGCGGTTACACCGCGAAGGAAGCGACGGCGTGTGTCATCGTGCCGACGGTCAACCCGACTCACGTCACGCCGCACAGCGAAGCGTTTCAGGCGGTGATCTGGCATCTGTTTGTGTCGCATCCCAAACTCAAAGTCGGCCAGACAAAATGGGAAAGCACGAGGTAAAAGTGGGGTTACAACGCGCTGTTTTTCTCGACCGCGACGGCGTCATCAATCGAGCGCTCGAACGTGACGGCCAGCCGCAGTCGCCGGCCAGTTTAAGCGAATTTGAAATTCTTCCCGGTGTCACCGACGCATGCACAAAACTCAAGCAAGCCGGTTTTCTGCTTGTTGTGGCTACGAATCAACCCGACGTGGGCAGAGGCACGCTCAAAAGGGAAATCGTCGAAATGATTCATGCGGAAATGTGTCGCCTCCTTCCGATTGACCGTGTGGAAGTTTGCTATCACCCCGGCAAAGGAGCTTCCAATTGTGATTGCCGCAAACCAATGCCAGGCATGTTGTTGCGCGCCGCATGCGAACTCGGCATTGACCTTGCGCAAAGTTGGATGGTGGGCGATCGCTGGCGCGATGTGGATTGCGGCCATGCCGCCGGCTGCCGGACGATTTTTATTGATCGCGGTTACGCGGAAGAACTTCGGCAAAAACCGCATTTTTCCGCTGGCAATTTGGCCGAAGCAGCGGGCATTATCTTGCGAGAGTTCAACAAATTTTAATCATGCACACACTCAAGGATTTGAAAATAAAAATTTTCGCCGACGGCGCGGATAAAGCGGGAATGCTCCAGTTGAATGCGAATCCGCTCATCAAGGGCATGACCACCAATCCCACCCTGATGCGCAAGGCCGGGCTGACGGATTTCGAGGCGTTCGCGCGGGACATTTTGCAGCACATAAACGTAAAACCCGTTTCTTTCGAGGTGTTTTCCGACGACTTTTTGGAAATGCGGCGACAGGCGCTTAAAATCACCAGCTGGGCGAAGAACATTTACGTCAAGATTCCCATCACCAATACACGCGGCGAATCTTCATTGCCACTTGTGCGTGACCTCGCACGCGAAGGTGTGAAACTCAATATCACCGCCATTTTAACCGAAGAGCAGGTTGCTGGAGTCGCGCAGGCGCTTGATCCAAAAGTGCCCGCCTTCGTGTCCGTGTTCGCCGGTCGCATTGCCGACACGGGCGTGGACCCGATGCCGCATATGCGCGCGAACAAAAAACTTTTGGGCGGATTGCCACAGGCGGAATTGCTCTGGGCCAGTGTGCGCGAGGTGTTGAATATTTTTCAGGCGCAGGAGTGCGGCTGTGATATCGTGACCGTACCGCATGATATTTTGGCCAAGGCGATGAAGCTGGCCGGGATTGGGTTAAAGGAAATGTCGTTGGATACCGTAAAGATGTTCGCCGCTGATGCGAAGGCGGCGGGTTTTTCGTTGTAGTCAGATCAGCTTGTTCACAGTTTCGAAAACACTTTCGACCGTCACCGACTCCATGCATCGCCGCAGTTCATCGTCGCTTCCCTGAATGCCACGTCCGTCGTAACAATAAAATTCGAGGTTGCGTCCGGCCACCGCCGGATTTTTTATCAATACAAACGGATTGCCATAAGGTTCAATGGGTTTGTTCCATGTCGGTGTCTCAATGACGATTTGCTTCGGCACTTTCATTGCTGCCGCCAAATGCATCAAGGCTGTGTCCACGCTCAAGAACGCGTCGCACTTTTTGATCAATGCCGCAGCCTGCCTGAAATTTTCGGTTTTTGGGAAAAATAAATTTTCGTTGCCGGCCACCACCCGGATTTTTTTGTGATCCGACTCTTCCTCCGGTCCGCCAAAAAACAAAATGGCCGGGTTGGGATGTCTCTTACAGAGGCGACGGGTCAGTTCCTCGTAATTTCCCAATGGCCAGCGGCGTAAAGCGAGATTCTTTGTGCCTCCGGAACCGACATGAACACCGAGTAACTTCCGATTTACCAGTTTGTGCGAGGCTAGAAAATCGTCCGCCCAATTCTCATCCGTTGCTGTCGGGAAAATTTCGATTTTATGCAATGGCAATTTTACTCTTGCGCCAAGGGACCGCAGCACGGCGAAATTATTTTCAATCGAATACTTGCTGTAATCTTGTGGCAACACGCAATTGACAAGCCAGCGGTCGAGATGACCGAAACATTCATATTCGTGGCTGATTCGCATCGGTGCGCCGACGATGCGCGCAGCAATCCGATAGTAAATCCGGCTCTGTGGATAAGTGTTAATGGAAACGTCGTAGCGATTTCTGCGCAACGACCAGAGAAATCGCAGCGCTTCAAATTCGCCCGTTTCAATGAGGTTTTTCTGGTAAATGCGATTCAAATGCGGGTTGTTTTCGAGCAAGTCTTTCGAGCCGCGCCATAGCACCAGCGCGTCAATCGTTGCGTCGGGAAAATTCACGCGTAGTTCGTGAATCAACGGCGTGGCGAACAACGTGTCGCCGATGCCCGCCATGGAAATGACCAGAATTTTCATTTACCTGGAAGGGACGGCATTCTGCCGCCCCAATTTTGGTTCAGGGACGGCGACACGCCATCCCTCCCATTCAAAGCCGTGAAATTTTTTCCAGCAACGCCGTCGTGGATTTACCGGGCATCAACGGAATGATGGCGATTTTTCCACCCGCTTGCTCTACAGCGCGGCGCTCCTCTTGATTCAACGTTTCCAGAGTGTAATCACCGCCTTTGACATAAAGGTCCGGTTGTGCGCGCTCAAGAAATTTTACCGCCGTTTTTTCAATAAAAATGCAAACGCCGTCCACGCTTTCCAACGCGGCGAGCACAGCAGCGCGGTCATTTTCGGAATTCACCGGACGCCCGGCGCCTTTCAATTCCCGCGCCGAGTTGTCTCCATTAACGCCGACAAGCAGGGCGTCGCCGAGATTGCGCGCGGATTCGAGATATGCCACGTGTCCCAAATGCAGAACGTCGAAGCAGCCGTTGGTGACGACCAGTTTTTTGCCGTTGGCGCGAAACGCCCTGCGCCACTCCGGCAATTTGTCCCACGCGATGATTTTGCCGCGGAAGTTCACGCCGTCATTTTGCCTGTATGTTATGCGAATTCAACAATTTCCACACGCGCAACGCCTCGGTGACGCCCCAAGCCTGCGCATCGCAACCGCGTTGCGTGTGCGGCGCATCGCCATCGAGAATTTCTGGAACCTGTCCGAGGCAGCCTTCGTTCATCAATTTTTCCATGTTGCCGAGATACGCTTTTGCCGCTGCAACCGCTTCTGGAGCAAAATCCCACGCACGCGCCAGCGCTTCGCAGAAAACTGGAAATGTCCACGTCCATGCTGTGCCGTTGTGATACGCGGGTTTGCGGCGCGTGTCTTCGTCGCCTTCATAATGGCCGCAATACGGCTCGGCGGGATTATTGAGCAGATGGCCGTTGTGATAAATCGGCAGCGGAACGGAAACCGGCAATGGGGCGAGAGATCGCAGTCCGCCCGGCACAACCAGAAATTTTAGTGCAGCTTCGACGCAGCGTTTCGCACGTTCGCCGGTCACGAGGCCGAGGCTGACGGCGAACAGATAATTGCTGCGAAACGCGTCATCCATTCTTGACTCGGCTGGGGATTGACCACTTTTTGCGATTAACAGATCCGCATAGCAGCCGCGTTCTTTGAGCCAGAAAAATTTTTCCAGTGAAGCCAGGGCGCGTTCACCAAGTTCGCGCCATTTTTTTTGTTCGCTGTGTTCACTGATTTTCTCAAGCTGTTGCAGGAGGCGAATCCACAAAACCTGGATTTCAATCGGGTAGCCTTCGCGGGGCGTGCCGGCGGGATGATTCGTGTCCATCCAGGTAAAGTGGCTTGGGCTCCAAATCAGCGCCGAGTCCGCGTCCATGCGGATGCCGTTGGGCGTGCCTTTCATGTAATTTGTTGCAATGCTGCAAAGCACGTCGCAGAGGGTGCGACCATTTTGGTCGACGGTCGTATCATAGAATTTTGCCCCCCCTTTTTTGTCCTGGGCCGCCGTTTCTTCGCAGGCCACCCCGAACCATAATGGCGCGTCGGAGGTATCGCGATTCGACGCATCGTCACCATGAATCGTATTGGGCATCGTGCCGTTTTCCTCAAATCGTGAATACGTGAGCAGCGCATGTTTCACTTCCGCAGCCATGCCCGCCGCCAGAAGTCCGCGGGCGCAAATCAACGAATCACGGCCCCAATCCAAAAACCACGGATAGCCGGCAATGACCGTCTTGCCCTGGTCGCGCCGGACGACGAAGGCGCGAACCGCTCGTGCGAGCCGTTGTTCAAAAGTGTTCCCGGATGTTTCAATCACCGGCTTTTGATCTGCAATTTGCAATTGTTCCAGCGACAGTTCGTCCGCGTCGGCAGTCACCACCAGAGTGACGCTTGAACCTTTGGGCAACGGCAATTCAAACCAGCCCGGACTGTAAGCGTCGCCACTACCGGTTTGCCCACGGCTTTGATCCAGTGGATGGGGGATGTTTTCGCACCACTCCGGCTGCGGATGATATTCGCCACTGCTCGCAAAGGCTCGCAACTGACGGTCCGGCGCGGGCGAGAAGGCGAAACCAATTTTCTTGTCGAGAGAGTGTGTGTTGGCCGAAAAATGATATTCCGCGCCCCCGTTCCGTTTCGTTTCCCAATGAAAATTTCGATCTTCAATGTCAAAGCGCACAGTCAATCGCACGTCAGCGTCTGGCGGGAGTTGTTTGCCGTGCGCCCGGTTGGCGGCAGGCCGGCTGAAACTAAAAACCGTCGTGTTTTTTTCCTGGAGCATTTCGGCGCGCAATTCGATTTCAACGGTGCGGCCATCGCCCGCATTGGCGACGAATTGCCAGACCGCCTGTGGGCTGGCGTCGAACGACGCAAGACTCTTCGCGTCAAGCGGTGAGAGAAAACCGTCGGCATTGGCCCAGACGCGCATCCGTTTGACGAAGACGTGGCGATCCACCGGCACGCTCGGATGCAAATTCGCTCCGAGCACACAGTCGTACTTGGAATTGACGCGGCCGAGGTCAACGCAAATGCGCGCCATTCCGCCGATGCCATTCGTCAACAGTACGAGATTGTCCGGGTTCGCGATTTGCGGTTGAGTGTTCTGCGTTACGGGATGGGCTGAAAGAAAATGAATTGAGGCGGATACATGTTGTGAGATTGCCGCGTAGCGCTCCAAAACCAATCCGGCATCCGCTGCGGTTTCTTGTGGCGGAAAACAGGCAACATGGCCATCGCGAACCGCGATGGATTGAACGTGAACCGCAGGGGCATTTTCAATTTTCAAAGTCGCGCGAAACGGCGCGGTGTCCTGAATGAGCAGCCAATGATTGGGCGGCATAAGCGTGACCCGGCGGCAGTCAAGCAGTGTCCACGCGACAACACGCGGGAAAATTTTCCGGGCTTCGCAATCACACAATATTCCGGCCAGTGGAGATTTCATGCCGCGTGCGGCGAATTCGCTGGCGGCGGCAAGAAAATTGGCCGGGGCGTGTTCGACTTGCCCGGCGAGCCAGCGCCAGTCGAGGGTGTCAAGCGTTTCAACCGGCACAATTTTGCCCAAGGCTTCCAACGCCCACGCGGCTTGTGCGCGGATGCGGCGGTAAGCGTCGCCGCTTAAACCTTGCGGCGGTGCTGTCGGAGAAAGGCAATGGCAGGCGCCGGGCCCGAGCGTGAAAGTGGTTTTGTCTTTCGTGACGCCAGTCTTCGGCAATGGCTGGCCGAGCAAATCAAATTGAAAAGCGGAAAGCGGAAGGTGGAAAGCGGAGACATCCAACGCGAGTGAATTTTCCTTTTCGACATCGGTGTTCACGAGCACGAGCGCGGTGTCTTTGCCTTCGGCGGATTCGCGGAGCAGTGCGTAAACCGGTGAATCGCCTGGACTGAGCCGCGTCAGTTTCGCGTTATCGAAAAAACAGGGGTGATCAACAAGTAATTTATTCAATTGCGCGAGCTCGGAAACGATGTTGTCGCTGCTGCCCCAGGCGAGGCCGGTGCAGTCGTGGACTTTGATTTTTTCAGTGGCAAGCCATTCGACGCCACAAGTAAAACCGAAGCCGCCATTCACGCTTGTCAGCGCGCAAAGACGATTTCGCAGCAGCGACCACGCACGGCCAATTGCAGCGAGGCGGTCATTGTCGTGCGTTTCGCTGTAATGGATGTAAGTGCCGACGCGCGAACTTTGGCGCA
>Ga0187873_1000689_pt1 | contig 32516 bp, 28 predicted proteins | sample June2016WEW_16_1_2_FD_133012 | JGI IMG/M metagenome (GOLD analysis project Ga0187873, IMG submission 133012) | Peatland microbial communities from SPRUCE experiment site at the Marcell Experimental Forest, Minnesota, USA - June2016WEW_16_100 | ecosystem: Environmental > Terrestrial > Soil >...
CAGGATGCCGTCCACCTTATTCCAGCCTAAAGCGGCCAATTGGCCGGGCAGGCTGGTGTAAGGAGCCCTTTTTAAGAAGGCGCGCTCCCCAAAGGGAGCGAGGTTCTGGCGGGCTAATTCGAGCGCCTGTGGGTCCATATCCAGTCCGAGCAGCTTGCCGCCAGGCTCGCTGCCAGCTAGCAAACCGGCCGCGTGACCACCTGCCCCGAGTGTCCCATCCACATAGAACCCTGTCCTGTTCGGGCGTAAAGCGTGTATAATCTCTTGGTAAAGTACAGGTTGGTGCGGCAGTACCATCTTAGCGGGTTCTCAGATCGAGCAATGAAAAGCGCTTGGCATTTACATCTGCGTTGATTTCATCCTGCTTTTTCTGCCAGAGTTCTGCCGACCAGATTTCGAAGGTTTCGCCCACCCCAACGAAAACAACCTCGGATTTCAACCCGGCATAATCGCGCAGGTTTGGGCTGAGCAGGATACGACCGGCGCCATCCGGCGTCACCTGCAGGGCGTTGCCCAGAATGATTTCGCGCAGCAGTCGGGAGTCCGGATCGGTCAGATTCAATTCCATCAGCCGGTCGTAAAGGATCTGGAATGCCGCTGGAGGCAGTACCATCAGGTCGCGATCCAGGCCCGGGACAACGGTTATCCCCTGGGCAGTCTGGTCCCGAAATCTAGCCGGGATTGTCAGGCGGCTTTTATCATCGAAGGAGTGATGGTATTGATTAAGAAACATTTGTCCTTTTTCTCTCCACTAACCTGAATGCCGGAGACTAACGGCATCCCACTTCGTCCCACTTCATCCCACGGACACGCTTATTTTAGCACGATTCACTCTTGCGACGCAAGTAGTATTTTTGACCATATCGCGTAGCTATCATTCCAATTTATTTCAAGGTATTGGGGGCTCATTTCTCCCAGGATATAGGCATGACCCCTAAAATTTCACTGCTCACTTCCCCCCGTTGGATCGACTACGAATTACTCGACAGCGGTGACGGTCAGAAACTGGAACGCTTTGGCCCCTACACCTTTGCCCGACCGGAAGTGCAGGCATTGTGGAAGCCGGCTTTGCCTGCCGAAAAATGGCAGGCCGCCCATGCTTTTTTCGAACCTAGCGGCGAAGAGAGCGGCGGACATTGGGTCTGGAAAAAACCGGGGGAGACGAAATGGGAGATGCATTATCCCCTCACCTTTTTCCCTGCCCCGCTCGGGGGAGCGGCAGGCGTGACAGAACTTCGCTTCACTGCCATGACCACCCCTGGCCGGCATCTGGGCGTTTTCCCGGAATGCGCAGGCCATTGGGACTGGATGGCGGAGAAGATAAATCAAAAAACAAGAAACAAAAATATGCAGGCGAATGTGCTTAATTTGTTCGGTTATACCGGTCTGGCCTCCCTGGCAGCTGCGGCAGCCGGAGCCAGGGTCACCCACGTGGATGCCTCCAAAAAGTCTGTCACCTGGGCGCGTGAGAACCAACTGCTCTCCGGGCTGGGGGAAAAACCTGTCCGCTGGATCGTGGACGACGCGCTGAAATTCGTCGAGCGCGAGGTCCGGCGCGGCGTGAAGTACGATGGCATCCTGCTCGATCCGCCCAAGTTTGGGCGCGGGCCGAAGGGGGAAGTCTGGGAGGTCTACCAGTCTTTACCAGAGATTCTGAGGGCATGCAGAAAGATATTAAATGTAGCCCCCTTGTTCGTAATATTGACTGTGTATGCGGTCAAATTGCCTGCCATCCACGCCCATGCCGCGCTGGCGGAAATGATGCAGGGCTTTGGGGGCAGCCTGGAGTGCGGCGAACTGGTCACCCAGGAAAAGAGCGCCGGGCGCCTGCTTTCCCAGGCGGTCTATGCCAGATGGCAGAGTGGGTAAATCTTTCATCCTCCACTTTTGTTCTCGGCCCTATTCTCCCGGTTCTCTGCTCTCTCTCCTGACCCATTTTTGGTACAATTGCCGGAATGATGCCAACAACCGAAAAACAATCCATTCTTGACATACCCCTCAAACGCTGGTTCCCGGCGAATTTGGAAACCCTATTTGTGATTCTGCTGCTGCTGGCGGCGATTGTATCGCGCTTTACCGGCCTGGGCGACCGCGCCGTCAGCCACGACGAGGTGAACCACGTCGTGCCGTCCTACAGCCTGTACACGGGCAACGGTTATCAATACGACCCGATGAGCCACGGCCCGCTCCAGTTCCACATGATCGCGCTCTCTTATGCTCTCTTCGGCGATAACGATTTCACCACCCGCATCCCGGCGGCAGTCTTAAGTGTCGTTTCGATTGGGTTGGCCATGCTGGCCTTCCGGCGTTACCTGGGCCGCACCGGCGCCATCCTGGCCGGCTTGATGTTCCTGATATCGCCCATCATGCTTTTCTATGGGCGCTATGCCCGTAACGAAGCCTATATCGTCGTATGGGGCTTGCTGACGCTTTATGCCACACTGCGCTATCTTGAATCGGGCAAGGCCTGGGCGCTGTTCCTGTTCACCGCGGCCAATGCCCTGCACTTTACCGACAAAGCCACCGCCTATATGTTTGCCGGGGAGATGTTCCTCTTCCTGCTGGCCTATTTCGTGGATCGGATGGCACGGCGTGAGTGGCCGGATGCCAGACGGCGTTCCTCCTTCCTGTTGAGCCTGATCCTGGCGATTGCATTGTTTGCCGCAGCCGGCGGTCTGTATTTTACACTGAAGCCGCTCGGTACCCTTTTCATCAAACTGGCCGTGGCAGTGCTGGCGGCTGGAGGGCTGGCAGCACTGGTCTGGTCGGGGATGTTGCTGGTGCTGGCCTTTGGCTGGGCCGGTCTGAAAGCGGAGCGTTCCCTTGATCTGTTAATGCTGCTTGGAACGCTGGTTCTGCCCTTGTGTGGAGACATCCCGATCACTTTGATGGGCAAGACTGCCCTGGATTACACCACCGCCGGGGTGGAACGGGTGATCGCGGCGGTGGCAATATTGGGTGCCGTGGCCATTGCAATCGGGTTGTGGTGGTTCGGCCGCAAATGGCTGCTGCATGCCGCGCTTTTCTTTATTCCCTTTGTGGTACTCTACAGCACGTTTTTCACCGCTCCGGCCGGCATAGTGGGTGGGCTGGTGGGGCTGCTTGGATACTGGTCATCCCAGCAGGATGTTGCACGCGGCGGTCAACCGCTCTACTATTATGCCTTCCTTCTGATCCCCGTTTATGAATTCCTGCCAGCCCTGGGTACGGTGGCAACCGCGCTGATTGCTTCCACTAAAAAATTGTGGCGCTCGCAGTCCGGCCAGCCCTTCTCTCGACCGGTTTCCGAAGGGATCTCCACAGCGATTATCGAAGGGCTGCCAGTTGGATATACTGAGCAGCAGCCGGTCCCGGTGGCTTCCCTGCTGGTCTTCTGGTCGGTCAGCAGCCTGGCCTTGTTCACGTACGCAGGCGAGAAGATGCCCTGGTTGACCATCCACATTGCCATGCCGATGATCCTGGCGGCAGCCTGGGGCTTCGGCTGGATGATCGAGTCGGTGCCGTGGGGCCGGCTGGCAGCCTGGGGTGTTCGTAATTACGTACGCGTGGCGGTCCTGGCCTTTTTCGGCCTCCTGGCACTGATCACCGCCCGGACGGCCTTCAAGGCGGCTTACATCAATTACGATTATCCCTTTGAGTACCTGGTGTACGCGCACGGCACGCCATACCCCAAGGCATTATTTAATGAAATCGAGCAGCTCTCCCTGCGCACCACCGGCGGAGAGAATATGGTCGTGGCGTATGATAACAATGTCCGCTATCCGTACTGGTGGTACATGCGCCATTACCCCAACAAGGTGGATTTTGATCAGAATCCCACCCGCGAACAGCTGCAGGATGCCCTGGTGATCGCTGCCGGCTCTGAAAACACTGCAAAACTTACCCCCATTGTGCGGGACAATTATTTCCAATCCAATTACATGCGCCTGTGGTGGCCGACCATGGATTACTGGAGCCTGAAGTGGGATTCCATCGCGGCGGAACGCACGGCCGCGCTCACTAACAACGGCGCCACCAGCGCCAAAGTAAGCCCGATGAATGTGTTCGATTACCTGAAATATGTCTGGCCGCATATCAAGCCCTTCTTCACCGACCCCGCCGTCCGCAACGCGGTCTGGCAAATCTGGTTTAACCGGGATTACACCGCCTGGGCTGCATTGACGAATAATAATACCTATACCCTCACCAATTGGGGCACATCCGAAGCGATGACTTTCTATGTCCGCAAGGATATTTCTTCCAAACTCTGGCCGTATGGCACCGTTCCCCAGACCGTCGCCGCACCGGTCGACCCGTATGCCGGGATTACCACGACGGTCACCCCGGATAATTTGTTGGGCGGCCTCGGAACCCTCGCCGGCCAGTTCCAGTCCCCGCGCGGCCTCGCCCTGGCTCCGGATGGCAGTCTGTATGTGGCGGATGCGGGCAATAATCGTATTCAACACCTCAGCCAGGCCGGAAAGGTTCTGCAGGTGTGGGGTTCCTTTGCGGACATATCCAAGGGCGCGGCTCCGGGCGGAACCTTCAACGAGCCCTGGGGGGTGGCCGTCGGACCGGATGGCAGTGTGTACGTGGCCGACACCTGGAATTACCGCATCCAGAAGTTCACCGCCGATGGGAAATTCCTGCTGATGTGGGGCACCGGCCCGGCCGAAGGAAATACCCAGTTCTATGGCCCGCGCGGCCTGGCAGTGGATTCGCTTGGGCATGTCTTTGTCGCCGATACGGGCAACAAGCGCATTGTCATTTTCGATGCCAATGGGAATTATTTGGGCGAGTTCGGTAGCCCCGGCGCGCAGCTTGGCCAGTTGGATGAACCGGTGGATATTGCCTTGGACGCACAGGGAAATGCTTACGTGACCGATACCTGGAACCAGCGTATCCAGGTCTTTACCCCGGATGCCACCCGGCTGGTTTATACCGCCTCGGCCGCATGGGACGTGGATGGCTGGTCCGGCAACGGGCTGGATAACAAGCCATTCATCACGGTCGATCCAACTGGCATCGTATCCGTCACGGATCCGGAATTGTGCCGGGTGATCTCCTTCTCCGCCTCCACCGGCAAGGCCACGCGTGTCTGGGATGGCTGCGCAGCCGGTACGGCCTTCCAATTGCCCATCGGCGTTCTTTCGGATGGCTCCGGCGGCCTGTGGGTCACGGATGCCACCAACGGCAAGCTAGTCCACTTTATAACGAAGATCCCTTAATACAAAAAACCCTCGGAGAACTTCCGAGGGTCTTTCTACCAAACCGCCTGAGAATGAGGAGATCGATCATGAAAAAAAGCTTTTTCAGTTTTCTTTATGCCCTGCCCATACTTTTGGCGCTGGCATTGGTGGCATGCACCGGCCAGCCGGCCACACCCAATGCCCCCCTGGCAACCGCTCCGGCCCCGGCCACGCTTGCTCCCACAGGCGCCCGGATTACCTACACAGATCCGTTCGCCTATTGCTCCGCGGTGGGGACGATCGATGCACTAGATTCACGCTATACAGGCGATCCTGTTCCTCTAATGATCATTCAGGGCTACCTCAAAGCCGCCGGGCTGGAGAATAACGGTGAGCCGCTCCAAATTCTCCAAAAAAGCACCATCTGGCGCTGCATGAACAAAGCCGTCTACGTCTGTAATTTTGGCGCAAACCTGCCGTGTGATTCGAAGGCCGATACTGACAAAAATCCCACCCAGCCCATGCAGGATTTCTGCAAATCCAACCCGACTACCGATTTTATCCCCATGAGTGTCACCGGCCACACGACCATTTATTCGTGGGGTTGCGTCAACGATACCCCCAAGTTGCTCGGGCAGCTTGACCAGCCCGACGCAGCCGGTTACCTCTCCCGCATTTGGTATCGATTACCGCCCAACCCATAAATCCGTGTCGGCTAAACCACTTCCTGCAGATGCGGAATGGAATCGGCTGCCCCGGGCCGGGTGACGCAGATGGCGGCGGCATGGCAGGCCGTTCGTAAACACGATTCAATCGGTTTTCCCGCCAGCTTTTGGGCGATAAAAAAGCCAATGAAGGTGTCCCCGGCCGCGGTGGTGTCAACCGGGCGCACTTTTTCAGCCGGAACCGTCTGTCTGGTGTGTTGGTCGGCGTAGATTACACCTTGCGCCCCCAGCGTCAGCAGGACTGCCGCGGCGGGAAAACGCGTACGCATGGCTGCGATGATCGCCTGCGCTTCGGTTGCCCCGCTCAGTTCCCTGCCCTCGATCTCGTTGATGATGAAATAGTCCACTTTGTCCAGCGGATAGCCTGCCACCCGTTCATCCATGGGTGCCGGGTTGAGAAAAATGGTCAGGCCTCGTTTTTTGGCCTGGTCGATCATCTCTGCCATGCAACTGACTTCGTTCTGTAACAACAGGCAGTCTTCGGGGGAGAAGTTGCCCAGCACCCGGCTGACATCTTCTTTACGGATGGCCCGGTTGGCCCCGCCGTGGATGATGATGGAATTCTGGCCGTCCTTATCCACCTGGATGATGGCATGACCGGATGGCTCGTTTTCTGATACTTCGACAAAGGTGGTGTTTACCCCGGCGGCTCTCAAATAGGCCACCAATGCTTCTCCATCCCGGCCAACTTTCCCGGCGTGGAATACATTTGCCCCGGCATGTGCCAGCGCCACGGATTGGTTCAGGCCTTTGCCTCCGCACGCCAACCGGTACTTTCCCGAAGGGATGGTCTCACCCGGCCGGACAATATGCTCGACTTCATAAAAATGGTCGAAATTCAACGAGCCAAAATTGAGTACCTTCATAAAATGGGAACCTCTATTTTCCTTACCCTTGCCAGGAACGTAGTAACGACTTAAGTCGTTACTACGGCTAATTCAATCTCCCATCTTTTTTCATAATTATCTCCCAAGAAAAATCACCGTTCATCTCCGGTTAAATATAAAATGCCTTCGAGAGCGCCTTGTACATCGCCTCCACCGGCGCATCCAGCCCGGTCCATAGCTTGAAACCGATCGCGCCCTGGTTAACCAGCATGCCCAGGCCGTCGACGGCCTTCGCCCCGCGCCTCTGCGCTTCCTGCAAGAATGGGGTCGTGGGAGCCGGGATGACGTCACAGACAAGCATGCCTACACGGATCGACTCATAATCAATCTCCGGTTTTTCGTTGGAAAGCGGCGCCAGCCCGATCGAGGTGGCGTTGACCAGGATGTCGGTATCCACCGGTATGGAGTACCTTCCCTGCCATGGGATGAAACCGGCCTTTACCGGCGTTTTCGTCTGCAGAAGTTCGGTCAAACCCTTGCCCCGTTCGGTCGTGCGGTTCACGATCGTGATCTGTTGCGCTCCTGCCAGCGCCAGCTCCACCGTGATCGAGCGGGCTGCTCCGCCCGCGCCCAGCACCAGCACCTTTTTGCCTTTCGGGTTCACCTGCGCATCCTGTGTCAGCGCCTGCATAAAGCCCTTGCCGTCCGTATTTTCTCCCACCAGCTTGTCGCCAACCCGTACGACCGTGTTTACCGCCCCCATCATGGCCGCATCTGGTTTGACCTCGTCCAGGTATTTCAGCACAGCCACTTTATGCGGGATGGTTAAATTGATTCCTTTCATATTGAAAGCGCGCATGCCCCGCATGGCTGCCTCCAGGTCTTGTGGAAGCACTTCGATGGTCAGGTAACGCCAGTTCAGCCGCAATGCCTGGAAGCCGGCTTCCTGCATCACCACCGTCGGGTTTTCGGCTACGGGATGTCCGAATACCCCCACCAGTTCCGCTCTGTAATTTGGGATTGAAGACATGGCTTTACCTCCTTGATAATTTGTCTGATTGTTTTTTTCGGAGCAAGATGAAAGCAATTGCAACCAAAAATTAACCGGAGATACCCCAAATGACGGGTACGATGTGAACGGAGATAAACTGTGATTTATCTTGATGAACGGGCACAAGGCCGCTTGTTTATCCGGTCAACCCCGTTCATATCTGTTTATCTCCGGTGAATTATAAGTACAAGCTATTTCCGAATGCTTCTAATGAAAGTCTTTAGAGATTAAAATGTTCCATTTCTATTTCCATTCCTAGGAAATTTCCATATTGGTTGGCAGCTTTTTCGATCAAGCGCACGGTTGTCTGGTCGGGCGGTTGGAAAAGCTCTGTTTCCATAACGATCTTATCCCTTTTTATCGTCCGTTTCCATATTCCCGTGATTTGGCTATTTACCACCACAATGGGATGGAATATGCCATTGTTGGACACTGCCTTGCTGAAACTTTCAAAAGGGAGCGCGGCACGCCGGTCTGTGTAGCTGATGATGAATTCATCGAAAGCGGGCAATAAATAGACCATTCCTCTTTTGGCCGATGGGATGGAATGAGTATTGGAGAACCAGTACGTTTGCGCTTCGATTGTTTCTGAATGGAAATCCAATTTTACCATTTCCAAAGCGCGGATTGCATCGCTAATGGATAAGCCCGACCACCAGGTAAAATCCGGCAAGGTGGCCGGGCCGTGGCTGCTAAAATATATTTCAGCCAGCTTTGCCAGGGCCTCTTCCCTTGATGGAAGATTGGCTTTCGGAACCCTTTCTTCGAGCAGGGCATAGGTCTGTTTCCTGTCTTTTATTGCTCCGCTGCAAACCAAACCGTCCAATTCTGCCCGGACCAGCAGGTGCGAGGCCCTGTTTTCGTCGATGGGAATCCCGCCTTTGGTGAGTTCGGGCAACAGCTCCTCCCGGGTTAAACTCTTTCCGCCTCGCAAAGCGTTTTCCATGATCCGGTTGCTGGTTGCAATCATGCTTTCGGAAAGCCCCAACTGTTTGAACCTTGATCTTAACGAAGCTTTGATCGGAGCCGCCCGCAACACCAGCATCCAATAAATGTCATCGGCGGAAACAAAATGCCAGGTCGGTCGTAATAAATGGGTCCGGATGATCTCCCCGTTGTTTATGGCAGTCTCTATTAATTGGTCGGTAGCGCCTGTGAGTCGCAGGCCGATGGCCCATTTTGCCATGCCATAATCCTGTGCCTGCAGCGCGCCCATCCACCCAACCAGTTCTTTTACAGCCTTGAACCTAGATTGCACGATATGTTGGTTGATCAGTCTGATATTTGCTATATCGGCCAGGTTCATACCCAATCGAACCTTCCTGCAACAACGATACTTGAATTCCACCTTGTTATCAGGCAGTCCATTGCATTCCACCTGCCATTATCCACCTAATTCCAGATTGGGTGCCTTTCTCAACCTCTTGAGCACCGGCCCGGCCAGCTTACCCCAGGCCCATTTCACCATCAGTCCCACCCGCCAGAACGCCACCGCTGCCATGCCGTGCGCCACCACTGCGAAGAATGGCGGGGTCTGGGCCGTGTAATAGGTCCAGCACTGCCGCGTCGTGCCCCACAACTCCAGGAAGTAGCCCAGCCCCGCCCCGGCCAGGAAGGTCAGCACGGCATAACGGGTATTCGTCGGCGTCAGTGTCAGCAGCGCCACCAGCAGCAGCGCCATGATCGTAAAGGATTTCCCGAATGTCGGCGCCACGAAATACAGCATCAAGGCGAAGAAAGTAATGAAGATAAGCCAATAAAAGATTTTGAATATTAAGGTTCCTGAGGTTCCTAAAGAATCTAAGGTTCTTCCTTCGTGAACCTTTGTGTCCTTCGTGTTTAGAAATCTTTTCACTCCCCAGTTCATCCCTCTCGTTATCCGGTCTATCGACAAACTCGCGATCGGCCAGGCCGGGATGATCCACAAGGGTGGACGCTCGGCTGTGTAATAATGCCATAGGTTCGTCTGGGTACCCCACGCCTCGATGACCAGTCCGCCCACAATCCCGACGAAGACGATCAATGTATCCCGCCGCAGGTTCGCCTGTGCCATGATGGTCAGGCTCATGAAGGCAAAAATTCCCACCAGCAGCCAGTCCATTTCCAGCCACCACGGCCCCTGCCAGTTGACGGTTGCCATGGCCTCCTGTGCCAGCGGCCACCACACGTACACGATCAGCCCGCACAGCAGGAAGAATCCGCACAGCAGAACGCTGCTCGAACGTGTCCAGCCAAACAGGGCCAGGCTGCGCTTGAAAAGGGAGGGCGGTTTGTTTGGTCCGTTCATGGGCGCATTATATACTATTGGGGTATATCCAAGAATCCAACCCTTGTAAAAACAGAACAATAGTTCTATAATTGTGGTAGGCAATTTAGAGATATGAATACATCCGCCCATCCCCACTTTTTGTTCATCCCCGCGCTTCTTATCCTTGCTCCACCTCCTATTCGTTCCTCCGTCGTTCCGAGGATCGAATACCCTGCCCACCGGATCTGCTCTTTTTTCAACCCCCAATCCCAAATCGACAATCTTCAACCGACAATCTATTCGTTCCTCCCTTCGTTCCGCGGAAACGAAAACCCTGCCCGCAGGATTCACTTCTTTTTCAATCTTCAATTCTCAATCAAAAATCAACAATCAAAATCCACCGATTCGTTCCGCGAAAAAATTTACAAAAGTGACTTTTATTCCTCGCACATCTGACCAGCAACAAGAAACTCTGTGCACCTTGCCCGCTCTGTGGTAAAAAGATGAATATTCCTGAGCAATGAAAGGGACGCCCAAAATGACCTCTCAACCTCTCCGCTGGGGACTACTCTCCACCGCCCGCATCAACCAGGCGCTTATCCCGCCGTTGCGGTTATCGAAGCGTAACAAGCTGGAGGCAGTTGCCAGTCGTTCCCAGGTAAAAGCCGATGCCTATGCGCGTGACCAGAAGATCAAGCGTGCCTTTGGCTCCTACGCGGCCTTGCTGGCTGACCCGGAAATCGATGTGATTTACAATCCGCTCCCCAACCACCTGCACACCCAATGGAGCATCAAGGCGGTCGAAGCCGGCAAGCATGTCCTGTGCGAGAAACCCCTTGCCCTCAGCCTGGCGGATGTGGATGCCATGACTGTTGCAGCCGGGAAAGCCGGCAGGATCATTGCGGAGGCTTTTGCCTACCGCGCCCACCCGCATATGCGCAAGGTTAAGGAGATTGTGAGCAGCGGGAGGCTGGGCAGAATTAAAATGGTACACGGTTCGTTCACTTTTGTCATGACGAATCAAGACGATATCCGTTGGGATCCGGCCATGGGCGGTGGCGCTCTGTGGGATATCGGCTGTTACCCCTTGAGCTTTGCGCGCACGATACTTGGAACGGAACCCCTGGAAGTCTTTGGCTGGCAGGTCCCTAGTCCGAGCGGCGTCGATGAAGTCTTTGCGGGCCAGTTGCGTTTCCCGGGGGAGATTTACTTCCAATTGGATTGCAGCTTCAAAATCCCCGAGCATGTATTCATGGAAATCGTCGGTGATGAGGGTACCTTGAACATCCCTCAGCCGTTTAATACCACGGCCAGGAAAAACCTCTACCTGACCCGGGAAGGCAAAACCTCCACGATTGTTGTGAAAGGCCCGGACCCCTACCTGGCGGAAGTGGAGGATTTTGCGGATGCCGTATTGCTTGGCAAGGCGCCGGCCACCAGCCTGGCCGATAGCCGCCTCGACACGGCCGCCATCCTGGCGCTGTTGGAATCTGCTAAAACTGGCAAACCAGTTACGCTTTGATTTTTCCACCTTCAAGCATGAAAACCTTCTATCGGGCTCCGAAGTTTTCGGCCTAAGAGTCTACAGGGCGAGGGTACCGCACCGCGAAAACCAGTGCAATGTGCAAATTATTATGTCATAATATCAAGTAGTATTGCTAACCCGCCTCATATGTAACGCTTTCATTGGGCATCTCGTTGATAACGGCACAAGAGATTATAGAAATGGCAAGGATAATGTCCCAGAATAACGAGGTCGTGTTTGAAACAAAGCGCATTGCCGTACGCTTGGCGGCGGTTGAAGACGTTGAGATCTTTTATCGGTTATGGACTGAACCACAAATCATGTCAAATGTAGGCTATCCCAATGGGCTGCCAATCACTCGCGAAGACATAAAATGTCAGATTTCTGAGGGCGGTACATCCGAATTCCAGCAACTACTTATTGTTTCAATAAAATCGACGGGTCAAGCTATTGGTGAATGCAAATTGCACTGGCCTGACCCGGAGGGTATTGCTACAACCGATGTGAAGCTACTAACAGAATTCTGGGGAAACAAATACGGCGTGGAGGTCAAGCGCGGATTGCTGGATTATCTATTCACTCACACAGAGTGTTTGGCTGTCGACGCTTCGCCCAATGTAGGCAATATAGCTTCAATAAAGATGCAGGAAGCTGTAGGCGGAGTCTGTATCGGCGAAAGCATTTATGAGTTCCCCGAATCGAAGCGCAAGTATACTACTCCTGTCCACCACTACATTTACCGAGTCAGCCGAGCGGATTGGCAAAAGCATCTTGAGCAATGGGCATGAAACAAACCTGGGTGGCCACCGACCTGGCCGACAGCCGCCTCAACACGGCCGCCATCCTGACGCTGCTGTAATCCTCCCAAACGGGCAAGCCCGTCATGCTTTAATTCTTATCACACAGGGCAGCAAGTACACCATGTACACCTGGAAAACCCTTTCTGAATGCTTGATACCTTTGTGAGACTTTGTGTCCTTTGTGTTTATCTTTTCCTAATCATGGAAGTGCTTAGGTTTTTTTCGTGTTCATTCGTGGATGATCGTATACTTCCGGGTTGACACAGTTCGGCAATCTCTCGCCTTTCAACCCGGCGATAAGATTTTCCGCTGCCATCAATGACATGCGCTCGCGCGTCCGCCAGCTGGCGCTGGCAATGTGCGGCACGATCAGGCAGTTCTCCAATGTCAGCAGGGGATCATCCGGCGGCAGCGGTTCCGGTACGGTCACGTCCAGCGCCGCGGCAAAGATGCGTTTGGAAACCAATGCCTTGTACAATGCCTGCTGGTCCACCACCGGGCCGCGTGAAGTGTTGATCAGCACCGCCGTCGCTTTCATCCGTCCGAGCGTATCGGCATTGACCAGGTCGCGTGTTTCGTCGGTCAGTGGCGTGTGCAGGCTGATGAAATCCGCCTCCCGCAGCAGCGTGTCGAGATCCACCCGGGTTGCAGCTACCCCTGGTTCGGGGGCGGACTGGGATGGGTCGCTGAAAATGATCCGCATACCGAACCCCATTGCCCGTCGGGCCACCGCTCGCCCGATCCGTCCGAACCCCACAATTCCCAGCGTTGCACCGGCCAAGTCTGCACCCAGCATGAAAGCTGGCCCCCAGGTTTTCCAACCTCCTGATTTCACCAGCCGTTCCCCTTCCGCAACGCGCCGGCCCGCAGCCAGCAGCAGGGCAAAGGCCAGGTCGGCTGTGGCGTCCGTCAGAATGCCGGGTGTATTGCCCACCGCGATGGCACGTGCGCTGGCGGCAGCCACATCCACGTTATCCACGCCGACGGCATGGTTGCTTATGACTTTCAGCCCAGACCCGGCCTCATCCATGATTCCGGCGTCGATCTGGTCCGTCAGCAGGCACAGCAGGCCGTCCATTCCGTGCACGTGTTCCAGGATCGCCTCCCGGGGGGGCGGCAGTTCCTCCGGCCAAATGTCTGCTTCGCAAAAATCCCGGATTAGATTCATGCCGCTCTCCAGGATGCGGCGCGTGACGAAAACTCTGGGTTTGGACATGCTTTAATGCTATCATAGGAACATGTTTTCTGCCGAGTCTTTCCGAACCGCCAGCCTGCGACTCACCCCGGAGGGGGATTCCATCACCCGCATCCTTGCCGCTGCCATCAACGCGCTGGAACCGGGCGCAGCCGTGGCACGCTATGTCCACCGCTCCGCTGATATTCTGGATGTGGCAGGGCGTGAATATTGCCTGGCAAATTTTAGGAGCGTGCGGCTGTTGGGGATTGGCAAAGCCGCCCCAGCCATGAGTAAACGGTTGGGCGGGATTCTGGGAAATCGCCTGGATGACGGGCTGGTTATAACCAAACAGGCCGTTGCCATCCCCGGGTTCCCGTTCACCGTCCTTGCCGGCGGCCACCCCATTCCGGATGCGCGCAGCCTGGCAGCCGGACAAAAAGTGCTTGAATTCATCTCCGCTCTGGGCCCTGACGACCTGCTTTTCTGCCTGATCTCCGGCGGCGGCTCGGCCCTGCTGTCTGCCCCACTGAAGGGTATATCTTTGGAGGATCTGCAAACCCTCACAGCCGCTTTACTGGCGTGCGGGGCGCGCATAGACGAAATCAACCTCCTGCGCCGCCACCTGGATCAGATAAAAGGCGGCGGGCTGGTGCGTTTATCGAATGGGGTCAGCATCATCAGCCTGATACTATCGGATGTGGTTGGCAACCCGCTCGAAGCGATTGCCTCTGGCCCGACCGCCCCTGACCCGTCCAGTCGCGATGATGCACTGGCGCTGCTGAAGAAGTATGGATTACGCGACAAAATTTCCGCTTCCATTCTGGCCACACTGGAGCAGGCCCCCGAAACGGCCAAGCCGGGTGATCCCCTTTTCGCGAAAGTACAAAATGTCATTGTGGGCAGCGGTTTGGTGGCTGCCCAGGCCGCCCTGGTGCAGGCTCGGACGGAGGGATTCAACCCCTATCTTCTGCGCATCGATCTGCAAAGCGAGGCGCGCCAGGCTGCCTTCTATCTTGCCACCTTTTTACGCCAGGCCAAACAGACTGGCGACCCGGTTCCGCGCCCGGCCTGTATTGTAGCCGGTGGCGAGACGACGGTCACTCTGCATGGGCAGGGTAAAGGCGGACGCAACGCCGAATTGGCTCTGGCTGCCGTCACCGAACTGGCGGATTTCCCCGGTGTAATGCTGGCCACCCTGGCGACAGATGGCGAGGACGGCCCCACCGATGCCGCCGGTGCAGTGGTAACAGGCGAATCGTACCGGCGGGCGCTAGGAATGAATCTTCATCCGGGTGATTTTCTCTCCCGGAACGATTCCTATTCCTTTTTCGCCGCGCTGGACGACCTGCTTAAGCCCGGCTCGACCGGCACAAATGCCAACGATCTGGTGTTCCTGTTCGTTCTTTGAAAATAAAACAAGGATACTTGGATGCGTATCCCTGTTTTGACATTTTCCGGGCGAAGCCACCCGCCTGTTTGTTTTAAGTATGCGATGTACGCCTGCGGTCCCTCAGTTCATCTCGCAGCAATCCACTCAATATGCCGCCTACGATGGTGACCACCAGTGAACCCAGGAAAGCGCTCAAGAACCAGGGTTGCGCCAGGGTGATCCCGAGATTAACAAAGCCACTGAGCCAGAAGGTCAGGCCAAAGAGCAGGGTATTGATGATCAGGGTGAACAGACCCAGCGTCAGGATAATCAACAGGCAAGTTAATGCCTTGAAAGGCGGGCGCAGGATGGCATTTACCAGGCCGAAGATCAAAGCCAGCCAGATGATGCTTACCCAACTGCTTTGCAGGATAATGTAATGAGGTAAAAGGATGATGGCAACGTACAGCGCCACCGTGTTGATTGCCCAACGTAAAATGAATTTCATGGGAGTCTCCTAGGAAGGATGTACGGGATTCTCTGCCCGAAGTTTCATCCACAACAATGTGCGGTGTGGCTGGAAGCCGGCCGATTCAATGGCAGCGGTATACTCCCCTGCCGGATAGTCCAGCATGAGGGTTTGCCGCCATGGCAGGTTGCGCCGGGCGTGCAGCAATAGCGCCGTCACGGCGCGCTCGCTGCCCTGTGGAGCAGCGGAAGCCCATAACCGGTCGTCCATCCCGGTCATGGCCTGCCAGCTTAGTATGGCAGATGGTGCCCCATTATCGGCCCGCGCCGCCCAGTGACGGACTTCGTAGTCCATCATGATGCGATAGATGAATGCTCCAGGACCGGGTTGCAGGCTCTGCCAGGGCATGGGTTGGTACCAGTTCATCAGCTCCGGGTAGATGCGCTTAAGCCAGCTTTCCTGCTGGGGCCAATCTCGTCCGGAGCGCTTCGTGATGGTAATGCCCAGCCCGTCTATGGTGGCGTTCCGGTCGGGTTTGGCCTGCCAAAGCGTCCGGCGGGCCAGTTCCTGGAAACCCAGGCTGAGGTAGAGTGCAATTGCACCGGGGTTGTCTTCGCGAACGTGCAGCCAGGTGGCGGCGGCATGGCGTGCCTCTGCGTGCCGCATGGCCGCATCTGTCAGGGCCCGCCCGATGCCTCTGCGCCGGTAATCCTGGCGAACGGCCACGTTGGCGATCAAAAAAATTTTCTTTTTCTTGCCCCGGTAAGGTATCAGGCTGACGTTCCCGATGATTTCGCCATTTTCCTCCCATACGTAACCGGATAGCGGCATGGAAACGCTATCAGCGGCATTGGCGGCCCAGCGCATAAAGACATTATCCTGCCCGGCATGGCGCATCTGCTGGAGGTAACGGCGCCCCTCCGAGTCCATTGTGTCGGCAAAACACTTCTCTACCAGATCGGCTACGCCTGGCAGGTCATGCAGAATGTTCAGCGGGCGCAATTGCGGCGTCTGGGCCAGGATGGGTGTGGTTATGGCGGCCATGCCGTCTATTATAGCGGGATTTAATGCTGCTTGCATACTTGCTTTGCAACTTTTTTCTTCCTCACTCCGGAAATTCCCAAATAGCCGCATTTTATGGGTTGCTTTCTCACAGGTTTTCAGTACAATCGTATCAAACCAGGATGACGAGAATCAAAGGGATCCTGCAAAATTGAAATCTAATATTGCTCTTATGCAATATTAGCAGTCTGTCTACCTGCATTTTGTTATAATCATCTTCATATCATGACTTAGAAGGATTCCGCTTATGATGCGATTTGATCGCTTTACTGAAAGAGCACAGGAGGCCGCCCAGCGCGCCGCCGAGATTATCCAGCGTTACGGACACAACCAGATTGATACCGAGCACATCCTGCTGGCTTTGATTGAACAGCCTGGCGGGGTGATTCCCCAGATTCTGGAGATGCTGAACGTCAATGCCCAGGCTCTGACGGAACGTCTCGATCAGACACTTAAAATGACCCCCAAGGCCAATATCTTCGGCGGAGGGGCGGGACAGATTTTCATTACCCCACGCGTCAAGCGGATTATCGATCTGGCAAACGAGGAAGCCAACCGGTTGAAGGACGAATACATCTCAACCGAGCATATCTTCCTGGCAATAATGAGCGAGCGCAATACCTCTGCGGCACGCGTGCTCGAAAGCGCCGGCCTGACGCGGGAACGGGTGTTGGATGCAATCATGCAATTGCGCGGCGGGCAGCGCGTCACCGACCCGCAGGCCGAGACACGCTATCGTACATTGGAAAAATATTCACGCGACCTGACCCAACTGGCACGGGAAGGCAAGCTCGACCCGGTCATCGGCCGGGATAACGAGATCATGCGCGTAATCCAGATCCTTTCCCGGCGTACCAAGAACAACCCGGTCCTGATCGGGGAGGCGGGCGTTGGGAAAACCGCCATTGTGGAGGGCCTGGCGCAGAAGATCGCCGCCAATGATGTGCCGGAAATCCTTTCCGGCAAACGTGTGGTCGCGCTCGACCTGGGAGCCATGATCGCCGGCAGCCGTTTCCGGGGTGAGTTCGAGGAGCGCCTCAAGTCAGCCATCGAGGAAGTTCAACACTCCGCCGGGGAAGTCATCCTGATGATAGACGAACTACATACTGTGGTTGGAGCAGGGGCAGCCCAGGGAGCCATGGACGCTTCCAACATGCTCAAGCCTGCTCTGGCGCGCGGCGAGCTGCAATGCATCGGCGCCACTACGCTTGACGAGTTTCACAAGTATATCGAAAAGGATGCCGCCCTCGAGCGTCGTTTCGCGCCGGTATATGTGGAAGAACCAAGTGTGGATGATACCATCAAGATGTTGATGGGCCTGCGCGACCGGTACGAAGCTCATCACAAGGTTCGTTTCTCGGACGAGGCCCTGGTGGCCGCGGCGCGTTTCTCTGATCGTTATGTCACCGACCGTCACCTGCCGGACAAAGCCATCGACCTGATGGACGAATCCGCTGCCAAATTGCGGGTGGCGTTATATTCCCTGCCGCCGGAATTGAAAGAAAAGAAGAATGAGATCGACAAGCTGCGGGTCGAGGAGGAACAGGCTGGCGTGGAACGTGACTATGAACGCGCCGCCCAGAAAAAAGCCGAACGCCTGCGGCTGGAACAGGATTTCACAGCAAAACGCGATAAGTGGGAATCTGAACACCACTTGGACGAGGTGGTGGATGTAAATGACATCGCCGAGGTGGTTCACCAGTGGACCGGTATTCCGCTTAGCCAGATGATGGAAAGCGAGGCCGAGAAACTCCTTCATATGGAAGAGCGCCTGCACGAGCGCATCATTGGCCAGGATGAAGCCATCCATGCCATCTCGGATGCCATCCGGCGTGCCCGCTCGGGTTTGAAAGACCCGGCCCGTCCGATTGGCTCATTTATCTTTATTGGCCCATCCGGCGTTGGTAAGACCGAACTTGCCAAGGCGTTGGCCTGGTTCATGTTCGATGATGAAGAAGCCATGGTGCGCATTGACATGTCGGAATACCGTGAACAGCATACCGTCTCACGCCTTTTCGGCGCCCCGCCTGGTTACGTCGGTTATGAGGAAGGCGGCCAGTTGACCGAAGCCGTCCGCCGCCGCCCGTACCGGGTATTGCTGTTCGATGAAATTGAAAAGGCTCACCCTGAGGTCTGGAATGCCCTGTTACAGATCCTGGACGATGGTCGCATGACCGACGGGCAGGGCAACGTGGTGGATTTCCGTAACACAGTGCTGATCATGACCTCGAACCTGGGCACTGAGTATGTGCGCAAAGGTGGTACCCTGGGCTTCTTGCAGCCCTCCGGGACCGATGAAGACCGGGAAGCCCATGCCAAGATCGAGAAAGCACTCAAGGGTACCTTCCGGCCGGAATTTCTCAACCGCGTCGACGAGATCATCATGTTCTCGCCACTCTCCCTGCAAGAGATGGAGAAGATCGTTAGCTTGCAAATGAAGGAGATCCAGGACCGCCTGAACGAGTTCGGCGTGAAAGTCGAGCTTACTGAAAAAGGCCGCAACTGGCTGGCCAAGACCGGCTATGATGAGGCCTTCGGCGCACGCCCGCTGCGACGTGCATTGCAAAAATTTGTTGAGAGTCCGCTCTCGGTGGAATTGCTGGGTGGGTCCATTCCTACTGGTTCGTCCGTCAGTGTGGATATTAAAGCGGATGGCAGCGGCCTGGAGTTCAAACCGAAGGAAAGTCGGAGCAGGAAGAAAGAGTCTTAATGAAATCGGACGGCAGGCGATCTGCCGTCTGATTGGTTCATTGGAAATTGCCATGATCCAGGGCAAGGTGAAAGGGCTGATGGGTGGGTCGCGCAGCTAACCCTCAGGGTGCGAAGCATGCCCATTACGCCCATTTTTCTTCCTCAAACCGGCGATTCCCGGAGAGCAGATCCATTTGGAGTTGCACGATTGATGAATTTTCCTTACAATAGAGTTGCTCTCGTATATAAGGAGGCAAAATGACTGAACCTGAACGCGCTGCCCTTGATCACATCCGCCAGGTGGTGGATTCTGTTCTCGGTGTTCCAAATATTCCTGACACACTTCCCCCGGATTCGAACGCATCCACTCCTGATACCCTCCCGCCAGATACGAACGCGTCCATTACTGACACCCTCCCGCCAGACACGAATGCATCTATTCCGGATACGCTTCCGTCAGATAGTAGCACACCCACTCCTGATCCCCTTCCGCCGGATATAGACGCCTCGATTCTGCCTGTCCCCTACTTTTCCCAATTGGAGGCTGCGACTGACCAGTTTATCTCTGATTCAGGCGCGGCAACTGGTGCCATGCTTGTGCAGTCATATACTGATCAAACTATCACCCCCGCAGAATTTTACAAGCAAACCGGACAGGTCGGGGATGCGGCCCTTTCGTTCGAACAAATTTCGAATACGCTCGGTGCCAAAGGCGTCCCGGTTGAGTTGCGCAGTGGCTTGAAACTTGCCGACCTGTCGCTTATCCTGTTCAGTGGCCGTCCGGTGATTGCCCTCGTCCAGCAAATGGTCTTACAGGCGGCCGGGCTGACGCCGGAAAAGATTGATGGGCCGCATTATCTGGTGGTGGTGGGAATGGATGTGGAGCAGGCCTTCGTTCATGACCCGCTGCGCAGGGATGCTACCGGTCAGTCACAGGGTATTCCTTGGCTGATTTTCTACCAGGCCTGGACCCAGGCTGAAGGCTACGAACGGGCCATATTGGTCCCGCGTCTGCAACTGGTCCGGAGGGTGTGCGTTACCGCCGATCCTCTCAATGTGTACTCTCAACCGGACGCCAGCGCCATGCTGGCCGGGACGGTCAATCAGGGGGACCTGTTCGAAATCAAAACACAGGCGAATGGCTGGGGGAAAATCGGCGAAGACCGTTGGATCAGTCTGAGTGACACCGCTGATATTTGAGAGCAAAAGGCCCGGTTTGAAAAAAGCCGGGTCTCTGCTTTGTAAATATTTTCCCATAAATCCCCGTCTATTGAAAACAATGTTGCGATTTATCGCGACATCGGCTGGCAATAAAGATTGTTGTCTACAATGTACTTGTAAATTTCTGTTGGCAGGAAATAACGGAACGGTCGTCCTTCGGCGATGCGCGCCCGGATTTCGCGTGCGGCGATGTCCAGCAGCGGCGCTTCCACGAAGCGTAGCTTGGCTGCCAGGCCAGGCAGGCTTTTTTCCAGGACGGTCAGGTCGAGCGTATCGCCCGGCCGGCGCATTACACCAATCAGGTGGCAGGCGGCTACGAAGTCGGCGGGGCGGTGCCAGGCTGGCAGATCGCGTAACGAATCTCCCCCCATCAGGTAGACCAGCTTCGTTCCGGGGTTTTGTCCGGCCAGGAGTTGTACCGTATCCAGTGCATAGTGGGGACCGGGACGGCTCAACTCAGCAGTGGAAAGTTCGAACTGCGGATCATCGGCAATGGCTAGCTTGACCATTTCCAGGCGCTGCTCGAGTGGGGCGATGGATTGGCCTTGCTTGTGGGGTGGATCAGGCGTTAACACCCACAGCAGGCGCTCCAGGCCGAGTTGTGCGCGTGCTTCGGCAGCCAGGATCAGGTGGCCGAGGTGAGGCGGGTCGAAAGTGCCACCGAAGATGCCAATGGTTTGCATGGGTAAAGTATATCATTTTTAGAATTTGAGGTTTACGAAAGACTAATAATTTCTTTACCAAATCTATATACTAATTGGATATAATTTTTAAGGAATCGATATTGGTAACGAAATGATCTAAACTTCTCAATAAATGGGGGTAGGGGAACTCCCTACATTTCCATTTATTGTGATATTAGGATATGGAGAAAGCAGATCGAATCTTTCCTTATCGAAAAAACCTTTGTAGATAATTAAAGGAGTACATGATATGAAGACAGTTTGGAAATGGGTTATTGGAGTGGTGGTTGTTCTGGTTATCCTGGCAATCCTGGTGGGAGGCGCATTTTTACTGCGTAATCACATGATGAACGTGGTCGGTCTTACGAGGGTGACGCGGCCCGGGATGCAGTTGCCAACCAACCGGCAGCCATCCACTGGCAACAATGGTAAGCTCCCTGCCCCCAACACTGGCACGAATGGCAACGGCACCCGGCGATTCCCCGGCATGCTGCCTTTTGGTAATGGCGGATGGGGCGGCCGTGGCATGTACATGGGGGGATTCGGCATGATGGGGTTTGGCCGGATGATGCCTTTTGGCGGACTCTTCGGAGGCCTCGTCATGCTCGGAATACTGGTGCTCATCGTACTGGCTATCATCTGGCTGGTGCGTTCCCTGCGCAAACCGCTGGCCCCTGCTGTTGTCCCGGCTGCGTATGTTAATCCGGTTGTTCCGGCAGTGGCAACTCAACCCTGTCCGAAGTGTGGAGAACCCGTTCAGGAAGATTGGAAATTCTGTCCACATTGTGGCAAGAAATTCTAATCTGTCCTTCACCGGATAGAATCAATACCATTCAGGCCCCCGGGCAAACCCCTCGGAGGCCTGAATTTTCTCATTCTGCGGTGGTTGACTTCCAACCAGAGCAAGCCTAATCTGGGAACACTTTGCCAGGATTCAAAATGTTTAAAGGGTCCAACGCTTGTTTAATGCGCTTCTGCATCTCGATCGAAAGCGGTCCTAGTGCCTGCTGCATGTAAGGACGTTTGAGGGTACCCACGCCATGTTCCCCTGAAAGCGTCCCGCCCAATTCCAGGGCGGTCGTAAACTCCTCTTCGACCATGAGCCCGACCTTGGTCCATTGTGCCGGGTCGCGCATGTCGAATAGGATGTTGGGGTGCAGGTTGCCATCGCCTGCGTGACCAAAGATGACAACAGGCAGGCCGTATTTGAAGCTGATGGCTTTCAGACGGCGGACGGCCTCGGGGATGGCGCTACGCGGTACGGTGATATCCTCCCCGAGTTTGTTGGGAGTCCGGCGTGCCAGTGCAGCCGTGACAGACCGGCGGGCTTCCCATAAATTGGAGCGTTCCAGTTCATCTTTAGCGACCTTCACCTGCCGGGCTCCTTGCTCTTTGCATATGCCGGCAATTGCTTCCATTTCGCTTAATATAAAATCCTCGTCTGAACCATCGTTCTCGATGATCAGGATGGCTTCCACATCCAACGGCAGGCCCATCTGCATGGCTTCTTCGGTGCATGCAATGGCAGTCTCATCCATCAATTCCAGCGCGGCCGGAAGGATGCCGGCTGTCAGGATGGCATTGACCGTCCGGGAGGCATCCTCCAGTGACGGGAATTCGACCAAGGCCGTGCGGACGAATTTGGGTTTGGCGGTCAGGCGCAGCAGGGCTTCGGTGATCACGCCCAGGGTCCCCTCTGAGCCTGTAAAGAGCGCTAACAGGTCATATCCGACCACATCTTTGATGCACTGGTTCCCCGCCTGCAGCACGCGCCCATCCGCCAGCACTACGGTCAGGCCAAGCACATAATTGCCGGTCACACCGTATTTCAGGCAGCGCGGCCCGCCGGCGTTGCAGGCAATATTCCCGCCAATCGTCGACTCCCGGATGCTGGATGGGTCGGGCGGATAGAACAACCCGAGCTTTTCAACGGCGGTCTGCAGATCCGCGGTGACGATGCCCGCCTCGACGTGAGCCGTGGCGTTGGCCTGGTCGATCTCCAGCATGCGATTCATACGCGTCATTGCCAGGACGATCCCCCCCAAGGATGGCACCGAACCACCTGCTAGCCCCGACCCCATCCCGCGTGATACAACCGGGATGTGTGCTTGGGCGGCCAGCCTGACCACCTGGCTGACCTGATCCGTACTACGCGGCAGAACCACCACCTCCGGGCAGCCCTGCTCGAAGGTACCGTCGTAGCTGTAAACGGCCAGATCTTCGGGGCTGGTCAGTACGCCGTCGCGGCCGGTTATTTTTTCGAGTTGGGCGAGGATTCTTTTATCCATCATTTTTCCCTCTTGGTCGAAGGAACGACTTCAGTCGTTTCCGAAATGGAGCTACTACTGTTGCCATTACGGTAGGCCCTATCCAGCAGCGCGATCGGGTGGTCAACCCGTACATCCAGACCGGCGCGCCGCACGCCAACGTTCAATTGCATCTGGCAGGCGGGACAGCCTGAGACCACGTACGAGGCCCGCGTGGCTGCGAGATTGTCGGTTTTCCGTTTCAGTGTCTTGAGGGAGCTCTCGTAATGTGTGATGATTTGCGTGCCGGCCAGACCGCAGCACCAGTCTGCTTCAGGCAGCTCGACATAATCGATCCCATCGATCATTTGCAACAGGAGGCGCGGTTGCTTCCAAATGCCCTGCCCGCGCCGCAGGTGACAGGGATCATGATAGGTGACACGCACCTCCAGGCGCCCCATGGGCTTTTCCAATGGTATCGACATCAGGAACTCACTGATATCCCGGACTTTTTTGCTGAAGGCTGCCGCCCTTGTGGCCCAAAGCGGGTCACCTGCCAGGATTTTGCCGTAATCTTTGAGGGTGGAACCGCAGGTGGCGCAGTCGGTGATGATAAACTCAACATCAGCTTTTTCGAAGAGCAAAAGGTTATGGCGGGCTTGCTCCTGCACCTGCTCCATTTTCCCGAACCCAAGGGCCGGCATTCCGCAGCAGACTGTCTCTTTGGGCGTGATGACCGTGCAGCCGTTGCGGACCAGCACGCGTACCGCCGCGGCGCTCTCCTCGGCGAACATCAGGCTCTGCAGACAACCCAGGAAGAATCCCACCCGGTGAAGCGGTTCCTTCTTGGCCGGGCTGATCTCCGGCAGCACCTGCCGGATCGGACGCTGGGGCAGGCGCGGCAGCATCGCTTCCAAATCGCGCACCCGCCTTGGCAGCAACTTGCCCAGCCCCAGTGCGTAGACCAGCCGGCGTATGCCGAGGTTTTCGTAAAGGCGCAGTGGCCAGGTGCCCATTTCCAGCCGTTCCGGTTTGGGAAAGATTCCCCTGAATAGCGCCTTCTTCCAGGTCTTTGGCCGGATATGTTCCTCCAATGTGCGCATGTCGAGGGCCAGGTCAGCCGGGCGGATTCCGACCGGACAGATGGCATTGCATGCCAGGCAGTCGAAGCAGGCGTACATCTGCTCGAACAGGTTGGAGGTCAATTCGAGTTCGCCTTGCAGGCCTTTGCGCGCCAGCGCCACCCGGCCGCGTGGCGACGTGATCTCGCTCAGGTCTTCCCGGTAGGTGGGGCAGACGGCCAGGCACAGGCCGCAGCGTATGCAATTCAAATATTGTTCCACGCTTGGTTGGGTTGGCTGGGAGGTTAGATTAAGGGCTGGCACGGTTCAATCGCTTCTTTTACCAATAAAATTGTCTAATCATGCGGTGCTAATTAATCCGCTTGGGCAGACTTTGTGAGTTGATCATGGGACTTATGTCCCACGGCGAATACGGCGAAGAATTTCGATTATGCTCAAGTATATCAATGAATTGGACGAAATTCCATTACCGCTGGATGCGTGCCGATGCCCCTAGAGCGAAGGCCTGCACCTGCTCAAGAGTTGCCATGCTGGTATCGCCGGGGAAGGTGGTAAGCAGCGCGCCATGCGCCCATCCCAGGTTAACCGCGGCCTGCTCCGGCTCACCAGTCAGCAGGCCATAGAAGAAGCCGGAGGCGAACCCGTCCCCGCCGCCGACGCGGTCAAGGACATCCAGCTGGCAGGTCGGAGAGACGTACGGCTGGCCGTTTATCCATGCCAGCGCGCCCCAGGAATGCTGGTTGGTCGAGTGCACTTCCCGCAAAGTGGTGGCAACGATCTTGATCTGTGGGAATTCCGCCACAACTGCGGTGATCATCCCAAAAAAGGCCCCGGGATCGAGCTCTGATCTTGATCCGGCTTGAGGCCCCGGAATTCCGAGCCCCAATTGCAGGTCTTCTTCATTTCCTACCAGCACATCCACGTTTTCCACAATGCGATGAAGCACCGAGCGGGCCCGTTCGGGTCCGCCCCAAATGTTCCACAGCTTGGCGCGATAGTTCAGATCGAACGATACCACCGCCCCGGCGGCTTTGGCAGCCTGCATGGCTTCGATGATGAGTTCTCCGGTCGTTTCCGAAAGCGCCGCAAAAATACCGCCGCTGTGGAACCAGCGCACCCCGCCGGAAAAGATGACCTGCCAGTCGAAATCCCCCGGCTTGAGCTGTGCGGCGGCCTCATTGGCGCGGTTATAGAATACCACCGGGGCGCGCACTCCTTGGCCTCGATCACTGTAGACGGTTGCCATATTGGGGCCAGTGACGCCGTTGTGTTTGAAATGCTTGTAGAACGGACGGACGCCCATGGCCCGCACTCGCTCGGCGATCAGGTCGCCGATCGGATAATCCACCATTGCTGAGGCGATGGCAGTATTCATGTGGAAGCAGTCCGAGAGGTTCGCAGCGCAGTTGAACTCACCGCCGCTGACGTGGATCTGGCACTGGCTGGCCTTGCGGAAGGGGATGACGCCCGGGTCCAGACGGTGCACCAGCGCGCCCAGGGCGATAAAGTCCAGTGTGCCAGAAGGAGGGATGTTGAGGCCGTATTTCATATCCATACCTTTTCTATTTTTTCTTCGGTTCAGCCATTTCCTGCCGGACGGTTTTGAGCAGACTTTCCGCCTTGAGTTCGTTCAGCGTATAACAGGGTGCTTCCAGGTGGTCAGCCAGTGATTGCGCCAGACCCTGGTCGAACGAGGCGTGTTCCATGTTGATGACCACCGTGCGATAATTCCGGTCCGCGATCTGCTCGGCGAAGGCGTATGATTCCTCCTGTGGCGGGAGTGTCCCGATCGAAACATTCCCGGCCCCATCGGTCAGGACTATCAGCAGCGGCTCCACGTCCGGATGGATGACCTGCTCCTGCCTGAGCACCTCATAAGCCATCAACAGGCCGGCCGAAAGCGGCGTCTTCCCACCCACGGGGATGTCGGACAGGGCCCGCTGGGCCAGCATGACCGAGCTGGTCGGCGGCAGGATCAACGTAGAACGGTCCTTCTGGAAGACAATCAGGCCAACCCGGTCACGCCGCTGGTACGCGTCTGTCAGCAGGGACAAGATGGCGCCCTTGGTGGCGGCCATGCGCTCCGCTACGGCCATTGACCAGGAAGCGTCCACCAGGAACAGGATCAGGTTGGCGGCTTTTTTAACGCGCACTTTGCGCTGTAAATCACCTTTTTTGATCGCAAAAGCCACCTGCTTGCGTTGTTCGGTGCGTTGGTTTTGGAAGGGAGCCGCAGCGCGGATGGTCGCGTCGAATGCCACATCGTCGGTCTTGCCGTTGGCGGGACGGGCCTGGATGTACCTGCCGCGTTTCCGTTCGGTATGCGTGCGCGAACGCCGCCCGGCGTGATGACGGGTTAATTTATCGAGCGGGGTATCCAGCTTGCGGGGCTCGAAGGTCTCACCCACCTTGACCTTTTTACCACCGTCCCACCAGTGCGCATCCTGCCCGTCGAAGACTGTCTGCTGGGGAGAGGGTTCGGCGTCCGGCGGTTGGTTGGGGTCATCCTGCTCACCTGTCTCCGTTACGACTTTTTTTTTACATCCGCCGCGTCGGGTTCTTTCTCGGATTCTTCGGATGGTTCGCCTTCGGAAGAGGAACCCTGCAACTGTTCGATGCGTTCCTGTAACTGTTCTGGTGTGATCTCTGATTGTTGGAAGGGGCCGTGCTTGATGCGGTGAGGCAGGGCCAGTTCGGCGGCCAGGGCTATATCCCGGTTCGTGATGGAGCTGCGTTCCTCATATGCGGCATGCGCCCGTGCAGCCTTGAGGATGACCAGGTCGGCGCGGTGCCCATCCACGTTCAGTGAAGCGGTCAGGGCGGCGATGGAAAGCAGGTCCCGCCGGGTATAAGTCACCTTATCGACCATCGTCCGGGCGTGTGCGATCAGGCGCGAGAGTTTTTCCTCATGCGGCTGCCAGAGCTTGCGGAAAGCTTCCGGGTCGGATTCAAAGGCCAGGTTGTTTTCGATGATGGTCACCCGGTCGCGCGCGTCGCGGATGCCGGTTATCTCCACGGAAAGAGCGAAGCGGTCCAGCAACTGCGGGCGCAAGTCGCCTTCCTCCGGGTTCATCGTCCCGACCAGGATAAAGCGGGCCGGATGAGTGAAGGAGATGCCTTCGCGTTCGACGATGTTCATGCCCATGGCAGCCGAGTCTAGCAACACATCCACCACATGATCGTCCAGCAGGTTGACTTCATCGATATAGAGCAGGCCCCGGTTGGCAGCGGCCAGCACCCCGGCTTCAAAATGACGCTCACCCTTCTGGATGGCGCGTTCGATATCCAACGTACCGACCACGCGGTCTTCAGTGGCCGAAACGGGCAGGTTAATGAAGGGAATGGGTTTCTCTTCTACGGGCAGCGGTTCGCCGGAGGCGGCTCTTTCGCGGCATTCCGTGCACCAGGAAGCCGGCTGGTCGGGGTCGCAGCCGAAACGGCAGCCACGCACGGTGCGGACCTTGGGCAAGAGCGCCGCCAGAGCGCGCGCCGCCGTGGATTTGGCGGTGCCGCGCTCGCCGCGGATCAGTACGCCGCCGATGCGAGGGTCAACCGCGTTAAGGATCAGGGCACGCCGCATGCGTTCCTGTCCGACAATGGCAGTGAATGGATAGATGCTGGGCATAAACAACTCCGCGCAGGATTATATCGCGGGTTGCAGGAGGATGGTTAAATTTCCTGTCAATTTACAGGCGCCTGGTAATTGGAGAGGTCCTTTTCCAGCGCGGCGGGTTGATCGACTTGCGATGGTTGGATCTTGGGCAGCATAACCCAGGCCATCAGCCCGGAAATAATATATAAGCTGCCTGAAATGCACAGGATCAGCACCAATCCGAGCAGGTCGGCCAATGCCCCGGCCAAAAGCATACCGACCAGACTTGCCAGAGCAGAAGTGGTGCCAAGCGTCCCGAAGATACGCCCGCGGAATTGATCACTGGCGCCCAGTTGTAATAAGGTTTCACTACAAATAAGCCAGGCCGAAGCAGCCACCCCGGCAACTGCCATGAGAGGCAGCACCCATGCTGAATGGGGAATACTAACGATGACCAGGATGACAATCCCAGTTAGAACCAGCCCCAGCGCGGTGATTCGCCGGGATGGGAAGCGTTTTCCGAATTGTCCGACCAGTAAGCCTCCCAGCAGACCACCGACGCCCTGGGCCATCATCAGCCATCCCAGCAATTGTGCTCCACCACCCATCAAAACCTTGACCAAAGGCACGATCAAGACGGTGATCATGCTATCACCCAGAAAAGCCACGCCGAGAACAATAAAGAGCATAAGCTGTAAATGTTCCCCCTTTACAAGCTTGAGACCGGCCACCCAATCACGCCACACCCCCAGAAATCCCTCTGCAGCAGGGGCGTCTGCCACAGTTGTTTGGAGAACCGGACGAATGGGCATGACGATGAGTATGATCATAAGGGCAGAGAAAAGAAATGATCCGGCATCCAACAATACCACGCTGGAAAAGCCCAACCAACCCATCAGCACCCCGCCCAATGCCGATCCGAGCAGACGGGTAAGCGCATCGCTTAAACCGTTCAGCGAATTGGCCGCCAGCAGGTCCTTCTCACCGACCAGGAGAGGAATTATGGCGCTTTTGGCGGGATTAAAGAATTGCGAAACAGTCGATTCCAGGAACGCGGAAACGTAGATCAGCCACAGTCCATCACGTGATCGTACGAATAACAACATTAATATCAATAGAACCCGCAGTAAGTCGGCCATGATCATTAAGCGCTTGCGGTCCCAGCGATCCACATAAACACCCGCCAAAGATCCCAGTACCAGGCGCGGCAAGGTTGAGACGATGAACATTACTCCGGTGGCTAATACAGAACCGGTCAGGCTGTACGTGTAGAATGGCAGGGCGATGAAAAGTACCCAATCCCCGATAATTGAAATAAATTGCCCAACCCATAACAGGGAAAAGTTCCGTTGCCGAAATATTTTGAGCAAAGGTACCTCTACAAATACTGGATTAGCTTTTAGTGTTATTCAACGAAAATTTCGACATGCTCGCCATCCTCGTCGTCCACCACGTCGATGATCTTGCCGGTGGTGCCCAGGCGCAGGGCTTCCATCAACTGGTCCATATTAACGCCATCGATCTCGGGTGCAAAGTGTGCGCCGATCTTCATACCGGCTTCCATCAGGCTGATGGGGATCTGGACGGTTGCCTTGGAACGCCCGGAGGCAACATCCGTGACGCGCACGCGCAGCCACTTGGCGCCGCTCGCGCCCAGCCCGCCGGAGGCGCGGCCGGCATTGGCCAGGGCCGAGAGCAGTTTTGCGCCTTCTTCCGCGCTTACTTTGCCTTCATCGATCATTTTTAAAATCTTCATTCGTTCTTCAACACTGGCCATGGGAAACTCCTTTTATCCGATATAAACCTGCACCCGTTCGCCGGTATCGCCCTCATCCACGTGAACAATCAGAGGTTCATCCCTGGAGAACCCGCTCTCCATGACCTGGATGAATTCATCCACATTGGTCGTTTGCAGGTTGGGGATGCATTGGCCGAAGGTGCGCAGGAACCAGGCCGTGAATTTAAGCGGCAGGGGAAAGCCCAGGAAGATATGTCCCGGGCGCTCGCCAGGCTGCTGGTGCACGTCCACGTAGATCCAGCGCGCCGCCCGGCTACCGGCGGCCAGGGCGGTCAATGCCACGCCCAGCAGCAATGGCATCAGCAGAAAATAGAACCAGAAGTTCATGCCCGGACCGCGCAGGATGGCGTACATTCCCAACGCGCTCAGGATGGTGATGAAGACACCCGCCCAGAGCGGGATCTGCCAGAGCCGCCGGGCGGTTTCCTTGAGACGCTCGATGTGCGGATCGGGATCGGGCGTTTTCGCCGATGAGGTGCTGTTTGGTTCTTCACCAGCCGGCGCGCCGGGGATCGCTACGGTTTCTACGTCCGGGCCTTGCTGGTCGAGCGCCTGCATGAGAGTCAGCCCTTGCTCGGGGGTGATTTTACCTTCTTCGATCATTTTCAGGACTTGATTGCGTTCCTGGTCTGTCATTTCATTCTCCTCTACTTGCCTTCCAAAGACGCCAGCAGTTTCTCGGCCTCTTCAACGGAGATCTTCTTTTCTTGAAGCATTTTTAAGATGGCAAGGCGTTCGTCGTCAGAGACGGGGGCGGAAGTTTCCACCGGGCCGTGCGGGGTTGCGTCCCAGTTCCAACGACCGACGTGGAAGGCGGCCTGGCCGCGCCGGGAACGTACTTCGGCAGCGCGTGCCTTGGCCTCCGCCCGGCGCATGGAGGCTTCGATCTTGATGGAAGCCCGGTGCCCGGCGGTTTCGGCATGCCGGTTGGCAGCCTCCAGGTGCGATTGGGCGCGCTCCATGGCGGCGTGCACGCGCTGGTTGATCCGCTCCGAAAAGTCCTCTGGCAGTTCGAAAGGTGGAAAAGTCCATTCGCTGCCATCCCGCATGCCCACGCCGAAATCGGCGGCGGAATCCCATGAATCGGCCTGGTTGGAGACCAACAGGTCGTCGCCGGCGGTCAGGAGCATTTCAGCCATTGCGTCGGCTTCCTTGCCGATGACCACTTCACATCCGCTGCAATCCTCAGGAACCATGACACCCGGAAAGTCCACGTGGATTGATTCGGGCGAGCCGCCGGTCAGGTGAAGTCTGACGTTGGTATCCGGCGACATGCGCAGGATCAGGTCGTCTCCGGCGCTGATATCGTAGGTCTGGCCGGGCAGCGGTACCAGGTAGAGCGCCACATCCCCGCCGGCCTTGACGTCCACTGCCGAGTGCACATTACGCACGTACAGGTCCGAGCCGACGTTCTCGATGGCGACCATCCCGTCGATATCCCGGATGGAGGCATCTCCGCTGATGGTATCAACGGCACAGACACCGCCTCCGCCGCGCAGGGTGAAATCGCCGGCGATGGCTCCTGCGTTCAGCGGGCCGACATTCCGCAGGGAGACATCCCCGGAAACCACACCCAGCGTGAGCGGACCGAGGTCCTTGGTGGTCAGGTCGCCGTCCACCGGTCCGAGTGTGACCGGGCCGCTCAGCGCCTGCAGGCTGGCGTCACCGCTGACCCGTTCCACTTGCAGGGTGACCGCGTGCGGCAGGTATACGATCAGGTCCTCATCACAAGTGACCGAGATGGGGAATGTGCCGGAGACCAGCTCCAGCAGGCTGCCGGAAGTCTTGGCCATCAGCTCGTTGCGTTCCCAACCGGCCACGCGCAGGTCGCCGTGGACGGCGTGGATGAGCACATTCGCATTGGGGTTGACCGGAACGGTTTGTTGTTTCATGGCTTACTCCTCTCCATGCAGGCGGCGCATGGCTTCTTCGGCGGAAATCTTGCCAGAATCCAGCTGGTCCAGCACGCCCAGGCGCTGTTTGTTGGAGATCTCGGCGGTCTCCTCCTTGCCTGGTTCGTACCCGAGGGCGCGGATGACCTCCTGCAGGCGGTTGCGAACGGTGGGGTAGGAGAGTGCCATTTCCTCCTGCACGCGTGTCAGCTTGCCCTCGCAGCGGACGAAGGTCTCGATGAAATCCAATTGTTCGGGCATGAGACCGGCGAAGGCGGCATTGGTGAAGCGGCCTTCGATGACAGTGTCGCAGGTATCGCAGTGCAGCCGGGTGACGGTCAGTTCGCCATCGCAGACCGGGCATTTACTCAGGGTGGTTTTCATAAATCGGGTTCCTTTAGGTTTCAAGTTAATATTATTTATATTATACACAACAATAGTTTAATGTCAATAGATATTAGTTAATAATATTAATATATGCTTTGAAATTATTGATATTGGGAAGCGCAGAGAAGGAAATTGAGAGTAGAGAACAGGGATGAGTGATTGTTCATCCGGATGGATCAGGATTATCCATATTGCTCTGCAGATGCGATATTCGTTTCCTGGAAACGAAGGGAGGAACGAATACTCTCTCCGGAAGATCACCGGCAGGATGCCCCGGAAAAGCCACCACCCGGTGGGGCAATCGGCCTGCGGAAATCCCAATTGTCAAGGTGCCAAAGAAAAAACGGCTAGGAACCCTATAGAATTCTTGTGTCGCAAATTTATGTACTTGTTTACCGTCCAAAGCGAGTTAAGGTGAACTGATCAAAGATGGTGGTGTTTCGCCAAATTGCTGCAAGCTGACCATGTAGTCTAGGATTGGAACAGAGTGCTGACGACAAGTC
>Ga0187873_1000693_pt1 | contig 32099 bp, 23 predicted proteins | sample June2016WEW_16_1_2_FD_133012 | JGI IMG/M metagenome (GOLD analysis project Ga0187873, IMG submission 133012) | Peatland microbial communities from SPRUCE experiment site at the Marcell Experimental Forest, Minnesota, USA - June2016WEW_16_100 | ecosystem: Environmental > Terrestrial > Soil >...
ATGCCCGGAATGGTGAGCGAGGTCTCGGCGATGTTCGTGGCGACCACGATCTTGGGGCGGGAGGCAGGGGCAAAGACCCTTTGCTGCTCGCCCGAGCTGAGCCGGCCGAAGAGCGGGATAATCTCCGCCCGTTCTTCCAAGCGGGCCTTGAGTTGGTCGGTGGTCTCGCGGATGTCGCGCTCCCCCGGCATGAAGATGAGGATGTCGCCCCGGTCGGGCCCGGCGAGCGCCTGCTCGGCGGCGGCAAGAGCGGCGTCAATATAGGTGAACTCGCCGCTCTCTTCCGCGGCGCCCTCGAAGGGCGCATAAACCGTTTCCACCGGGTAGAGCCGGCCCGAGACCTCGATGACGGGCGCGTTGTCGAAGGCCTCAGAGAAAGCCGCGGTGTCGATGGTGGCGGAGGTAATGATGAGCTTGAGACCGGGGCGCTTGACGAGCAGGCCCTTGAGGTAACCGAGCAGGAAATCGATGTTGAGGCTGCGCTCGTGGGCCTCATCGAGGATGAGAGCGTTGTATTCCGAAAGCAGCGGATCGCCCTGGGTCTCGGCCAGGAGAATGCCGTCGGTCATCAGCTTGACGCAAGTCTCCGGGCCGCAGCGGTCGTCGAAACGGATCTTGCAGCCGACTTCACGGCCCCAGGCGACGTTGAGTTCCTCGGCAATGCGGCGCGAAATCGAGAGCGCCGCCACTCGGCGCGGCTGGGTGCAACCGATCTTGGCCTCGATGCCCAGACCCGCCTCGAGGCACATCTTGGGAAGCTGCGTGGTCTTGCCCGAGCCAGTCTCCCCGGCAACGATCACGACCTGGCGGCCGCGGATCGCGGCCAGGATGTCATCTTTCCTGGCGGTAATGGGCAACTGGGGCGGGTAACTGACGGCAGGCATACGCCGACGGCGTTGTTCCCGCAAAGCAACCGAGGCCCGCGCCTGCCCCAGCAGCCGCTCCAGCACAGCGTCGTGCGCGTCGGGATGAAGGTGGTCGCGCATGAGCCGGACGAGCCTCGAGCCCAGCCGCACCCAATCCGACAGCATCGCCTGCGGCAGCAGGGTCCTGATTTCATCAATGCGAGGGTCGGTCATGCCTTTTAACACAGAAAACAGTGCTATGACTACAGTAGCCATCTTGCCGGAACCGTCAATTCAAGACCGGGTGATCCAAATCCTCGGCTAAGAATTCTTGTGAAACCACGGAATACTCTGGCAACCCTCCGGGTTGAGCAGGCCGGCAGGTGCGCAAAACAGGATCGGCAGCATCGGTTTCGAAAGAAACACAATGCTGCGCGGATGAATAAAACTGAGCAAGGGGTCCACCCCCAACCAGGCCCGAAGCCCCGAGGACTGGCGGCGGCTTCGGAAACAAGCGCAGTACCGTGAAGATGATTCCACACTTTACCCACCGGGAGGCTGTGCTAATTTGAGGGCGTGAAAATCACGCTGCCAGAGGCGTTGGAAGCCCTCGTCAAGGAAAAGGTGCGGAGCGGACGTTACGCGGACGAGAATGATGTGATGCGCGACGCGTTGCGCGCGCTCGAATGGCGCGACGACTGCGACTCACCCGCGCTGGAGGCGGCATTGCTGGAAGGGGTGCGCAGTCCGCATGGACCGTACGGCAAGCCCACACTCGATCACATTCGCAGGGCGGCACGCCGCAAATGAGTTGACCCGTTTACGGCACGACGACGCGCAAATACTGCTGCTGTAGGGCGGGGTTGTACCCGTTGGTGTAACTGAACACTCCGAACCGACCGAACTGGTTGGTTACGACGGGTGTCCAGAGCGCGAAAGCAGCGCCGAGGTTCGTGGCCGAGTACAAGATGAAAGTCGCACCGGGGCCGCCTCCAATCCCGTTACCAGCGAGGGTATCGCCTTTGATAACAGGCAGGCAAAGTTTCAACCCGTCTGAAAGCCCGTTGGCCGCCAGGCCGTAGGTGCCGATGCCGCCCGAAGAATAGCTGGAGACCCGAGCGGCGAACGTGCCGCAATTGGTTGCGGTGTAGTCGATCACGGCATCCGTGCCGGCTGCGGCCGTTTTGAGCAATGCACCGTTCGGCCCATACAGGTTGAGGTCGCCGTCGAAACCGGTCGTGCCCAGCCTCAGCACAATGTTGTCTCCTGTGTTGGCGGCAAACGTGTAGGGAATTCGTGGTGTTCGCCAGAAGCGTTCCAGCCTGACTCGCGCCATTGTTGAGGGCGGTCTGCGCGCCGGCCTTGCCAACACCCAGCGCTGCAGTAAACAATATGACGAGTATCGTAGAATTCTGATTCCTGTTCATGTAACTTTCCCTTCTGCTGTCTCGCGGGTTTGCAAATGGATCTCACTCCCCCGCTCGATGCTCACAACCTCGCTCCATTGGCCGACGCGGTCGTCGGCTTGGATGCAACTGACTTTGCCTTGGCGGTTGCGTCCGACGAACCATCTGTCGCGAGTTGCATCATAAGCGTGAGCAATTTACATAATTAAAGCAACCCTAAACCACAGCGCAAACCGGGTCAACTTTTTTCGCGAAGTGAGTTACTCCAACCGCCTTCGGAACATCCAATCTGCCGCCGTCAAGGTCAGCAGGGCGATGACGAGCAGGGGCCAGAGGCTCTGCCAGAGGATGGCGAGGCCGATGTCCTTGATGAAGACGCCTTTGACGATGACGATGAAATGCCGAAGGGGATTGAACCAATCGAGGTACTGGAGCCAGGAGGGCATGTTTTCGACCGGCGAGGGGAACCCGGACAAAAGGATGGCGGGCATCATGAAGCTGAACACGCCCAGAAAGGCCTGTTGCTGGGTCGCGCAGATGGAGGAAATGAACAGCCCGAAACCGACCAGGGCCAGGATGTAGAAAACCATGCTGCCATAGAGCAAGAGGAGCGAGCCCTGGAAGGGGATTCGATAGACGAATACCCCGGCCGAGAGAACGAGGGTGGCCTGGAACATCGCCACCAGGAGGGCGGGAACGGCTTTGCCGACCATGATCATGCCGGGCGTCAAGGGGGAGACCAGGAGCTGGTCGAACGTGCCTTGTTCCTTCTCGCGCGCGACGGAGAGTGAGCTGACGATCATGGTGCCGACGGTCGTGATGATCGCCACCAGGCAAGGGATGATATGCCGGATGTAATCGAGGTTGGGATTGAACCAGTGGCGCACGAGGATCTTGGACGTGGACACGCGCCCCTGGGCGGCCCGGCGGTCATCGAGGTAGCCTTGCAGTATCTGCCGCACGTAGCCCAGGGCGATCTGGGCGCAGTTGGACCGGCGCCCGTCCAGGACGGCCTGGAGGGCCACGGGCCGGCCAGCGGTGACATTGCGTGAAAAGTCCGCCGGGAACCGGAGCACCAGCAGGGCCACCTGCCCGTCGATGGCCCGGCCCAGCTCAGCCTGGCTGCGCAGCGTCAGGAGGCGCGTGAAGGCCTGGGCCTGGGACAGACGCTGGATGAGCTCGAAGGATTCCGCGCCGGCATCCTCGTTCAACACGGCCAGGGTGTTGTTCTTCACCTCGAGGGTCGAGGCAAAGGGAAAGATGGCCAATTGCAAGAGCACCGGGACGATCAAGAGCATCCGCCCCTGGCGGTCCCGCAAGAGGGCCTGCAATTCTTTGATGATGAGGGTGGCGATGCGATGGAGCATGGTCAAGCGGGGCTCATTCGAGTCGTTTCCTGGTTTTCAGGGCGGTCATGCCAATGAAGAATGCCGAGGCGGCCGCCAGGAAGAGCATGCTCTTGAGCAACACGACCCAGACATTGCCGGCCTGGAAGAGGGTTTGCATGGCGGTGACGAAATAGCGGGCGGGGACCAGGTAGGTGACGGCCCGGATGACAGGGGGCATGCTTCGGATTTCATAGATGAAGCCCGAGAGGATGACGGCCGGGAGGAAAGCGGCGTTCAGGGCGGCTTGGGCGGCGTTGAACTGGTTGCGGGTGACCGTCGAGAGGAGCAATCCCAGGCCAAGGGCGCTGCCCAGAAAGAGCGAGCCGACCAACCACAACACCAGGGCCGTGCCGCGAAAAGGCACACCCAACCCAAAGACCGACACACCGACGCAGATGAATAACGAAATGATGCCCAAGGCATAGTAAGGCAGGAGCTTGCTGAGCAACAGTTCGGCCCGGGTGACCGGCGAGGCCAGGAGCGCCTCCATGGTGCCACGCTCCCATTCCCGCGCCACGACCAACGAGGTCAACAACGCGCCAATCACAGTCATGATGACGGTAATCGAGCCGGGGATGAGGTAGTTCCTGCTTTCGGCCGACGGGTTGAACCAGAAGCGCGGTTCGAGGGTGACCGTGGGGGCCGGAGCCGGGCCGTTGCCGGGCGAGAGGTCTGCCCCGCCCTCGAGGGCCGCCCCGCGCTGGGCGGCGCGCTCCTCCAGCCAGCCCTCCCAGGCCATGCGGATATAGTTTTCCACAAAGTTGGCCGTGTTCGGTTCGGCCCCATCCGTCACGATCAGCAGCGGGACGGTGTCGTCCGGCTGCCTGAGCTTTTGAGAAAAATCAGGCGGGACAATGACAAAGCCGCGCACCCGGCCCCGCACCAGGGCGCGGGCCAATTCGGCCCGGCTGCGGGCGGTCTGCACGCGCAAGTAAGGGGAGCCGAAGAGGCTGGCGGCGAAAAGCCGGGCCTCCGGGCTGCTGTCCTCGAGGACCAGGCCGACCCGCAGGCCAGGGGTGTCCAGGCTGATGCCGTAGCCGAAGATCAAGAGCATGACCACGGGCAGGACGAAGGCGATGATGTTGCTGCTCGGGTCACGGAGGATCTGGAGCGTCTCTTTCTTGCACAGCGCCCTGAGCCGGCGCGCGAACCCTCGAATGCTCATGCGCCGTGCCTCCTGACCAACGCGATGAAGGCGTCTTCCATGGAGGGGTCCGGATTGTCGGGGCCGGCGGCCAGTTCTTTGAGCTGGTCGGGGGTGCCGGCGGCGATAATTTGGCCTCGAAACACCAGGGCTATCCGGTCGCAGTATTCCGCTTCGTCCATGAAATGGGTAGTGACCATGATCGTGACCCCCTTTTCGACCAGCCCGTTGATATGGGTCCAGAATTCGCGGCGGGTGACGGGGTCGACACCGGAGGTTGGCTCATCGAGAAAGAGGATGTCCGGTTCGTGCATGACGGCGCAGGCCAGGGCGAGCCGTTGTTTGAATCCCAGCGGGAGGGTGTCGGGGGTGCTTTGGAGGAAGGGCCCCAGCTTGAAGACCTCGATCATGGCGGCCACGACCTGCTCTTGACGAGCGCCGCGCAGGCCGTAAACCCCTGAAAAGAAGTTCAGGTTCTGGGCCACGGTCAGACCGGTGTAGAGGGAGAACTTCTGGGCCATGTAGCCGAGGCGCTGGCGGGCCCTGCTGGGGCTTCGTTTCAAATCGATGCCGGCGACATGCGCCGTGCCGGAGGTCGGCGTCAACAGCCCGCACATCATCCGAAAGGTCGTGGACTTGCCGGCGCCGTTGGGGCCGAGCAGGCCGAAGATTTCACCGCGCCGCACGGCGAAGCTGATCCGGTCTGTGGCGGTGAAGCCTCCAAATCGTTTGGTCAACTCGACGGCCTCGACTGCGGGCCGATCATCGCCGGAGATGGGATGCATCCGCTGCGCCAGGGCTGAGTCGCCGCCGGGTCCGCCGCCCAGCACATCGATGAAGGCGTCCTCGAACCGAGGCTGGACCGGGACCAGTTTCGCAGTGTCGCCGGCCTCGAGTTGGGGGAGCTCGGGCGGCGGGCTCTTTGGGCGGAGGACCAGCCGGAGGCTGTGGCCCTGGATGACGCCATCGAGCACTTCGGGGCGGCGCAAGGCCCGGGCCAGGAGTTGGCGGCGGCTGCCTTGGAGGCCGCGCACCTGGACACAGCGGCCACGCACGCGGTCCGTCAAGTCGGCAGGTCTGCCGGCGAACAGCAGCCGGCCCTCGTTGAGCAGCAACACCTCCCGGCACAACTCGGCCTCGTCCAGATAGGCGGTGCTCCAGACCACGGTCATCCCCTGCCCTGCCAACTCATGGACCATCCTCCACAATTCCCGGCGCGACATCGGGTCCACTCCCACTCCGGGCTCGTCCAGCAGCAGCAGCCGGGGCCGTCCGAGCAGCGCGCAAGCCAGGCCCAGTTTCTGTTTCATGCCGCCCGAGAGTTTGCCCGCCAGCCGCCCCGCGAAGCGGTCGAGATCGGCGAAGACCAACAGCCGCTTGAAGGCCGCCTCGCGTTCCGGCCCAACTACGCCCCGGAGGTCTGCGTGCAGTTCCAAGTTTTCCTGCACCGAAAGGTCTTCATAGAGCCCGAACTTCTGAGGCATGTAACCGATGAACTGGCGCAATTGGGCGGCGTGGCCAACGGGGTCCAGTCCGTTGACTTCGATGCTGCCCGCCGACGAGGCCAGCAGCCCGGCCATTAACCGGATGAGCGTGGTCTTGCCCGCCCCATCGGGCCCCACCAGGCCCGTAATCATCCCCGCCCGCACGGGCGCGAGAATATCCGTCAACGCCGGTCGCCCCGCCCCCGGGAATACTTTCCGCACATTCTTCAGATGGACGACGGTTTCGGCCATGTTCAGTGTCTGACCTCGGATTTCGGACCTCGGCCTTCGGATTTCGGATTTCGGATTTCGGATTTCGGATTTCGAACCCCTTCCGCCTCCGCTTTGACCGTCACTGGCATACCCTGGCGCAATCCCTCGTCGGAGTTGGCCACGACCACGCGGAGGCGATAAACCAGGGAGGTCCGCAGCTCGGGGGTTTCGACGCTTTTGGGCGTGAACTCGGCCCGGGGCGAGATGTAGCCGATCTGCCCAAAGTACGGTTGGTCGGGACGGGAATCGGTATAGACCTGGACTTTCATGCCGGGATGGATGCGGCCGAGACTGGGCTCCGCAATGTAGGCACGGACCCACACCGGGTGGGTCAGCGAGACAGTGAGCACGGTAGCGCCGGCCTGGACGATCGCGCCGGGTTCCTGCGCGCGCGTGATGACCACACCGTCGGAGGGCGCCATAAGGACCGTGTCTGCCAGCCGCAGCTCGGCGCTGGCCAGCGCCGCTTCGGCCCGCATGAGGTCAGCCCTGGCCTGGGCAATCTCCTCGGCGCGAAACCCCGCCTCGAGCAAGGCCAGTTGTTCGCGCGCCGATTTGAGCCGCGCCTCCGCCTCGCGAGAGCGCGCCTGGGCGTCGTCCCACTCCTGTACCGAGACGGTTTTGCTGGCCAGCAGCTCTTCCTGGCGCTTGAAGAGCCGTTGGGCGTTGGCGGCGGTGACCTCGCGTTCCCGGACCAGGGCACTGGCCTGGGCGATCTCCTGCGGGCGGTTGCCCGCCTCCAGCAATTGCAGCCGTGCCCGCAATGAAGCCGCCTGCCCGCGCCCTTCCTCCGCCTCCCGGCGATACGGCTCCGGGTCCAGCCGCGCGATGACCTCCCCTGCCCTGGCGGCGTCGCCCTCGTCGCGAACCACTTCCGCAATTCTGCCGGCCACGCGAAAACCGAGGTTGACCTCGCGGATATCAACGTTTCCCTGCAACGTCAGCGCCTCTGGCTCTGTTGTCCGTCCGTGGCTCTTCAAAAACCAGCCGGCCAAACCGGCCAAGGCCAGCGCCGCCACTGCCAGGATGATTAACTTCTTCATTTTGTATGAATGTGCGCGCAGGCGTTGGCCATAGCGCGGCCAGACTTCCAGGAATTGGCCTGTCTGGCAAGCTCCAGACTCAGGCTTGACCTGAGCGCGCTGGCTGCAGATGCTGCAGGCCGCTGGCAAATGATTTTGCGCATGAATATGAGCATGAGATTGAGAATGAAGCAACTGGTTGGGAACGCCGCCATGGCTGGGTTGGGTTTGTCCCTGATGGCGATGCCGCCGGCCGGCCTGGCGGCCGCCCAGAAAGCCAAGGCCCCGCGCATACCGCGCACGGCGCGCGATCCCTACCTCGGGGCCATCGTCCTGGACGCCCCCTCCGGCCGCGTGCTCTTCGAGGACCATGCCGATGCCAAAGGCTACCCGGCCAGCGTGCTCAAGTTGATGGACCTGCTGATCTGCCTGGAGAAGATCCAGCAGGGCCAACTCTCGCTGCAGGACCCGGTCATTGCCAGCGCCAAAGCTTCGCACACTGGCGGTTCGCGGGTCTGGCTGGCCGAGAAGGAATCGTTCACCGTCGATGAGATGCTCTATGCGCTGATGGTGCAGTCGGCCAACGACGTGGCAGTCGCCCTGGCGGAGAAGGTCGGCGGCTCGACCGAAGGCTTTGTCGACCTGATGAACAAGCGCGCCAAAGACCTGGGGATGACGGGCACGCTTTTCCACTCCGTCCACGGGCTGCCCCCAGGGGCCGGCCAGCAGCCGGACCTCACCACCGCGCGCGACCTCTCCATCCTCTGCGCTGAATTGCTCAAGCACCCGGATACCTTGCGCTATACCTCGACGCGGCAACGGCCCTTTCGCACGAATGTCCCCGGCAAGACGGTCGAGATGCGGACCCACAACCATCTGATGGGCCGCCTGGAGGGCTGCGACGGATTCAAGACAGGGTGGATTGACGCCGCCGGCTATTCCATTGCCATCACCGCCGCCCGCCACGGCCAACGGGTGATCGTCGTCGTCCTGGACAGCACGACGCTCCAGATTCGCGACGCCAAGGCCGCCGAACTCGCGGCCAAGGGCTTTGCCAGCCTCTCGGGCTCGGGCGGCGCCGCCCCTGCCTCCGCAAAAAAAACGGCCAAATAATGGGTTCTTGATTTCCAATCCAGTCAGGGGTCTTGCAGAGGAAGTGATTTGCGGCGGCACCCCTGCTTCTTGTCCCGGAGGGACACAGACCTTTGTCCCGCGTTCTTAAAGGCGGTGAATAACTTTTTTCCTCCCAAAAGAGGGTTGGACAGCCTTTGTCATACCACTGGACGCCAGGATGGGAAAAAAAATCTGCCGCTGCTATGAAATCATGTCCAAGAGTCACGTTGGAACCGGAACTGGAGTGCGAGGTGGGGCTGTTCACGCCGCCCCAACGGCTCGAGCTGGCCCGGAAGTTCGAGCGTTGGGCCAGGCAACTGCGGGTGAGCGCTTTTATTTTGGGCCGCGCCGCGGAACCGAAGGGGCCTGCTGTCTTAAAAGCTTTGCCGCGACGGAAGCTGGCTTTGAACTAGGCGCCTGGGGCGCCGGCGCTCGGGAACGGCCCGCCAGACCGCGCCCGGCCCGCGCCTCGACGCTCCGTTTATCGGCCGCCGGCAACCGGCCCAGCAACTCTGACCAGTCGGGCGGCAGGCGCACCCGCCCGCGCTTATCTACCACATGCTGGACAAAGGTCTTGACCAACAGCCGGATCAAGGCCGATTTGCTGGTGCCGATCTCGCGAGCGGTCGATTCGAGCCGCTCCTCGACCTCCGGTTCCAATCTGACGGGTAATTGCGCGCCCAATGCCATGCCCCACTTGTACAGCAGTGCCAACGCGCTTTCAAGGGCAATCGAGCACAATTCGTTCGGAATCCAGGGCCTGTGACAAAGTTCTCCGCAAACCATTGTAGGAGACGACGTGAGGAGTCTCTGATTGAGTTTGGGGCGTAGCCAAAGCCTGCTCCCCTCGGACGCCATTGATCGGCAACTTGCGTCGTCTCCTACAGTCAGGGAATCGCCCCCGTTTCGGTGACTTTGTCACTGGGGCGCATCCCACCTTTGTCGACCTCCCCCCAAATCTCAACACCCTGCTTCAGCGGGGTGTTACGCGCCGAGCGAGCGAATGTCAATCGTTTTAACGGTTTTCGCGCTGCCGTATCTGCCACCCTCGACCAGGCCGCGATGCGCCCGTCACTGGTCCTGCTCAGATTCTCCTTGCGCCGGTCTTGCCTAGCCGTAATCTAACTCCTGCGTTGAACTCTTAACCAACCTGCAAATGCCTCCCCCCATGAAAACGTCCTTGCTCCTCGGAACTGTGGTTTGCCTGTCAGGTCTGGCCCCTTGGGCCTCTGCCCGGCAAGCCGCCTCCTCTGCCCAGGCGGCAAAACACTTCGAAGCCAAAGTCACCATGACTGTGAAGCTCGAATATCTCCTCTTTCTGCCTCAAGGCTACGAAAGTTCCGCCAAACGTTGGCCCCTGATGCTCTTCCTGCACGGCGCAGGGGAATCCGGCGCCGACCTGGCCAAAGTCAAAATCCATGGCCCGCCCAAAATCGTCGAGTCCAAGCCCGACTTCCCCTTCATACTCGTCTCCCCTCAAAGCCCGCGCATGGGCTGGAACGTCGAAACCCTTAACGCCCTCCTGGACGACCTCCTGCAACAGTACCGCGTCGACCCCGACCGCGTTTATCTCACCGGGCTGAGCATGGGCGGCTATGGGACCTGGTCCCTGGCCGCAGCCCACCCGGAACGATTCGCCGCCATCGTCCCCATCTGCGGCGCCGGCAACCCCGCCGACGCCCCCAAACTCGCCTCCCTGCCCGTCTGGGTCTTCCATGGAGCCAAAGACCCCACGGTGCCGCTCCAGCGCTCCAAGGAAATGGTTGAGGCCATCAAAGCCGCCGGCGGCAACCCCAAGTTCACTATCTACCCCGAAGCCGGCCACGATTCCTGGACCGAAACCTACGATAACCCGGAGCTCTACCAGTGGCTCCTCGAACAGAAAAAGTCGCACTGACACGCGCCCGGGCATACTGACCAGACCGCAGGACAGAATGCAGTTTGGCCAGCAAGCGCGACCGCCTGGTCCGCCCGTCAATATTGATATGAAAAGCCGCAAAACTCTCCCTGTGACGGCATGCCTGCGCAGCCTCTTCTGGCTGGCCGCCGGACTCATCCCCACCCTCCTGCACGCGGCCGACGCACCGAAGGATTCGGCCGCTCCATCCAATCCGCCAACCGCCATCACCGCTGGTCCGGACTGGATTGCCCTGCGCCCGGAGTTGGACATCGAACCGGGCTCGGCCCTGGACTTCTCCGTCCTGGGGTTCACCGATGCCCCGGCCGGCAAGCACGGCCGCGTCATCGCGCGGCCAGACGGACAATTTGCCTTCGCAGACTCCCCCGGTCAGCCCCGGCGGTTCTATGGGGTGAACCTTTGCTTCAGCGCCCTGTGCCTTCCCGAAGACCAGGCCGACCGGTTGGCCGAACGCCTGGCGCGTCTGGGCTACAACGCCCTGCGCATCCACCATTACGAAGGGGAGTTGGTGCGGGGCCAGATCGACTCCACCACCCTCAATCCCCAAAAACTCGACCAGTTTGACTGCCTCATGGCCGCCCTCATCCGCCGCGGCCTCTACTTGACCACCGACCTGTTCGTCTCTCGCAGCATCCCCTATCGCGAAATCGGCCTCGATCGCGACGGCGCTATCCCCATGGACACCTTCAAGATGCTCGTGCCTGTCCATCCTGGCGCTTATGAGAATTGGCAGAAGTTTGCCCGCGCCTTTCTCGGCCACACCAATCCCTATACCCAGCGGCGCTATGCCGACGAACCGGCCCTGGCCTGGCTGGCGATGATCAACGAAGGCAACTTCGGCAACTTCTACAAAGACATCCAGACCATCCCTGAATGGAAGACCGCCTGGAACCACTGGCTGGCCAAACGTTACTCCACCCGTCTGGCCCTTGCGGCCGCTTGGGGCCAGGACCTTAAGCCGGACGAAGACCCCGCCAACCTTTCGGTCGCGCTGCCCGATAAACTCCAATCCGCCGGCTTGCGCTCCCGCGACTGCATCGCCTTGCTCGCTAACACCGAACGGGAGATGGTGCTCCGCATGAAGACCTTCTTGCGCGACCAACTCCGCTGCCGCGCCCTCATCAGCAACTCCAGTTCCTGGACCCGCTTCACCACCGACCAGTCCGCCCGCGCCGCCTACGACTACGTCGACGATCATTTCTACATCGACCACCCCCGCTTCCTCCAGACCCCTTGGCGCCTGCCCAGCCGCTGCCCCAACTCCAGCCCTCTGGCCGAAGGCGCCTCCGGCGGCCGGGCCATCTCCTTCACCCGGCTGTTTGACAAACCCTTCACCGTCACCGAATACAACTACTCCGCCCCAGGCCGCTTCCGCGGCGTCGGCGGCATCCTCACCGGGGCCATCGGCGCCCTTCAAGGCTGGGGCGGCATCTGGCGCTTTGCCTACTCACACTCCTCCCAAACCCTCTTCTCTCCGTCGGCCCTGGACTATTTCGACCTCGCTTCCGACCCCCTCAGCCAAGCCGCCGAACGCGCCTCCCTCTGCCTGTTCTTGCGCGGGGACCTCCAACCGGCTCCCCACAGCGTCGCCCTGGTCATGACCGAGGCCGACCTGGCCAAACCGGCTGCCAGGATTCCAACCCTCGCCCCGAACTGGCATTGGCTGGCTTGGGTCACACGAGTCGGCACGCTGGTCGTGCCCTCGCCGGAGGCGCCGCGGCCTGAGACCGTGCTCGTGCCGCTGGGCTGGCAGACTCCCGCCTCCGCCTACCCCTCCACCCAAGTGCTTGCCCTGGAGCCTTACTCCGTTCCCAACCAAAGCTTGATTGCCGCACTCCAGGAGCGAAACCTGTTCCCCGCCGCCGAGCCGCCCAATCCCGACCGGAAATTCTTCCGGAGCGAGACCGGCGAAATCACGATTGACGGCCCGCAAGGCCGTTTAATTCTGGACACCCCGCGCACCGCCGGGGGCTATGCCTCAGCGGGGCAAACCGTCGAGGCTTCCCGAGGCGGCGTGCGCATTGCCATCCAGGACAGCGATGCCACCGTCTGGGTCAGCTCCCTGGACCGCAACCCGATTCGTCAAAGCCGCCGGCTCCTGGTCACCCATCTGACCGATCTCCAAAACAGCGCAATCCAATATGCCGAGCCTGCGCGCCAGACGCTGCTTGCCTGGGGCCAATTGCCCCACCTGGTCCGCGCCGGCAAAGCCGAACTGGCCATCCGCCTGGACCAACCCAGCCAATACCGGGTCTGGGCCCTTGCCCCCAGCGGCAAGCGCCTGGCGGAAGTCCCCGTCAAAGTCCAAGGCGATACACTCCGCTTCACCGCCGATGTTGCCGCCGATCCCGCTGCCGGCGCGCGCATGATCTACGAGGTGGCAGCCAATTAGCCCGGCGATTTAAGGGATATGGCTGTATCCTTTAATTTGACCGGCGGGAATTAAAACTTGTTTAATTGCAGCCTATGCAGCGGGGTCTGACAGGTTACTATGTTCGGCTCCCCTCAGCGGCGGGGGAGAAGGCTCGAGCTTTTGTGCCTAACCCTCTCCCGCCGGACCCGCCATTGGATCTCGGACCGGACCTCCAGGAATCCATTTCCCAAGCCATGCTTGCCCTGGGCCGGCTTGACGGCTTGGCCACTGTTCTCCCAGACCCGGCGTTGTTCATTTATTCCTACATCAGGAAGGAAGCGGTCCTCTCCTCGCAAATCGAGGGCACGCAATCCAGCCTCGACGACCTGCTGCTTTTCGAGAACGACGCCACGCCTGGAGTTCCGCTTGAGGACGTTCAGGAAGTTTCCAACTACGTCGCGGCCATGAGCTACGGCTTGGACCGGTTGAAGGAACTCCCTTTATCACTGCGACTCATCAAGGAAATCCACCGCGTTCTACTGTCCAAGGGGCGTGGCAGCAATAAGGAACCGGGCGAATTCCGCCGGTCCCAAAACTGGGTGGGTGGCACCCGCCCCGGCAATGCCGTTTTTGTGCCTCCACCTCCCGACTATCTCCTCGAATGCCTCGGGGCGATGGAAAAATTCCTGCACGACGACCCGGTTAAAACTCCGTTGCTCATCAAAGCCGCCCTGGCCCATGTCCAGTTTGAAACCATCCACCCTTTCCTGGACGGCAACGGACGCCTGGGCCGGTTGCTCACCACCTTTCTCTTGTGTGCCGAGGGGGCATTACGGGAGCCGTTGCTCTACCTCAGTCTCTACTTCAAACAACACCGTCAGCAATACTACGAGCTGCTGCAGTCCGTGAGGCTGACTGGTGACTGGGAAGCGTGGTTGAGCTTCTTCCTGACAGGGGTGGTCGAAACCGCCACCCAGGCCGCAGGCACGTCCCGCGCTCTCATGTCGCGGGCGGTTGAGGACGAAAAGCGCATCCAGACCATAGGCAAAGCTGCCGGCTCCGCTCTGAGGGTGCATCGAATGCTCCAAGCCCGGCCCCTAATCTCGATAGCCAGCGCCAGCAAACAACTCCAACTAACCGTCCCGACCGTGACCGCCTCCCTCGAGCGCCTCGAGAAGTTGGGCATCGTCCGTGAAACCACGGGCGGCAAATACGGCCGGCTCTACGCCTACGGCCGGTATCTGGACATTCTCAACGCCGGTACGGAACCCGTTGGCCGCCTATAGGTTCGCTTCCTCATTCTGATTGCCCCGCGCGCAGGCCGCGCAGTTCGGCCAGGCCAGCCTCGAGTTCCGCACGCGGGAGATTGCCGGACGCCAGGCTGGCATCGCTCTGGCCGCGGAGGCGTTCGCAGAAATCTATCCCGAACTCGACCAGGGCGGCGTTGCCCGGTTCTGCCTCCAGCATCGCAAAGAGGCAATCCTCGGCCTTGCCGAATTCGCCCGTGACCTCGTAATGCTGCATCAACCTCGCCTGCGTCTCGAGCGGCAACGGCTTGTCGCCAAGGGCGGTGACAAAGACCTCGACGCGCGGCACGAAATCCGGACATTCGAAGGCCTCGTGGCGGGCCAGTGTCTCGAGCAGCAGGTGCAGGCCCTTGAGAAACGAGGCGCGGCTCTCCTCAGGCCGGCCTTGGGCGGCGGCTACTTCACCGGCCTCCTTGAGGAGCGTGGTCAGCATCAGCGCCTTCTGGCGCACTACTTGGGTTGGCTCGCCTTGGATCAGCCGCGCCAGCAACTCGGTTTCCGTCAGTTGCGCCACTGCCGCCGCCCCCGCCCCCGTGAGCCGCTGGAACTCTTCATCCGCCACGCACGCCGCCTCCCGCCAAAGCTGGCCCCGCTCGAGAGATTTGATCCTCGACAAGACCTGGACGAACTCCTCGATCATCCGCAAAATATAGTCACGCCGAATCATGGTTGCCTGAGGCTGCAAATTCACCGGGTTCAGCCCCCTTTGCAACCGAATTCTCAGGATGGTCTTGACCGGGGTCGGAAATGCATTATGCTGGCAAAAATCCGCTCTCTATGAAATGTCCGGCGTGTGACCATGAATTGACGGAGCTGCAAGTCGGCGGCTTGTATGTGGATGTCTGCCAGGGCGGCTGCGGGGGGATTTGGTTCGACGCCTTCGAATTGCAGCGCGTGGACGAGGAGAGCGAGACGGCTGCGGAGCCGTTGCTTTGGGTCCAACGGGACCAACAGGTCGTCGTGGACCCGTCCCGCAAGCGGGAGTGCCCGCGCTGCCAGGGCATCAAGCTCCATCGCCATTTCTTCAGCGCCCGCCGGCGTATCGAGGTGGACCAGTGCCCGAACTGTGGTGGTTACTGGCTGGACGCCGGAGAGTTGGCCCAGGTGCGCCAGGAAAAGGCCCTCGCGGCCCGCGAGCAGCAAGCCCGCCAATCCGCCATCTCCCCCAAGGTCATTCGCTACCTCTATAAAATGGAACGTCAGGAACGCGGGCCTGGCCCGTAGCCCGGGGGTTTCGCAGCGCGGCAAAGCCGCAACCGAGGCGTGGAGCGTGTCGAGCGTGGGAGCGTGGCAGGAAGGGTGATGGGGACTGGAGAGGGGGTCCGCAGGCGGGCTCGGAGAGGGAATGAAAACGCAGAGACCTGCCTGCCGAAGCCTCGGCGCAGGCAGGTCTCTGCGTTTCAATACCGCGCCGCGAGGCGGGCCCTCCTCTTTGAGCTCGCAGCAGCGGCACCACTGTCTTGGAACAGCACCAATGATGCGCGCCCTCGGCCCCGCCACTGCGACCGCAGGTCAGCAGGAGAAGGACGCACCAGTTCGACGGTGAAACGCTATTCATCACGGCTCCTTAGTTGTTTCCGTTCTTGCGTCTCTTGCGCTTTTTCGCGGCAGATTCTGTTCTCCGACCTGAATAACCCGCGGCAAAAAAGCAAATCCCCATCAGCGCACTGACGGTGGTCGCAATTGCTGCTGGTATTGGCTTGCATCCCGATCCAACGGCACGACGACCGTTTCCGTGCCTTTGTTGATGAAGCTCTTATGAATCCAGGCCCCGCCGGCCTCCAAATCCAGCGTTTCAAAGAGAACGGTCGCAGGCGTCGTATAAACTTTAACGCGGGTGGTTTTCCACACCTGACGTTCCTTGACTGAGCCGGACAAGGCAGTCTCGAAAAAGCTCTTCAGTGCTGTGGGCTCGACGGACTGGAATTGACCCCCTTCCTTGGATTCAGCAATCGCTTCCGTGACGGCCGCATCCAGGAGCTTGGGCCAGAGGGCACGGAACAGTTGCTTGTTGCCATAGACCTCCGCGCTATTTATCTCGCCGTTGATCGCGTATGCAAAGCCCAGGACATCGTTCTTGCCGTCCAGAATCGGATTCAGTCTATCCAGGTACGCCTTTCTCACGGCCTCCAAATCCTTGTTTTCCAGAGTCAACTGCAAGCTGCTGGCAGAAGCAGCGTCGCGGGTTTCCACGCGCCTGCCCGCCAACCGGGATACATTCTCATTGAGCCTGTTTTGCTCCTCGGCCACGCCGGACCAAACCTCCGACTGGCTCAATCCATACCGCGCAGCCATCTTCTGCTTTTTCGAACTCAAGCTCTTGGTATTGGCTGAGAAGGCCGCGGGATTTTCCCGGCCGCGCTGGGTCCAGCGGCCGTGTTCCACGCAAAACGCGGCCAGGGGCACCTCGCCCGATTGAGGTGGCAGGATCAGGTCGTCCCGGACGGTTCGATCCTGGCGTCCACCCTTTATGATGTCCCCGGCGTTGAGGAACACCGTTGTTGCTTTGGACAGGTTCTCGACGCTCAGTTCCTGAACGTTCCCGGTTTCTTTGATTACCACGAACCCCTTTTCCAACGCCTCCGCCAGGGTGGCATACTGGTGCTCGTCCAGCCTGGCATCGCCCTGGATGAGGAATATCTGGAGGTTGCGGTAGGCAAAAGGCCCGCTAAGGGTGCCCATGGCTGCCCTGGTGATCATCGCGGTCGCCATGACCGCGAGACCGACGGTGGTGTTTAGCAAAATGCGTTTCATAATCTTTGTTTGTATTCTGGACGTTCCGATGAGAGGCCGGTTTGTCGCCAGCACGTCTCGCAGTGAAGGATCGTTCATTCCGGATCAGGACTTGTCAGATAAAAGCAAATAACATGTAAAAAAATTGTAACTGTTCAGGTGTGGGGCAGACCTCCGGTCTGCCAGTTCACGGAGCCTCCGGCTCCGTGAACCTGGTGCGACCGGAGCGCCGGGCCAGAGGCCCGCCTGACCGGCAGACCAGAGGTTTGCCCCACCCTCCCACCTGAACAGTTGCAAAAAACTGTCGTTCAGCTTTCGGTGCCTCAGGGAGTTTGACGAATTCTGTTGCGGTTTCATTGATAAGGTTCGTTGGTTGTTCGGAAGGCTCGTGATTGGAGACATGTATCCTCTTACCGGCCGCCTTCCTTGAACCGGTCCTTGTTTTGGTCGGCGTCAGCCAAGGCCAAGTCCAGTTTTGCGTTGAACTCGTTGTCGAATTCCTGCAGGTCCTTCAGGGCAATGGTGATGACGGCGCCGGCCTTTACTTCATCCTCTTCACCCTTGGAAGTGATGACTCTCATGGCGACGAGGGTGCTGGGGCCAGCATCTTTGAGGAGGCTCTCCTGACCGGGTTCGAGTTTGAGCAAATCGCCGGCGGAAATGGCGCCGGCCGGCGCTGAATCCTTGGCGAAGACAACGTTCTGCGGCTTTGAAACCGGGTAAATGTGGTTGGGATCCGCGAGTCGTTTGGCCAGATCGGGAGCGACGGGCTGGCCGGTCTTGTCGGATTTCTCCGCCAAGGCTTTTTTCTCGGCGATCGTTTCCTCGACCTGGTTTTCCAAGGCATCCTTCGTCTGCTGGTCGATGGGGGTGGCGTTTGGGGCGAGTTTGCCGGCATTGGCCAACGTCGTAGAACCGCCAAGCGGCACAGTTCCTCCACCGCTCAGACCGGTGCCGGGGTTGACCGTGACCGTGCTGTTGGCCAGTTGGTCGTTGGTCACCTTGCCGGTCAACTGCGTGGTGGACAGCGTGCCCAACAGGGTGCTGGCCGTACTGGCCATGATGGCGTACGGTGACGGCAGAATCGGCTGCCGGGGACTTAACGTAGAGAACTCGCCGCTGCCGTTGGTCCGCACGAGGATTTCCAGCCAAAGATTCGTGCCTGTGAAAACGTCAGGCCCGAAGTCTGGCGCCACACTGAAAAGCCCATTGGTCACTGCGGTGGTGTTCGTCACGATGGGGCCGCGTTGGCTGCCCTCGAAAGCGGCATCGTAAACAGCAAAGAGCAGGTCATATTGACCGTTAGCGGGATTGGTTCCGTCGTTCAAGCGACCTTGATACGTAAAGGCAGTGCCCTGCGCGAGCGCGGGGCTGACGGTGGCGAACAAACTGGTGAGGGCGAATGCGGATACAAACAGAATGCTGGATTTCATAGGTTTTGAGTTGATTAGAACTGGTGATTGTTACATTGCGTTTCCGGGCTAAGATGGATCACGGCTTTTCCTGGACGGTTGTCTTGTAGCGTACGCCATCCGGAACGGGTACTGCCACGGGCACGGTCGTACCTTCCTGGCCCTGGGTGCGCTGTGAAGCATCCACTGCGACAAAGGCCGTCCAGGCCGATACCAGGCCGTAATCGAGCGCCACTCGCTTGATTTCGCCCGCCAATTCGTCGCGCGGATCCTCCGCCGCCTGGTCGGCCAAATCGGCGATTTTCAGCCTGGCCCAGACACTCGGCATGGACTTCCGGGTTCCCTCCCCCGTTTCCAGGGCCCTGGCCAGGGCAAAGCTGGTTTCTTCACCGCGGCACTTGCCACTGACCCTGATGGCAGTGTCTGCCTTGCCCTGGAACCGGCCCGTCAGAACCACAGGGCGGCCCACGAACAAATCGGGTGGGTTCCTGGGGAAAATCTCGGACGGCTGAAGGTCCCCCCAGTCAATCTTCACGTCGGTCAGGATGGGATTACTGATCCGCTCGACAAACTCGTCCATGATCTGCGCCGGACTGTCGTTTGGACCCAAATACGCCACGGCGCCCCGGCCCAACTTGGCCATCTGGTCCAGGCGATAGCGATTTACGGCAGACCCGACGCCAAAGCTGAAAATCCGCGCGCCGCCCAAGCGCTTCCGAATTTCGCCGAGGATTTCCGCTTCGTTGCCAATGTAGCCGTCGGTCAGGAAACAAACGAACCGAAGCCGGTCCGGGTCCCTGGCAAAATCCAGGGCGGCTCGGATGCCGTGGATCATCATCGTGCCGCCTTCGCTGTTCAGTGTGGCGAGGTAGTGCAGGCCCTCCCGGATGTTCGCCGGGGTGGCGGCCAGCGGCTTCTCACCCAGTTGCGAAGCCGTGTTGGAAAAGCGGATGATTTGGAAGGTGTCCTCCGGCTGCAGATGGCGCAGCGCCCGGTCGATGGCCTGCTTCGCCTGCTCGAGCGGGCGTCCCGACATGCTGCCGGAGCAATCAAGCACGAAAACCATTTCCAGGGGCTGGCGCAGGGCAGACTTCACCGCCTTGGGTGGGTAGAGCATCAGGGTGAAAAAGCCGCCGCGCTCGTCACGGCAGGTCAGCAGGTCGGACTTGATGCGTTCCCCCGCCACGCGGTAGCGCAGCACAAAGTCCTTGTTCGGGATAGCGTCATTCGGGCTCAGGGCCACCGAAAAGCGTTCAGGCGACAGCGTTTGGCGCGTGATGACGTGGCTCCGGCACACCACTTCCTCGACGGCCACGCCCGCTTCCACCTCGACGCCCAAGGCGATGTCGTGACCGCTGCGTTCGCTCGGTCTCAGGTACTGCACCTCGGTTGTTTGGCCGGAGATCCCGCGCTGGCCGCGTGCCACAGCCCCGACGCCCTCGGTCAAGCCGGGAGGATTGAATCGCGGGCCGACGACCATCGGGAAGACAAACTCATACCAACCGTCAGCGTAGGCCAGGGTGTGGAAATAGGTGATGCTGACGTCGATTTGTTTGCCTGGCTCGATGTTGGCCACGGACTGGGTGAAGACGTTCGGGCGCTCCTGGGTAAACAGCGAAGCGACGTAACCCTGGCGTTTGGCCTCCTGGTAAATCTGCTCCGCCTCCTGCCGCTCGCGGATGATGCCGCGAATCCGGCGCTCGCCGATGGTCATGACGAACCCATTGACGGCTGCGTTATGGGGCAGCGGAAACACGTATACCGCCTCAATTTTGCCGTCGTACGGATTTTGAAATTGCTGCGTGACGGAGACCGTAGCAATGTAGGCGCTGATCGTGGCTTTGACATCCGTGTGCTTGAGGGGCATCGGAACTTCTTTCCCCTGTTCCGGCTTGGCGAGCATGGCTCCGCTGCCCGGCTGTTCCTCCCCCGGCGGCGGCGCCTGTTCATTCCGCGCAATGACCCACAGTTCTTCCTCCGGCGAAGGCAGTGACCCTGGCGGGGCCAGTTGGCTTCTTGCCGGGCTGCTTTGGGACCGCAGGGCCGCAAAGGCCGGCGACCTTGGCGCCGGGCGGACACTCGGCCTGCGCACATTCGGCTGAGACGGCGAAGAGGCCCTGGAAGATCCCTGACGTTCCGAGGTTCGGCCTCGGGAGTCGGGCTCAACTGTTGTAGTTCGCGACGTACCAGAATCCGCGGTTGCCGGCGGTTCGGGCCGGGAGGCGGGCAAAACCGTAGAACCCGTCGGCTGACCAGGGCTAACACCCTCCTGCTGGGCGCGCTTGTGCGTCGCACAGCCTTCAACCAGCCCCAACACGGCCATCGCGACAGCCAAAAGCCCGCCTAACACCAGTGCTTTCACAAACTCCGGCTTTTTCCCGAATTCGGCACTGTTCATTTCGCTCTCCTTTCCTCGAGACTCGCGATCACCGGAATCTTTTCGCCCTCCACGGAAGCGGCCGCTTGGCACTTGACGCTGTATCGCGGCTGCTCCTCGCCGGTCACTTGCAGATGAATGGTGGCCACCCGCGTTCTGCCACGAGGCAACCTCTCTGCTCCGGCAGTGCTGAACGCCGCAATGATGACCCGCTCATGCTGCATTGCCTTGGGGTCGTAAAAGGGCGGGTCCTTAAACGCCGGATGCTCGCCGCCCTCGATCCCGACGATCTTCACAGTGCCCTTCCGGGCCGAGACTTCGAGTTGATAGGCCGCCAGCGGTTTTCCCATCGAATCCACGAGGACGTCAACCGCCCGGAAGCGGATCGGCTGGTTAGTCAATGCCGGCTCCTGGGCGATTATTGGCGCCGCAAGGAGCAGGACCAGGAGCATCGGGAGGCAGCGTTTCATAACCGTCCTGTCCGCTCGAGGCTGACGGCGTGCGCGGCGATTATCGCGACGTCGCGCTGATCCACCACACCATCGCCGTTAAGGTCCAATTGCCGGCTCGGCCTTCCTCCCCGTTCAAGCTGGCGGGCGAGGCAAAACGCGTCGAGAATGTCAACCTTCCCATCGTGGTTGAGGTCCTCCACACTCTGCGCCGGCGCATGAGATGAAGCCGGATGGGCGAAGTTGTACATAAGCCACGCCACCAGGACAAATGACGCCGCCATAGCTGACCATAGCGCCACGGGACGCCACCTTGGCCCGTTCGGTCGAAGGAAATCGCCGATGACGCGCATCATCTCGGCCCAGGGCCAAGCCGGCGGCTTCGCCTCCTGCCCCTGCCCCACAGAGCGCAGGTGCTCCCTCGCCTCGCGCAGAATGGCTTCGTCAACATGGCGCGGGACGGAGACACGCTCCTTCGGGAGCGTGGCCAGCGCCTTCACGAGTTTATCCGGGGCTTCCAGGTCTTCGTCACCGCGATATGAGTTCTTGTCCATCATGCTCTGTCCTGAATGTTAAGCGTGCGACGGGGCGAAAAGGTTCATGCCTCGAAGAAAGATTTGGTGCGCGGGTCCTGCCGGAGCGTGCTGAGCCCATGATGCAGGCGCGATTTCACCGTCCCCAGGGGAATTTCCATGAACTCAGCGATCTCCGCCAGGCTCAGGCCATCGACAAAACGCAGCGTCAATACCTCGCGGTGCTCTTCGGAAAGCCCCGCCAATGCCGCCGCCAGCGGCTCGCCTTCAGCCACGACCGGCCCGGTAGCCGTCCTCGCCTCCATCATCCGTATTTCCTCCTCGCTGGACTGGTAACGCGCCGCTTTCCGGCGGCCGGCAATCGAGAGGTTCCGAACGGCGGGGTAGAGGAAGGTCCTGAGGTTGGCGGACAACTCGAATCCCGGGAATTTCTTCAGGAAATACAAAAACGTCTCCTGCAGGACGTCCAGCGCCAAGTCGCGGTCACCGGTGAACCGGAAGGCTAGGTTCACCACCCAATCCCGGTGGCGGTAGTACAGCACCTCAAAGGCGTCGACATCGCCACCGTTGACTGCCGCAACCAAGTCCAGGTCGCTAAGCGAGTCTGGCTTGGCCGCCGCATTTACGGGCGCCTGCATAGCTGGTGATGCCGCCATCATGAGCGCTATAGTTGCAATTCCGCAAGCAGTTTAGTGTACCGGCTGCCCAAAAGGTTCACGCTCACTGCTGAAATCGTGCCGGGTTCTGCTCCCGGTCCGGTCTTGAAGGTTTGTTTCAGCCAAGGCGTAGAGCGTGGAGCGTGTCGAGCGTGGGAGCGTGGAGCGCGGGGGAAGGGACGCTGGCGACTGGATGGGGGCCGGCAGGCGGGTTCGGAGAGGCAATGAAAACACAGAGACCTGCCTGCGCCGAGGCTTCGGCAGGCAGGCGCGAAGAACGCGGAGAAGAGGTTGTTCGCAGCTCGCGAGCCAGTTGGGCTATTGCGGTACGCCTGAGCGGCCCTGCCATTAGCACCGCGGCTTTAGCCCGGTGGAAGGAGGCGCGCTCCCGGTACAAACTGTTTCAACAGTTTGTCACCTTGGACGCAAGCCGTTGAAACGGCTGATGACCCGTTGCGCCTCGGTACACCGGGCTAAAGCCCCGGTGTTAATGAGACGTTGCCTGGAGGCGCGCAAAGTGCCGAACCGGTCGGCGCACTCCCTGCGCAAGCCGCCGAGGTCTCCGGCCTCAAGCCTCCGGTATCAGTCTCATCGCCGTTTGTTGATTGCCTCGATGAGTGCGCCGGGATCGATCACAGGCCCGACTGCTGCCTTCGCCGCCGTTTGCCGCCAAAGCTGCACCATTTCCCGGGGTTTTATGGTCGGATCAACTTGCGAAGGGCCTGCTTCCAGCGCGCATAATCAGGCCGTTGAGAAAAGGCGCCGAGAGAGATGCTCACGACCCGGAGCATATCAGCGCGGCACCAGCCACGTGCCCGCGAGCCGATCCGCCAAGCCGCGTTTCGGGAGCAGAGCTGAAGCCAGAGCAAGCCCTGCGCTTAGCCCAATTACAGCCACCGTGGAGCCATTCATACCCAGCACCGGCGCGAGCAGCTTAACGCCAGCCGGCAGGACCAGGAACGGCAACCAGGCGAGCAGGTTCCGCCAGGCCACTCGCAAGCGCGAGGACAGCGCTCCGGTGCGATTCACGAAGACGATGCCCAGCAGCTTGACGATGGCGCCGCCTCGGAACAGCAAAGACGCGATCAGGCAGGGAAGGACTACGAGCATCACGGCGCTGCCATAGCCAACGAGCAGCACCGCCAGCGGCAGCTTCACTTGTTTGATGGCCTCCTGCGCCGCAAGGTCCGGTGATTTCTTGAAGAATCGTTCCACCGTGGCCGAGGCCTCCGCGAACTGGCCGGGTGAAGGCGGCGGCCGCCGGGTGAGAATCCGTTCCGCTTCGTCCCGGAGAGAATCGGTGATGGCCACCCGCGTGTTGAACTCGTTCCACAGAACGGCATTGGTGATCACCGGTGCGAACCGTCCGGCGATGTAGATCTCGAGGGCCTCACGGTCGGCTGCCTGGTCCAATTTGCCTGGTTTGGCCTGGTCTTGGAGTTCCTGGTGGTGGGCCAGGCACTCGCGGAGGGTCGCCAACTCCGGCGCCGCATGGAAGAAGGCGGCTGTCCGCGCGAGTGCGAAGCCCGCCACCGCCACGGTCAACACCGGCAAGGCCAGCACTCCGGCCAATAGGACGAGCCGTCGGGCGCGCGAAACCTGTGCGGGCGCGCTGAGCAGGGACCGGAGGTGAGTGATGCATTCCTCGAGGCTGGCGCCGGGCTTGAGCGTTTCCAGGAAACGCCGGGCATGCAAGGCCAGCGGCACCTTGGGAGTGCCGGGGCCTGCGCCGCCCGAGTTTGCCGGGCGCCCTTCCACAGCGGAAATTGCCACGTGCCGAAGGAATGCAAAGCGCGAGGGGGCAACTGACTCGACCTCCGCAGGCCGGTCTGGCTGAAGACCCGCGGTCCCGGGCGCCGGGAAATCCAACAGCTTGGCGCGTCCGTCTGCCGTGATCCAGACACGGTCCAGGCTCAAGGTGCTGGGGAGCGAGCGGTCCTGGGTTGCCGCCCGCAATTCCTCCGCGAGGTCGAGCAGCCAATAACGCGCGCGGCTCCACTCCTGCGGTTCCCGGAGGAGGGCCAACAGTGGCTGCCCTGGCGGGGCCTCGTAAGCGTCCCAGGCTTCGGCCTCCGCACGTTTCGCGCTGAGCCAGCGCAGGCGCCCGGGGCGGCTCAAATGGCGCAAGTTCGCCGGGAGCGGGGGCGCGCCCGGCGAGAGCCTCCGAATCCAAACGTGGCGCAACAGGCGCGCGTCGAAGCCCAGCATCAGTTCGGTTCCGTCCTCGCCGCCGATGCGATTCAGCACGTGATACGGACCGATCTGGGGCAGGGTCTGCATTTTCGGCAGGGCCTCTTTGACCCGCGGCAGCGCGGGACGCGGCTCATAGGCCGGCTTGGCGATGACCCGCGTGGAGCTGGCAAGGTCGTGCCAGCCGGCGAAGCCGTTGCGCCGGCGGGCGGTGGTGAAGGGAAGCACGCGCGCCTCGAGGCCGAGAAGGCCGACGACCGTCATCCAGCCGGACAGCGACCCGCCAGAGGCCCACGCGTGGGCCGCGCCCCAGCCCAGCAACCACACGGCGTGGGGAGGCGCCGCGAGAACGAAGGCACGGAGCAATGCGCGTGGCACCCCGGGCAGGGTGCGATCCAGCCGGGCAACCTGGAGCCGGCAGATGGCTTTGCCGACCGAGGCCCCCCAAAGGCCCTCAAGCAGGCCGTAATACAAAAGCGCCAGGAGGGCGGTGTCCAGGAGGTTCACCAGCAGAAATTGAGAAAGCGTCAGATGGTTCGCGGCGGCGCGGACTCCACTGATGATCAGCGTGTTCGCCAGGGCCAACAGGAGCATGTCCAGGCCATAGGCAACCAAGCGCAGGCCCACCGTCGCCGGTGTCGGCACGGCCGAGGCGTATGGCAGGAGCGCGTTGCGCAGCTCGTCGTAATTGCGGAACCGTTTGTCCGGGTCTTTCTGCAGGCAACGCAGGACCGCCCGGCACAGCCCGGAAGGCAAGCCGGGACGCTGTTTGGCGGGAGACTCGGCCGGCCGTTCCAGCACCGTTGCCAGCAGGCGCACCATGTCAGGCGCCTCGAACGGATGATGCCCGGTCAGCAGGTAGTAGAGCGTCACGCCCACCGAGTAGATGTCCGAGCGCACCGTCAGTTCGTCGCCCCGCAATTGCTCCGGCGAGGAAAACGCCGGTGTGCCCAGGAAGGCGCCCGTGGCCGTGATGGCGGGTTCCGTGCGCACGAGGGTCGAGATCGAAAGACCGAAGTCCCCGATCTTGACGGTGCCGTCCGCCTCGACGAAGCAGTTGGACGGTTTGATGTCGCGGTGCAGGATGCCCGCCCGCTGGGCCGACTCGAGGCCCGCTATGATCTGGAGCACGCTGTCCGCCACCTCCGCGACCGGCAATGGGCCTTGGCGGGAAACGCGATCCTGGAGCGTCCCGCCGGCCATCAATTCCATCGCGATGACTGGGATGCCGGCGATTTCCTCGGTGCCGAACACGTACACACTGTTGGGATGATTGACCGACGCGGCGAGGCGTCCTTCGCGAAAGAAACGGCTGCGCGCCTCCGGCGAGTCGATCCGATGCCCGAGCACCTTGAGCGCCACCCGGCGGCCGGACTCCAAGTCTTCCGCTTCGAAGACCGCGCCCATTCCGCCTTGGCCCAGCAGGCGGCCGATGCGGTAATGCCCGAAAGTCGCGCCTGGCTCCGGCAAGGCGCGGGCCGGCGTTGCATCCGTCACGACCAAGGTTTCGCCTGGGGAGCCAACCTCCCTGGTCGGGAGCCCCTGCCGCAGGAGGCAGTGGGGGCATCGGCTGGGTGGAACCTGTGGTGGCAATGGCCCGCCGCAGACCGGGCAACTTCCGGCCGCCATTTCCTTTGTCCGTTGGTTCGTAATGCTCATCCGCCATTACTTCCGCAAACCCGGAGAAAAGTAACGCGCTTTAGCGCTGAAATACGGCAAACAGGTCCCGGAGTTCCGCTTCCACCTCGTGCGGCGAGGCGACGGTCTTGGCGATTTCCTCGCGCAGGATCGCGCGGTAGCGGGCCCGCAGGCGTTGCATGGCCATTTTTACGGCGGCTTCACTGAGACCGAGCTCCGCGGCGATGGCGGCATACGGCAAGGCGGCTTCATCCCGAGTCAGGCAGGCCTCGAGGCGCTCGAACAATCGGACCCGGCCGGATTGGACGTACTCGTGCCGCAGCCGTCCCATGACCTGGTCGAGCAACGTCAGCGCCCATTGCCGTTCATAGAGCGCGTCGGGAGGCTCGCCGGGCGCGGGCTCCGCATCGAAGCGGGACTCGGCCAGGCGGGCGTCGAGGGCGACGACGGGCTGGAATCCGCCCCGTTTCTGCGTGTGTTGGCGGTGCCATTCATCGGCCAGGAACCGCTTGAACACCGTCAGGAGGAATGAGCGAAAACGCCCTTTGTCCGGCTCCGCCTTGGCCACGAAATTGCGCTCGAGCAGCCGGGCAAAGAATCCTTGGGTCAGGTCTTCGGCTTCGTTAGCACCGTGTCCCTGGCGTCGGGCAAACGCGTAGAGGGGATACCAATAGACCTGGCACAGCTCGTTGAGGGCTGGACCGGCCTCGCTCGCGTCGCCGTGACCGGCCCGAATCACTGCGCTCCAATGGGTGGTCCGAAACTGGCCTCCCGCCGCCGAAGCAGTCTCTGGGGTTGAGTCTGGCATGCCCGCTTAAGCGATCGTCCGCTGACAGGGACCAGGATGCCGCCGTCGCGGGATGGCGTCAATAAGAATTCCGGCAAGACCCTGAGCCCGCAGGGCTGATTCAAGATCCCCCCCAGAACTGAGGGGTCCGTGGGATGCACTACAAACGGACGGCCCCTCACCCCGGCCCTCTCCCCATCGGATGGGGAGAGGGCCGGGGCAAGCGGAAACGGGACTTTTGGCATGACACAACGAGGGGGGCCTGGTACAAGTTGCGCATTGATTATGAAAACTTGGAAACCTCCATCCCGAATTTCACGCGGGCGCTCGATTTCGTCCCCCGAGGCTCGACACTCGGCCCCTGGCGCGCGGTTGCGATTCACGGTCTGCCTTGTCATTGCAGGACTCTCCCTCTGCTTCTGGCCTGCGCCGGGCCGGGCGGCGGAGGGTGTTGTCTCGCGCGAACGGCTGTTGCTGGATTGGGGTTGGAAATTCCATCTGGGCAACGAATGGGGCACGGGCGAAGACCTGGCCAAGGCGGGTTCGAGTGTTGGACCGGCGAGTCGCGATTTCAACGACGCGGTCTGGCGCACGGTCGACCTGCCCCATGATTGGGCAATCGAGCTGCCGTTCGACCGGAACGCCGACACGTCCCACGGTTTCAAGCCGGTGGGGCCCGGTTTTGCCACCAACAGCGTGGGGTGGTATCGGCGGACCTTTACGTTGCCCCAGCAAGACGCGGGAAAACGGCTGTGGCTGGAGTTCGACGGGGCCTTTCGGGACAGCCGCGTGTATGTGAACGGCTATTTCGTTGGACACCACGAGAGCGGCTACAGCAGTTTCCGCTACGATATTACGGACGTGGCCAATTGCGGCGGCAGGAACACAGTGGCGGCGCGGGTGGACGCCACGCAATTCGAGGGGTGGTTTTACGAAGGAGCCGGCATCTACCGCCATGTCTGGCTGACCAAGACCGGGCGGCTGGCGGTCGCGCCGGAGGGCCTTTTCGTTTATAGCAAATTCAAGAGCCCTGTGCCGGCAGGCCCGGCGGAGATCCGCGTTGAAACGCGATTGGACAACTCGCTGGAGGCTCTGGCCGAATGCACGGTGCGATGCCAGGTGATCGATGCCGCGGGCAAGACAGTGGCCGAGGGCAACGGGTCCGCCAGGCTCGGGGCCTTCTCCCAAAGAACGGTCCGGCAATCCATCCAACTGGACTCCCCTGCCCTGTGGTCGCCCGACTCGCCAACGCTTTACAAACTGCTCACCGCCGTCGAGTCAGGCGGCGCGGTAGTGGACCGGGTGGAAACCGAGTTCGGCGTTCGCACGGTCGGGTTTGACGCAGAGAAAGGGTTTTTGCTCAACGGCAAGCCCTACGTGCTCAAGGGCACTTGCAATCACCAGGACCACGCGGGCGTGGGAGCCGCCCTGCCGGACCGGCTCCAGTATTTCCGGATAGCGCGGCTCAAGGAGATGGGAGACAACGCTTACCGCACGTCGCATAATCCGCCGACGCCGGAGTTGCTCCAAGCCTGTGACCGCCTGGGAATGCTGGTGATGGACGAGAACCGTTTGTTGGGCAGCGATGCCCTGAACCTGGACCGGCTCGAGCGCCTGGTCCGCCGGGACCGCAACCACCCCAGCGTGGCGGTCTGGTCCATCGCCAACGAGGAGGGCGAGCAGACCACGCCGGCGGGCGGACGTGTGGCCCAGACGATGCAGGGGCTCATTCACCGGCTCGATCCGACCCGCCAGGTGACCATGGCGGCCAACGTCGGCAATACTTTCGCGGGCCTCAACCGCATCATCGATGTGCGCGGCTGGAACTATCACATCGGCAGAGAGATGGATAATTACCATGCGGCCCATCCGGTGCAGCCCAATGTGGGCAGCGAGCAGGCCAGCACCGTTTGCACGCGGGGCATCTACGCCAACGACCGCCAGGCCGGTTATGTGAGCGCCTACGACGACAACGCCCCGCCCTGGGCGCACACGACCGAGACGTGGTGGAAATTCTTCGCCGCCCGGCCTTGGCTTTCCGGCGGGTTTGCGTGGACCGGCTTTGACTATCGGGGCGAGCCCACGCCCTACGGCTGGCCGTGCATCAACTCGCATTTCGGCATCCTGGACACCTGCGGTTTCCCCAAAGACAATTTCTATTATTACCTGGCCTGGTGGGGGAACCGGCCGATGGCCCACCTGCTGCCGCATTGGACCTGGCCGGGCAAAGAAGGCCAACAAATCGATGTCCGCTGCTTCAGCAACTGCCAGGAGGTGGAACTGTTCCTCAACGGCCAGAGTCTCGGCAAACAGTCCATGCCGGAAAATTCGCACCTGGCCTGGAAGGTGAATTACGCCCCGGGCACACTCTCGGTCAAAGGCTGCAACGCCGGCCAGGTCGTTGCCGAAGACAAGGTCGAAACGACCGGCCCGGCTGCCGCAATCAAGCTCACGCCTGACCGGCCCGCCATCAAAGCCGATGGCCAAGACGTCAGCATCATTACCGTAGCCGTCACCGACGACCATGGCCGGGTCGTCCCGGTGGCCGGAAACCTGGCCGAGTTCGAGCTGAGCGGTCTGGGCCGGATTCTGGGCGTCGGCAACGGCGACCCCAGTTGCCATGAACCCGATGTGTTCATCGGCACGCCGGGCGCCCGTTCCGTGCCCCTTGACAGTTGGCGAGTCAAGGAGGTGCCGGACACCAAAGACCGGCCGGAGGTGGCCAAAGAGTTCAGCGTTCGGAACTGGCGCAGGGTGGATGTCCGGGCCGACTTTGGCCCGCTGACCCCCGGCCAATGCGCCGTGTTTCGCAAGCAGTTTACTGTGCAGCCGTCGGACCTGTCGGCCACGAACATTCTCCTGAGCTTCGGCATGATCGATGACGAGGGCTGGGTGTATGTCAACGGCCAGTTCGTCGGCGAGTCGCATGACTACTCCTCCTCGCCCGCCTTCCAGGTTGGCAAGTTCCTCGAGTCCGGCGACAACACGATTGCCGTGGTGGTCAAGAACAACGAAGGGGAGGGCGGCCTCAACAAAGGCGTGGCCCTGGTGATACAGGAGAAGCCCGTCCTGGCAAATTGGAAACGCAGCGTGTTCAACGGCCTGGCCCAAGTCATCGTGCAGTCGGCCAAACAAGCCGGCGAGTTGAAGTTGACCGCCCGCGCCGAGGGTCTCGCCCCGGCCACGCTCACCCTGCCGGCCGAGGCCTGCGCTCCGCCGCCCGCGGTGCCTTAGGGATCGTGCAAGAACAAATTCCGGGATCTGAGTGCTTGGGGTGGAGCGTGAGAGCGTGGAGCGTCGGAGCGTGGCAAGTGCTACGCTGCCCTCACGCTCCTACGCTCAACGCTCCCGACGTCAGGCAAAGGGCGGCGCGGACCTCCCGCACCACGCTGGCCCAGTCCCCGGGCAGAGGCTGGCGGAACAAGCGCAGGGAGGGGTACCAGGGACTGTCGTTGCGACCCAGCAGCCAGCGCCAGTCCGGCGCGCACGGCAGCAGCAACCACGCCGGCTGCCCAAGCGCGCCCGCAAGATGAACCGTGCTGGTGTCCACCGAGATCACCAGGTCAAGCTGCTTCATTAGAACCGCCGTATCTCCGAAATCGTGGATCATTGCTCTCAGGTCGATCAGCCTGTCCAACGGCGGCCCGGGCAGCGGCTCGTCAGGAGACGCCCCGACCTGGAGGCTGTAGAACGCCACCCCCGGCACGTCCAGCAACGGCTCGAGCAACTTGGCCGGAATCGAACGATGCCGATCGTTCTTGTGCTCTGGATTTCCTCGCCAAATCAGTCCGGCCTTGAGCTGCGGGGTTTGGGAACCGGGGGGCGCCGGCAGCCGCGCCTCCCGTCCGCTGGGGGGCCGCAAATAAGGTGTTTTGGCGGGCAGCGTATCCAGCGTGACTCGGAGCAGGTGCGGCAGGCTTAAGAGCGGAACGTGCCAGTCAACACCAGGAAGAGATTCGCCTCGGGCAATAACACGGTCCGCTCCCTCAACCGACTCAAAGAGAGCCACCAGGGAGGCTGGACATTCGAGCACCAAACGCGCGCCGCGCGCAGCCAGCGCCGTCACCAACCGGACGAACTGGATGGCGTCGCCGGCTCCCTGCTCGGCATAGACCAGGAGCGTCCGGCCCCGCGGGTCCTCCCCCCGCCATGCCGGGAATGCAAATTGCCGGGGCGCGAAGCGGGCTCTGCGCCAGCGCCACTCGTATTCCTCGAAGCCGCGCAGAAAATCCCCTTGAAGCAAGAGCGCGAAGGCCAGGTCCCAATGCGCCTCGGGGAAATCGGGACGCAGTTGGATGGCGCGGCCAAAGGACTTCGCGGCCTCGGCGGGGTTCCCATTTTCGCGCCAGGCGTTGCCAAGGTTGAGATGGATTTCCGCATCCGCCGGGGATTGCCGCAAGGCTTCTTGAAAACAGGCGATAGCCCGGCCGTGGTCAAGCTGGTCGCGCAAAGCATTGCCCAGGTTGTTCAGCGCGTCCGGCGCGCCGGGCCTGAGCCGCAAAGCCTGGTGGAAACAGTCCAGGGCCTCCCGGATTCGGCCGGCATCGCGACAGGCCACTCCGAGATTGCTCCACGCCATCGCGAAATCCGGTCTGCTCCCCACTGCCTGGCGATAGCAGGCGATAGCCTCCTCCACCTGGCCCATCTCCTGGAACAGCAGCCCGAGATTGTATGCGGCCTCGAAAAAGCCGGGAAACAGTTCAAGGGCCCCCATGTAGCAACGGGCGGCATCGAGCCGGCGACCCGCGGCCTGCCATTGGCGGGCCTTGTCAAATCGAGCCTGTGCTTCGGGCAGTCTGCCGGCCATAAGTCCGCCCAGTATGCCCGGGCCCTGGCGGCCAGGCAATGCTGGAGCCGTCAAGTCCGAAGGTCGAAGGTCGAAGGTCGAAAGAAGCCCGAAATCCGAAGGCCGAAATCCGAAGGAAATCCGAAATCCGAAATCCGAAGGCTGAGATCGCAGACCTTTCAGGTATTGGCTCTGCGCTCAATAGTGAGGCCGCAAGCGCTTCCCTGTCACGCAGTGACCGCAACGAATGAGGGACCGGAGACGTTCTTCGGATTTCGGCCTTCG